>Ga0213864_10001530_pt1 | contig 10359 bp, 5 predicted proteins | sample PICome_5_FD_160078 | JGI IMG/M metagenome (GOLD analysis project Ga0213864, IMG submission 160078) | Coastal seawater microbial communities near Pivers Island, North Carolina, United States - PICO247 | ecosystem: Environmental > Aquatic > Marine > Coastal | place: USA: North Carolina | collected... | reverse complement strand
TATTTTTAAACGAAACGATTCCTTAAAAATCATAGCCAAAAAAAGTGGGAACTTTCAGGTTATGGCTACAATGGAACAAGGAACCATTACAAAAGATAGTGTTCAGGATTTTAAATTAAGAGCCTTACATAACCTTGCCGGATTACCATTCGTAGTACCTCAATATCCGCAGAAAGGAAATATGGAAACCGTAAGCGGACCAAAAAACGATAAGGCTTTAGATGTAATCGTCCTGGAAGTTTCGACTGCAAACAGAACCGAACGCGTGGAATTAACAGGCGGTCAGTATGTGAGTGATAATGCCAAGAGTTTTTCCTTAGACGGATTGAATTTCAGAATGTGGTATGGTGCCAAAATTTTGGAAACGCCTTTCAACATCAAACTAAATGATTTCCAATTGGAAAAATATCCAGGATCCGAAAGTGCCGCTTCGTATGCCAGTGAAATTACAGTTATTGATCCAGAAGAAACTTTTGACTATCGCATCTATATGAACCACATCTTAGATTACAAAGGGTACAAGTTCTTCCAGTCGAGTTATGATTTATCAGGTCCTACAGAAGAATCACACCTATCGGTAAATCATGATGCCTTAGGTTCATTTATCACTTATTTGGGGTATTCATTATTATACATCGGAATGATCTGTATTCTTTTTGCAAAGAATACGCGCTTTGATGATTTGAAAAAAGGTCTTCGAAAAATTAGAAAGAAGAAAGCGAGTTTGACTGCTATTGCGTTATTGTTTTTTGCTGGATTCGGATATGCACAGCATGAAGATCACAATCTAAATCGCATTACTGACGCTCAGGTAGATTCGATTCTACAAGCTAATATGATTTCTTTAGATCATGCTAAGGAATTTAGTCGATTAGTGATTCAGGATGTAGGAGGTCGAATGAAACCTGCACATACCTTTACTTCGGAAGTGCTTCGAAAAGTGGCACAAACCGAGGATTTCAAAGGTATGAAACCTAGTCAGGTGTTATTATCAATCATTGAAAATCCGAGATTATGGTTTGAAGTTCCGATCATTTACTTAGAGGATGGAAACACCAAAATTAGAGAACAGTTAGGGTTGTCTTTAGAGGCAGAACATGCCCGCCTTTCAGACTTTATAACACCTCGAGGTGAGTACAAAATCAAAGAACAGGTTGCCGAAGCACAAAAGAAAAAGATTCAGAATAAATTTGAAAAAGACCTCATCAAAATTGATCGTCGTATCGGCTTATTATACGGTGCTATTGGTGGCGGAATCTTAAAAATATATCCGATTCCGGGAGATGAAAACAATACCTGGGTATCACAACCAGAAACCTTCAATGCGAAGTTCAATGCGCAGGATTCACTGTTTGTAAGAAAGTCATTGCCATTGTATGTGCAACTATTACAAACGGCTAAGCGCACGAATGATTATTCGAAAGCGAGTCAGATTTTAGACGGAATTAAAAAATACCAGAAGCAAAATGGTGCTGCGGTATATCCCTCAGCATCAAAAATTGAGACTGAGATTGCGTATAATGAATTCAATATCTTCTCCAGATTGTTCCGCTATTACAGCATGGTAAGTGTGTTTTTGATCGCATTTGTGATTTTACAAATCTTCTATTCGAAAAAATGGATCAACTTTGTAGTGAAGTTTTTAATTGGTGTTGTTCTCTTGTTATTTCTGACCCATACAGGAGGACTGATTGCACGTTGGTATATCAGCGGAAATGCACCGTGGTCAAATGCCTATGAAAGTATCATATATGTGGCTTGGGCTACCCTACTCTTTGGATTATATCTCGGAAGAAAATCAGCCTTAACGATTAGTGCGGCAACCTTTGTCACTGCCATTATCTTGATGATTGCTATAGGGAACTGGCTGGATCCAGAGATTGCTAACCTACAACCGGTACTGAACTCATGGTGGTTATTGGTACATGTATCCATCATTGTAGCGAGTTACGGACCATTATCTTTAGGAATGATTCTCGGGGTCGTGGCCCTATTCTTGATCATCTTCACCAACAAGAAGAATAAAAAGAAAATGGACATCAACATCAAAGAGATTACCATCGTTAATGAAATGGCAGTAACGGTCGGATTGGTGATGCTTACTATTGGAAACTTCCTTGGTGGAATGTGGGCAAATGAAAGCTGGGGTCGTTACTGGGGATGGGACCCTAAAGAAACTTGGGCGCTGATTTCAATTATGATTTATGCTTTTGTACTACATATGCGATTGATTCCAGGACTTCGAGGAAAATATACGTACAACTTATGGTCGGTGATTGCGTACGCATCGATTATGATGACCTATTTCGGGGTAAACTTCTACCTGGCTGGATTGCACTCTTATGCCAGTGGTGACCGTGTGATTACACCAAATTCCGTGTACTATTCGGTGGCCTTTGTGGCCATCATCGGAACACTGGCATGGTTTAAAAATCGAAAGTATTATAAAAAGTAAATCGTTAAACGATTAAAAAACTTATTTTTGTTGGTCAAATTAAGCAACTATGTTTCATAAAAATATAAAACTTGTTATCGCTATTGCCATTATTGGTTGGGCTGGATATGAATTTAGTCAAGGTCATATTGGAAATGGTATTTCACTCCTATTATTGGCTGGTATTTTCATTTTCTTATACTTCAAGAATGAATTTATCTTAATGGCCTTTTTACAATTGCGTCGTCAGAACTTTGAAGGTGCTCAAAAATGGTTGAACTATATCAAAAATCCAGAAGGCGCTTTAGTGAAAAAACAACAAGGATACTACAACTACCTTCACGGAATCATGTTGAGTCAAACCAATATTACTCAGGCTGAAAAGTTTTTCAAAAAAGCCATCAAATTAGGCTTGTCTATGGATACTGATTTGGCAATGGCAAAATTACAGCTGGCCGGTATTGCAATGACAAAACGAAGAAAGCGTGAGGCGACTACACTGTTAAATGAAGCAAAAAAGTTGGACAAACATGGCATGTTAAAAGAACAGATGCAAATGTTGAAACAACAAATGAAGCGAATTTAGTTACCGCTTATTACTTCATCTTTGTAAGGGATAAATCCTCATTAAATTCAACCACAAATAATCCTTTGTTCTCAGCAATGAGTCCATTGGTGTATTTGAATTTGGTCTCTACTCTGTAAGATGGACCTTCGGTAAACGTTGCATTTAATGATTTTCCGGATGCCAATCGAATGATAATATCATAGGTGATATCAAATCCTTTAGTTGCGTAGAAAGAAGGCATGGTTTTGTTCTTTTTACGGAACATCGCATCGAAAGATTGTACACCAATCGCTTCTTCGTTCACAAACTCATCCGTTACATATACGAATTTCAATTTGGCTAACTTTTTATTGTCTAAGTTGTCATACACCGCTGTGCGGTTGAAGGCCAATAACTTTGCAGTCGTTTCCTCCGGAAGGCTAATCATACTATTGATGGTGCTGGAAATCGTCACGTTATCATCTGTAGCCAAAACGATCCAGTTTTCCGTATTGGGCTGCATGATATTTGTAAACTTTTCTTTATCGATAAAACCTTCTTCCGGAAATAAAATATTGATAGAAAAAATACTATCGGATACTGACAATGCCGATTTAATCAACTTTGCATCCTGCATACTTCCTGCTTTACCGTCACTTACGATGATGATATTTCCGCTCGTAAATGTACTCAACATGTATTGCTCTAATTCCTCTCTAAACACATTCTTTTCGGTCGCTGTTTTAATCATATTGGAATACGCAAAATTTGATTGACTTCTTGAATACACAGGGAATACTACTGGCTTTGTCACACTAGCCGCAACAGTTTGTGCTTGATTCGAAAACAAGGGACCAATAATCGCGTCGTTATCATTTAATGAATTATCAGCAATGACAGCAGCTATTTTATTGTTCCTTGGATCACCTGTATCGTACACATTCACATTGACATTCACGCCTTGTTGACGCAGTGAATCGATGGCGATTTCTGCACCTAAGTAAAAATCAGTGGCAATATTTAATAAACGCGCATTACCCGTAAAAATCTCTTTCGGAGTTAAGGTATCTGCCTGATAATTCTCCGCGTTAAACGGCAGTAATAAAGCTACATTTAAGTCTACGGATGGATCGATGTAATCATTATAATAGAAGACATCTTCCAAATTGTCGGTTAAGGTCAAACGCTTGATTCGGATGGTTGATCCTAATTTTAATCCTTTCTTTAACTCCGGATTTAAGGCAAATAGTGAATCCGTAGCAACATTATACTTTTTCGATAGGCTGTAGAACGTATCACCCTTTTTAATTTCATGAGTGATGTACCGATTATTCACCGCAGCGATACTATCCTTTATGATTTGCGCTGCTGATTCTTTTTTTACAAGGCTATCGGTCTCTTTTTCAGTCTGTTTGAACTTGTCGCTATTCTGATAACGAACTAAGTTGTTTTCTGGAACAACAATAAATGAATTGGCCTTAAGTTTGTTTGATACATCGGGATTCAAACGCTTTAACACCTGCTTTTTCATTTTTAATTTCTTCGCAATAATGCTCATGGTCTCCCCTTCTTTCACTTTGTATTGGATGTAGCGTTTTTGCTGACCACAAGACACTGTGAACGAAAGGACACATAAAAAAACTAACAACTTTAATGGCTTCATATTTGTTATTCCCATTCGATTGTTGCTGGTGGTTTGGAGCTGATATCGTATACAACTCGATTAACCCCCTTCACATTATTGATGATTGAATTTGATATTTTTTGTAAAAATTTATGTGGTAAATCTACCCAATCTGCTGTCATACCATCGGTACTTTCTACAGCTCTTAAAGCTACTACTTTTTCGTAGGTTCTTTCATCACCCATCACACCTACTGAATTTACAGGTAACAACATCGCACCCGCTTGCCAGATCTGATTGTATAAACCATGTTCTTTCAGTCCGTTGATGAAAATCGCATCTACTTCCTGAAGGATTCTAACTTTCTCGGCTGTGATACCCCCTAAAATACGAATTCCCAATCCGGGTCCAGGATACGGATGACGACCTAAGATATCTTGTGAGATTCCAAGGGTACGACCTACACGTCTTACCTCATCCTTAAATATTGATTTTAATGGTTCAATCACTTTCAATTTCATAAAGTCTGGCAATCCACCTACATTATGATGACTTTTAATGGTTGCTGATGGGCCTCCATTTACCGAAACTGATTCGATCACATCCGGATAAATAGTTCCTTGTGCCAGCCATTTCACATCCTGAATCTGATGCGCTTCGTCATCAAACACATCAATAAAGGTATTACCGATTACTTTTCGTTTCGCTTCTGGTTCTGAAATTCCAGCTAGATTTTTCAAGAATAATTCAGAGGCATCTACACCTTTAACGTTCAATCCCATTCCTTCGTATTGGGTAAGAACGCTTTCAAATTCGTTTTTACGCAACAATCCATTGTTTACAAAGATGCAATACAAGTTTTTACCAATTGCTTTGTGCAATAACACCGCCGCAACAGATGAATCTACACCACCGGATAATCCTAAGACCACCTTATCATCTCCCACCTCATCTTTAATTTCCTGAACGGTGGTTTCTACGAAAGAATCTGGCGTCCAGTTTTGTTCAATCTGTGCAATAGAAACCAAAAAGTTTGCCAATAATTTTTTTCCGTCCGTTGAATGGTATACCTCTGGATGAAATTGAATTCCATACGTGGTTTCATTTTCAATTTTATAAGCTGCATTTTCTACGTCTTTTGTACTTGCCAATAAGACAGCATCCGTCGGTAATTTTTTAATCGTATCCGAATGACTCATCCACACCTGACTTTCTTCTTCAATTCCTTCGAAGAAAACCTCATTACCTTTTATGTATGATAAATTCGCACGACCATATTCGCGGGTATTGGATTCATCTACCCTTCCGTCGAAGAAATGAGCCAGATACTGAGCACCATAACAAACGGCTAGTAAAGGTAATTTCCCTTTGATATTCGATAAATCTGGATGTAATACTTGTTCACCGCGAACTGAATTCGGGCTACCTGATAAAATCACAGCCTTAACCTTATCTAAGGAAGCTGGAATTTTGTTATACGGATGAATTTCACAGTAAATATTTAGTTCTCTAACTCGTCTGGCAATAAGTTGTGTATACTGAGAACCAAAATCTAATATTAATACGTAGTCTTGTTGCATGTGCAAAAATAATAGATTGAGTTAAGAGTTAACCCAAATTATTTTACTTTTTTACAAATAAGTATGATCGAAATTAAATGGCAGTAAACTCGTGATGGATTCCACCGCTACCACAGCTCCTTTTTCGCCCATAAACAATATTTTCACAGGTTTTTTCTGATTGATTTCATACTCCAATAAGGTCTGTCTGCAACCCCCACAAGGCCCTACAGGTCGGTCAACAATCTTAGTCGCCGAACTGGCAGCAATAGCAATTGTTAGCATTCGCATTTTCGGGTGCATTGTCGCCGCTTTCCAAACCGCCACGCGCTCTGCACACATCCCCGAAGGATAGGCCGCATTTTCCTGATTATTTCCAGTGATAATTTCTCCGTTTTCCATCAGAATGGCAGCGCCTACAGAAAAGTTCGAATAGGGCGAATAGGCTTCACTTTTGGCTGTAATTGCTGATTCCATTACGCGTTGATCATCCGCAGAAAGTTCAGAATAGGAATCGTATTTCGTCGCCTGTGTGCTGAATTCAATTTTTTTCATCTTTTTAAAGGTAAAAAAAAGCAGTCGGTTAGGACTGCTTCAATTTATTTTTTTTGACTACTAATAGTCATCGTAAATCTCCCCTAGATCAAACGATAGGGAGAAACGCAATGAATTTTCTAACGGATTGTTGACATCCGAAGAATTGATCAAATAGGATAAGTCAACATTTAAAGCATTCGTTCTAAATCCAGTACCAATGGTAAAATATTGTCTATTTCCTTTATTCTGACTTTCATGGAAATACCCAGCACGTAAGGCAAAAGCATTGTTATACAAGTACTCTGCACCTAAGGCATAGGTAAATTCCTGTAACTCTTCACTAAATCCGCCTGGCGCATCACCAAAGGATTGGAACATACCACTAATCCATCCTACGTTATCATCTTTACCTTCAATAATATTTCCATTACCATCACGCAATGGTGGCGTAGGAACCAATAACTTGGTAAATTCAATATTGGTCGAAATGATATTGTAATCGTCTAAAATGAAATCAAATCCACCACCAAATTTTAAGTTGGTCGGAATGAAATCTTCTTCACCAGGAACATAAGATACTTTCGGACCAATATTCGTAATGTTAAATCCGATTCTGTATCGACCGTTAAAGCTTCCGTAGTTTTCTTCGAAGGATTGATAATACCCAGAAACGTCCACTGCAAAGGAGTTAATCGGTTGTAAGGCATTACCTGCTGTTCCATTAAACGCTAAGTTCGAACGTAAATATTTTAGGCCAACCCCCATCGAGAAGGTCTCACTTAATTTTAAAGCATAGGCTCCAGATAACACAAATTCGTTCGGATTGATTGAGCCGTTTGGATTCCCCTGGTTGTCGGTGAGGTTGATTTCACCTAAAGAAAAATATTTAAAATCTGCACCCCATGCTGAATTCTCACTAAATCTATTGATGTAGGATGCACTACCAATAAAGATATCATCTGTTAAGTTTCGTAACCAAGGAGAATAGGTTAATCCGGCATATACCTGACGACTGCCGAATGTCATTTTCGCTGGATTGTGAAATAATGAGAACGCATCTGCCGAAGTTGCCACACCCATATCTCCCATACCTCCAGAACGTGCATCTGGCGGAATTAATAAGAAAGGAGCTGCGGTAGTAATACCTCCTGTTTGCTGTGAATTTGTTTGTGCCGAAATTCTAATTGTTGTGCATACAAAAAGCACAATTAGGAGCATAATTTTTTTCATTGACTGTTTGGGTTTGAAGCAAATATCTAATTTTTATTGAAGAATTACTAACTTTTCGTATTTCTCCGATACGATATTGCTAATCGTTGATCTTACTTTTAATTTATAGATGTATACACCTTTTCCTATTTTTTGCCCGAAATCGTCCAATCCATTCCATGTGATCTCTCGAGATAAATTTCCAGTGGTTTGTACTTGCTGATTGATGGTTTTTACCAGTTTTCCTGATACCGTAAAAATTTGAATCTGAACTTCTAAGGGCTCATTGGGTTTATTGTGATTGAACCAGAATTCAGTGTAATTGATGAACGGATTCGGATAGTTTAATACGTTCTCTAAATTCAGGTTAGCATCACTAACCACAACAAAATTTAACGTAGCTTCTGACGAATTATTGTATGTATCCCAAGCTTTTAATTCGAGTGTGTGCGGTCCTTCTTCTAAGTTCCGCAATAAATAATTCACTTTTCCGCTTGTAAAGTCGTTCAATTCGGTTTGATAAAAGTCATTTAGAATGATCGGATTATTGGTATCTCCATCCAAAATCGCAACAATATCATGGTCTACCGCCGTAATCGAAGTATTGATTCCACTCTGGTCTTTCAATACGGCTATCAAGTTGGGTGATGAATTTGTATTTCCACCATCCAGGAAGGATTCATCGTTCATAAACAAAGAAATTTCAGGACCAATATTATCTTCCGGGGCGTTTTCATTGATGCCTCCTACGGTAATATCAAAATTGAATCCACCTTTATCTTCCGATCCGTTTTCTGCATAAAAACTCAATTTTCCTTTTCCATAAGCGATTTTAATATCCTTCGGGACGATAAATTCAAAACTAAAGGCACCATTTTCTACGGATGACTTTCCACGAAAGATCTTACTGTCCTGCGTATCAAAAGTCATGGTGACTCCAAAACCATCATTATCTAAGGTGGTTTTATCGATAGGCTTATCAAAAATCGTAGTCGATAAGGTTCCGTTAAAATTCGGCAACGGATCATTATTCTGATCAACAATAATTCCGTCAAACTTAATTCTTGATAAGGCTTTAATAGTATCTATGCTTTGGGTGACATCGGTATCATTCATTCGCGTGATTCTCACATTTGGCTTTGGAATGGCGAGTTTCATCGCTGGATCTCCAAAATGATAAATAAAGAATTTCTGCGAATTCGTAAACTGATTTTTGGTTTCTTTTAAACTTTCGGCAATCGTGTACTCTTCACCATTAAATCCTAGAAGAATACGCATCATTTGCTCATTAAAATTCTGAACTGTAGAAATAAATACTTCGCGAGTAGTGGTAATCATACTAGCCGCACCTCCATTTCGGTTCCAGAACGTGAGCTCCCCTGCAGTAATTCGTGCCGGATTATCAAATCGGGAAAAATCACAGGTAATGGTTATTAATAATGGAAGCGTTTTCAAGTTATTAAACTCCTGAATTTGAGGTTTATCTAAAATACGTTCTTGTGCAAATCCATCTTCTCCACCGTGACCAAAATAATCCAATATTAAAGTTCCTTTTTCAATCGCTTCGGTAATGGCTTTATTTACATCGGGATAACGTTCTCCTCCTGCCGAATTTTGCTGAACAAAGGCATCCATATAAATTTTAGACAGATTGAAAATAGGTTTATTTACCTTAATATCATCGGCAATTTTTTCCACTCCTTCCTGAATAAATTCTTCTCCGGCAACGTCGATATCATCTGCCAATAGTGTGATGGTATTTCGCCAATCCCCTAAAGATTCCTGATTGTAATAGGATAAGATTTTATCAACCACATCTTTGGCCTGGGCGATGGTCGATACCGGAATCCGACCACTGGTCACCTCAATTGTGTGTGAACTCAACATCGTTCCTTCATTGTCATCGAACATGACATAGTAATCATCGGTTACATAGGAACTCGCCAAATTGAAACTATTGTCAGACAGCTTTACCGGAATGATATTGTTATTAGACGGAAGGCGATCTTTATAATCGTAAGACGAATCGCCAAAGAAACAAACATATTGTAATTTTCCGTCTGCGGAGGTATTGTTATCGTATAAAAACTTTAGAAAATCTCGAATACCTGTGATGTCTTTAGACCCTGAAGCAAATTCATTGTAAATCTGATCGATTAGCACCACTTGGCCTGTTAAATTTGAATTTGTCTGATGGTAATCGACCAATCGCTGCGCTTGTTGTGACAATTCCTGATTGGTAATCACTATATAATTGATATCACGAAGGCTATGCAAGTTCTGATTCGCAACTCTCGAATTATCTTCTATTGTCGGTGTATAAAAATCTTCATCACTCAATACCACATACTCTTTTAAGGATCCACCGAAATCCTCAAAGCTAAAGTCAGTGACAAAGGTTTGATTGGTAATAATTTGAGGGGTAATTGGATTGGTCACATCCCAAACA
>Ga0213864_10001528_pt1 | contig 10363 bp, 10 predicted proteins | sample PICome_5_FD_160078 | JGI IMG/M metagenome (GOLD analysis project Ga0213864, IMG submission 160078) | Coastal seawater microbial communities near Pivers Island, North Carolina, United States - PICO247 | ecosystem: Environmental > Aquatic > Marine > Coastal | place: USA: North Carolina... | reverse complement strand
AGCAGGGCTTCCCGCAGAGCCGCCTCCACCACTGGTGGTGGCAGTTTTTTCTCTTCGCTGATGTCCTCGATCAGGTTCGACAGACCGGGGAGCAGAACCAGTGCCATAGGAGAAGTGGAGAGGTTGGGGAAAGCGGAGAGAGGTGGATCAGCCCTCGTTCGGGGTTGTAAGGCGCACGCTGATCACATCGGCGCGAGGAAAGCGAACCGTTCGGCCGCGCACATTGATCTGCACGCTGTCGTCGTTCCGCTCGAGCAACAAACCGTCCCGTTCGGCTTCCGCTCCGTTTTTGGCATCGCGGTAGCGGATGCATACCGGGAACCCGCGGAAGCTGCGGAAATCGCGGTCATCGCTCAGCGTTTCTGCAATGCCAGGACTGCTGATTTCCAGAACATAGGCCTCATCGAGCACGTCGCTGCTTTCAAGGGCATCGCCCAGCAAGCCGCTGAATCCAGCGCAATTGTCCAGGCTTACATCGCCCCCATCAGCCAAGCGCAGCTGGACCAGCAGCGTCATCGGGATGCGGTGGGTGAGCAGCTGAATGCCACACACCTGAAACCCGGCGTCGGCAGCCACCTGGCTGGCCAGGCGCTCTAAATCGGGGATGAGGGGGTGCGGCAAGCCTGATCGTGCATCAACTGGACGGGCGACCCGTCCGGCACCTGCAGGAATCTGCATTTCGGCTGGCATGCGGTATCACCACATTCCGAACCGAAGGGTGCCCGCCGGGCACCTCAAAACCCTAGAGGATCGCCGGCTGATGATTCAGTTGTCCGATCCGCTCAGATCCAATGCAGGAGGCTCCATGAAGGCGTCGCCGGGCTGCTGTTCGCCCCGCAGCGTGGGGTCTTGGTTGATGCATTGGGCCTTTTGCTCGTCGGTGCGCAGGTACTGGCACACGCGGGCCCACAGCTTCGAGCGCGTGGAGGGGGCACCGTGGCTGAAGTGAACCATGTCGCCACCGCCTGCCATGCCCTGCACCTCCACTTGGCAGAGAGCGCAGCGTTGCCGGGTGCCGGGGGGAATCGCAGCCATGCCATCCGATTTTGGAGTGGGCAACCTAGGGCCATCCCCCATGCCGTTTGGGTGTGATCCGCGTCCTTCAGCTCAGCGATCCCCATCTCGTGGCCGATCCGATCGGGCAATACCGGCAGCGGCAACCGCGGGCCTGTTTGGTGCATGCCTGGCAGCAGGCGCTGGATCAACTCTCCTGCCGTCCTGATCTTGTGTTACTCACTGGCGATCTCTGCCAGGACGAAAGCTGGAGCGGGTATGCCCAGCTGCGGGATCTGCTCGATGCTTGGGCCGTGCCTGCAGCTCTCTTGCCCGGCAACCACGACCATCCGTTGTTGCTGCACGCTGCGCTGGGGCGCCGGGTGCCGGTGGCGCCTGTCGCGATACCGCTCGGCACTTGGACGCTGCTGCTGCTCAGCACCCACCGCGCCGGTGCGGTGGAGGGTTGGATTGAGCCAGCGCAGCTGCTCTGGTTGGAGCAGCAACTCGCTTGCGCGCAGGGTCCGCTGCTGGTGGCATTGCACCATCCGCCCCTGCCGATCGGTTCGGTGGCGCTCGATCGAATTGCGCTGCGTTCCCCTCAGCCGATCCTCAAGGCGTTGTTGGCCAGTACCTGGGTCCGTGGCGTGGTTTTTGGTCATGTGCACCAGCACTGGCAAGGACAGCTGCCGCGTGCTGGTTCAGCTCCGACGTTGCCGTTCTGGGCCGCTCCATCCACCTTGGTGGCCTTTGAGGCGGTGCAGCCCTGTCCCCTGGCGAAAGCGCATTGGCCCGGCGGGCGTCTGTTGAATCTGGCAGAGGATGGTTCTCTTGTGAGCCGTTTGCTGCGTTGGCCGCCCTGTGGGCTTGCCTAGCCTGCCGGCAGCTGTTCAGGCCGATGTGCGCCGCCTTCTGCTTCTGCCGCTGTTGCTTCTACTCAGCGTCGTTTGGGCTGCTCCAGCATGGGCCGATCGCGCCCAGGGGAGCGGCAGTTTTGTAACAGCGGCGGTGAAGCGTGTGGCTCCGGCGGTGGTGCGGATCGATACCGAGCGCAGCGTGCCGCGCCTTGGTCTGGATCCATCGTTCAACGATCCGCTCTTGCGTGACCTTTTCGGCGACCAGATGCCCCAAAATCGCGAGCGTGGGCAGGGCTCCGGCATCGTGATCGATGCCAAGGGGCTGGTGCTCACCAACGCCCATGTGGTGGATGGCGCGGATCATGTGGAGGTGAGCCTTGCGGATGGTCGCGCCCTTGAGGGGCAGGTGCTTGGAGCTGATCCCATCACCGACCTGGCGGTGGTGAGCATCGCTGGCAGCGGCCTCAAAGCAGCGCCTCTGGGGGATTCTGAGGCCCTGGAAGTGGGTGATTGGGCGATTGCCCTGGGCACGCCCTATGGCCTGGAACGCACCGTGACGCTCGGCATCGTCAGCAGCCTGCACCGCAACATCACCAGCCTTGGCTTTTCCGACAAGCGCCTCGAGCTGATTCAGACCGATGCGGCGATCAATCCCGGCAACTCCGGTGGCCCGCTGATCAATGCCAGTGGCGAGGTGGTTGGCCTCAACACCTTGGTGCGCTCCGGTCCGGGGGCTGGGCTTGGCTTCGCCATCCCCATCAATCTGGCCAAGGGTGTGGCTGCCCAGCTGGGGCGGGGTGGCTCAGTGGTGCATCCCTATCTGGGGCTGCAGCTGGTGCCCCTCAACGCCCGTTTGGCCCGTGACAACAACGCCGATCCCAATGCCTTGCTCAACCTGCCGGAGCGTGATGGAGCCCTGGTGCAGCGCGTAATTCCCGAGAGTCCTGCCGATAAGGCTGGTTTGCGCCGCGGGGATCTGGTGGTGGCTGCCGCCGAGCACAACGTGCCCGATCCAGCGGCGCTGCTGCGCGTTGTTGAGGCCTCTCAGGTGGGCGAACCCTTGTCGCTCATCGTGCTGCGCGGTGCCCAGGAGTTGCAGCTTGCGATCCGGCCGGAGGCGTTGCCCAGCGCCTGAGCTACGGTCACCACCCTTGTGTGTGCTTGATGAGCGTGGATCTGCAGGACCAGATGAAGCAGGCCGTGGCTGCCGCGGCCACAGAGCAGATCCAAAGCGGCATGGTGGTAGGCCTGGGATCCGGCTCCACGGCAGCGCTGATGATCCGTGCTCTCGGCGCCAAGCTCAAGAGCGGCGAACTCACCGACATCGTTGGTGTGACCACCTCCTTCCAGGGTGAGGTTCTGGCTGCTGAGCTTGGGATCCCCCTGCAGAGCCTCAATGCAGTGGATCGCATCGATCTGGCCATCGACGGCGCCGATGAAGTGGACCCCTCCTTCCAGTTGATCAAAGGTGGTGGTGCCTGCCATGTGCAGGAGAAGCTGGTGGCGGTTCGCGCTCAGCGTTTTGTGGTGGTGGTGGATTCCACCAAGCTGGTTGAAACTCTCAATCTGGGCTTTTTGCTGCCCGTGGAGGTGCTTCCTGGTGCCTGGCGTCAGGTGCAGGCCCAGCTCAAGTCGATGGATGGCGATGCTCAGCTGCGCATGGCCGCCAAAAAAGCCGGCCCAGTGGTGACCGATCAGGGCAACTTGGTGCTTGATGTGCGCTTTGCTGGTGGCATCAGTGATCCGGCGGGCTTGGAAAAGGAGGTGAACAACCTTCCTGGCGTGCTCGAGAACGGCTTGTTCGTGAACATCACCGACCAGGTGCTGGTCGGTGAGATCACTGATGGTGTGGCTGGTGTGCGCGATCTGATCCGCCGCTGAGCAGCAGATCCCCGATCCAGTGCTCCATCAGCTGATCCAGCAGTTGATGGAGCACTGGCAACGCGCTTCGGCTTGGTGGCGCAGTGCCGTAGGGCTCTGCACCCAGGGGCCTGCGGCAGCCAGCTTCTGCTTAGGTTTGAGCCAAGGGCGCTGGATTCAGTTGAGCCGCCGCCGCACCGACTCGGCGTGACTGTGCAGGCCTTCGCTGTCGGCGAGGGTGCTGACGGCACCGCCGGTGGCCTCCAGCGCTTGACGGTTGAATTGGATCAGGCTCGTGTGGCGCAGGAACGTTTCCACGCACAGGGCTCCGGCAAAGCGGGCGGTGCCTGAGGTTGGCAGGGTGTGGTTGGGGCCGGCCAGGTAGTCGCCCACTGCTTCTGGCGTCCAGGCTCCAAGAAAAATCGCACCGGCGTTCTCAATCTGACCGGCCAGCGGTTCGGGGCGCTCCACCTGCAGCTCCAGATGCTCCGGCGCGAAGCGATCACTGAGTTGCGCTGCCTGATTGAGGTCGTCGCACACCACGATCAAGCCCCAGTCATTGAGGGCTTGCAGCGTGATGGCGGCGCGGGGGTGGCCGCTGAGCTGCGACTCGATGGCCGCCGGTACGGCCTCGGCCAGTTCGGCGCTGGTGGTGAGCAGGATGGCGGCTGCGAGGGGATCGTGTTCCGCCTGGGCCAGCAGATCGGCGGCCACGTGATCAGCATTGGCGCTGTGATCGGCGATCACCAGTACTTCACTGGGTCCGGCAAGCGAATCGATCGCCACCCGCCCGTAAACCGCCTTCTTGGCCAAGGTCACGTAAAGGTTGCCTGGCCCGCTGATCACATCCACCCGGGGAATGGTTTCGGTGCCGTAGGCCAAGGCTGCGATCGCCTGGGCGCCTCCCACGCGGTAGATCTCTTCGATACCGGCCAGGTGGGCTGCCGCCAGAACGGTTTGATTCACCTGGCCGTGGGGTCCGGGCGGGGTGACCATCACCAACCGCTTCACCCCGGCCACCTTGGCCGGCACCGCATTCATCAGCACCGTGCTCGGATAACTGGCGCGGCCACCTGGCACGTAAAGACCGGCCTTCGCCACCGGCCGCCAGCGACGGCCCAGCCGCTCGCCGTGCACACCGGTGACATTCAGGTCGAGCGGTTTCTGCCGTTGGTGGAAATCGGTGATGCGGCGGTGCGCCAGCTGCAGCGCCGCTTGCAGGTTGGCATCGGTGGCTTGCCAAGCGGCGGCCAGCGCTTCGGCAGGAATGCGCAGCGGATCGGGCCGCACGCCATCAAAGCGTTCGGTGAGGGCCATCAGGGCGGCATCGCCTTGTTGCTGCACCTGATCCAGGATGGATTCCACTCGCTCGGCGGCTTCCCGGCTTTGGCCGCTGTTGGTGCGGTTGGCGATGGCTTCCAGGCGCCGCCCTGCCGCTTCCACCTCATGCAGCACGTCCAGCTGCAGTTGGGGACGTTCGCTGGCAACAGTGGCGCTCATGGCGGCTTCTGGACTTGCGGCCAAGCTAGATCGCGGGGTTGCAGAGGAGGTGGGTCATGGAGGTAGAGTCTTTGTTTGCCGAGTCAGCGCAGTACCGCCAGTGGCCAATAACAAGTCGTCGAAGAAGCGCGTTCTGATCGCCGAGCGCAATCGCCTGCACAACCGCAGCTACAAATCTGCGGTGCGCACCTTGATGAAGCGCTGCTTCGCCGCCTGTGCCGCGTACACCCAGGCACCTGGCGACGATGCCAAGCAGGCTGTGCAAACCACGATGAGCGCCGCCTTCAGCAAGATCGATAAGGCCGTGAAGGTGGGTGTTCTTCACCGCAACAATGGAGCCCATCAGAAGTCGCGCATCAGCGCTGCTGTGAAGCAGGCTGTCGAGCCTGCGGCTTGAGATGCCTAGGGTTCAGAACTGAACCGAACTTTTGCCATGGCCCCGGCTGTTGCTCTTGAGAGCCTCGACGCTCCCCTGATTGACAGCCACTGCCACATCGTCTTTCGCAATTTCGACGACGATCTTGAGGAGGTTGCCCAGCGCTGGCGTGATGCCGGCGTGGGCCGTCTCCTTCATGCGTGTGTGGAGCCTTCCGAGATTCCGGCGATCCGTGCTCTTGCCGATCGTTTTCCGGAGCTGCGTTATGCGGTGGGAGTGCATCCGCTCGATCCTGAGCATTGGCAGGAGGACACCTCTGCCGTGCTTCGAGCCGCCGCCCAAGCCGATGCGCGGGTGGTGGCCATTGGCGAGCTTGGCCTCGATCTCTTCCGCGACAAGAACCTCGATCAGCAGCTCCAGATGCTGCGTCCTCAGTTGGACCTGGCGGTGGAGCTGGATCTGCCTGTGATCATTCACTGCCGCGATGCGGCGGAGCCGATGCTGGCGGAATTGCGCCGCCGCGCCGAAGCAGGGACGTGCCCCCGCGGGGTGATGCACTGTTGGAGCGGTACCCCAGAAGAGATGGAGCAGTTCCTGGAACTGGGGCTCTTTATCAGTTTCAGTGGCAATGTCACCTTCCCGAAGGCGCTGGATACCCACGCCTGCGCCGAACGCGTGCCGGCTGAGCGCTACTTGGTGGAAACCGATTGCCCCTTCCTGGCGCCTGTGCCGCGGCGGGGCAAGCGCAATGAGCCGGCGTTTGTGGCCGCGGTGGCAGCGCGTGTGGCCGAGTTGCGTGGTGAGATGCTGCAAGCGGTGGCCCAGCAGAGCACGCGCAATGCCTGCGCACTGTTTGGCCCGGCTCTTCAAGATGTATGATGTTTCATTGGCCTGGCAGCGAATTGTGGTTCATCCAAGTTCGCTGCAGCCCGAAAGCGCTCGCCAGGGTTCTGGTGGGCCTGCCCATCTCCGTGGTGCTGTTGTCTTTCCCGCTGCGCGTTGCTGTTTTTCTTGGGTTGAAGCGAGCTGAATAGGCCGCCGGCATGCCAGCTGCTCCCCGTTCGGGGCGGCTCGCACTGTCGACTGTCCGTGGTGCGGCGCTGTTGGCGCTGACCTATGCACGTTTTGTCCCGGGGGCACCTCTTACGCCAGGTCCCGTCGTTCCGTCCAACCCGTTCCTGCAGGATCCCCGCATGAGCAGCGCGATTCAGGTCGCCAAGACCGCTACTTATCTCCCCGATCTGGTGGAGGTGCAGCGCGCGAGCTTCAAATGGTTTCTGGAGAAGGGTCTGATCGAGGAGCTGGAGAGCTTCTCCCCGATCACTGACTACACCGGCAAGCTTGAGCTGCATTTCATCGGTAGCGAGTACCGGCTGAAGCGCCCCCGCCACGATGTGGAAGAGGCCAAGCGTCGTGATGCGACCTTCGCCTCGCAGATGTATGTCACCTGCCGCCTGGTCAACAAGGAGACCGGTGAGATCAAAGAGCAGGAAGTGTTCATCGGGGAACTGCCCCTGATGACCGAGCGCGGCACCTTCATCATCAACGGTGCTGAGCGCGTGATCGTGAATCAGATCGTGCGTTCTCCTGGCGTTTATTTCAAGGATGAGCAAGACAAGAACGGCCGCAAAACGTTTAACGCCAGCATGATTCCCAACCGGGGCGCTTGGCTGAAATTTGAAACCGATAAGAACGATCTGCTGCACGTTCGTGTCGATAAAACGCGCAAGATCAACGCCCACGTTTTGATGCGGGCTATCGGCTTGTCCGACAACGACGTGCTCGACAAGCTGCGTCACCCCGAGTACTACCAGAAGTCGATCGAGGCGGCGAACGACGAAGGCATCGCTTCGGAAGATCAGGCTCTGCTGGAGCTCTACAAGAAGCTGCGTCCAGGTGAACCGCCCTCGGTGAGTGGTGGTCAAACCCTGCTGCACAGCCGTTTCTTCGATCCCAAGCGTTACGACCTGGGTCGTGTTGGTCGCTACAAGATCAACAAGAAGCTGCGTCTGACCATCCCCGACGCCACCCGCACACTCACGCCTGAGGACGTGCTCAGCACGATCGACTACCTGATCAACCTTGAGCTCGATGTGGGCGGCGCCACCCTCGATGACATCGATCACCTCGGCAACCGCCGCGTTCGTTCCGTGGGCGAACTGCTGCAGAACCAGGTGCGCGTTGGTTTGAACCGTCTCGAGCGGATCATCAAAGAACGCATGACCGTCGGTGAGACCGAGAGCCTCACTCCTGCCCAGCTGGTGAACCCCAAGCCGCTGGTGGCGGCCATCAAGGAGTTCTTTGGCTCTAGTCAGCTGAGCCAGTTCATGGATCAAACCAATCCTCTGGCGGAGCTCACCCACAAGCGCCGCATTTCGGCCCTCGGTCCAGGCGGTTTGACCCGTGAGCGCGCAGGCTTCGCCGTGCGCGACATCCACCCCTCCCACTACGGCCGCATCTGCCCGATCGAAACGCCGGAAGGTCCGAACGCTGGTCTGATCGGTTCGCTCGCTACCCATGCCCGCGTCAACGAGTACGGCTTCATCGAAACCCCCTTCTGGAAGGTGGAAGACGGCATCGTCCTCAAGCAGGGCGATCCCCTCTATCTCTCAGCGGATCTCGAGGACGAGTGCCGTGTTGCACCTGGCGACGTCGCTACCGACGCGGACGGCCGGATCAAGGCCGACCTGGTCCCTGTGCGCTACCGCCAGGACTTTGAGACCGTGCCCCCCGAGCAGGTCGACTACGTGCAGCTCTCACCGGTTCAGGTGATCTCGGTTGCAACCTCGCTGATCCCCTTCCTTGAGCACGACGATGCGAACCGTGCCCTGATGGGTTCGAACATGCAACGTCAGGCTGTGCCTCTGCTGCGCCCTGAGCGTCCCCTGGTCGGCACCGGTCTGGAGACCCAGGTCGCCCGTGACTCGGGCATGGTCCCCATTACCACCGTCAACGGCACGGTCAGCTTTGTCGACGCCAACGCGATTGTCATTCGCGATGAAGAGGGCAACGACCACACGCACTACCTGCAGAAGTATCAGCGCTCCAACCAGGACACCTGCCTCAACCATCGTCCGATCGTCAATCTGGGTGATCCGGTGATTGCTGGTCAGGTTCTGGCCAATGGTTCGGCCTGTGAAGGCGGCGAGATCGCCCTCGGCCAGAACGTGCTGATCGCCTACATGCCCTGGGAGGGTTACAACTACGAGGACGCGATCCTGGTGTCGGAGCGCCTGGTGCGCGACGACCTCTACACCTCGGTGCACATCGAGAAGTACGAGATCGAAGCCCGCCAGACCAAGCTTGGTCCTGAGGAGATCACCCGCGAAATCCCGAACGTTGCCGAGGAGAGCCTGGGCAACCTGGATGAAATGGGCATCATCCGCATCGGTGCCTATGTGGAAAGCGGCGACATCCTGGTGGGCAAGGTGACCCCCAAGGGTGAATCGGATCAGCCTCCTGAAGAGAAGCTGCTGCGCGCGATCTTCGGTGAGAAGGCCCGCGATGTGCGCGACAACTCCCTGCGGGTGCCCAGCACCGAACGCGGCCGCGTCGTTGACGTGCGCATCTACACCCGCGAGCAGGGTGATGAGCTGCCGCCGGGCGCGAACATGGTCGTGCGGGTGTATGTGGCGCAGCGCCGCAAGATCCAGGTGGGAGACAAGATGGCCGGCCGCCACGGCAACAAGGGCATCATCAGCCGCATCCTTCCCCTGGAGGACATGCCCTATCTGCCCGATGGCAGCCCGATCGACATCGTTCTCAATCCCCTGGGTGTGCCGAGCCGGATGAACGTGGGTCAGGTGTTCGAGTGCCTGATGGGTTGGGCGGCGTCCCACCTCGACTGCCGGGTGAAGGTGGTGCCATTCGATGAAATGCACGGCCCCGAGACCTCGAAGAACACCGTGCAGGCCTATCTGGAAGCGGCCAAGTCGCAGCCCGGCAAAGACTGGGTGTACGACCCTGAAAACCCCGGCAAGATCCAGCTGATCGATGGCCGCACCGGCGAGCCCTTTGACCAGCCCGTCACCGTGGGCTATGCCCACATCCTCAAGCTGGTGCACTTGGTGGACGACAAGATCCACGCCCGCTCCACCGGTCCTTACTCGCTGGTGACCCAGCAGCCTCTCGGTGGCAAGGCCCAGCAGGGCGGCCAGCGTTTGGGTGAGATGGAGGTGTGGGCTCTTGAGGCCTACGGCGCCGCTTACACCCTGCAGGAACTGCTCACCGTCAAGTCCGATGACATGCAGGGCCGCAACGAAGCGCTCAACGCCATCGTCAAGGGCAAGCCGATCCCTCGTCCGGGCACACCGGAATCTTTCAAGGTGCTGATGCGCGAGCTGCAGTCCCTCGGCCTCGACATCGCGGTGTACACCGATGCCGGTGAAGAAGTTGACCTGATGCAGGACGTCAACCCGCGCCGCAGCACACCCAACCGACCCACCTACGAATCCCTCGGCGTCGCGGATTACGACGACGACTGATCGCTGATCGACACAGCATCGCCCGTTCTCGGGTGCCTGGCTGATCCGTTCTGTTCCCTTCGCTTCCCGCCCGCTACCCGGTCATGACCAACAGCAATCTCCGCACTGAGAACCACTTCGACTACGTCAAGATCACCCTGGCCTCGCCGGACCGGGTGATGCAGTGGGGGCAGCGCACGCTGCCCAATGGTCAGGTGGTGGGCGAGGTGACCAAGCCCGAAACCATCAACTACCGCACCCTGAAGCCCGAAATGGACGGGCTCTTCTGCGAGAAGATCTTTGGCCCCTCCAAA
>Ga0213864_10001527_pt1 | contig 10365 bp, 6 predicted proteins | sample PICome_5_FD_160078 | JGI IMG/M metagenome (GOLD analysis project Ga0213864, IMG submission 160078) | Coastal seawater microbial communities near Pivers Island, North Carolina, United States - PICO247 | ecosystem: Environmental > Aquatic > Marine > Coastal | place: USA: North Carolina | collected... | reverse complement strand
CACCATGAACTCTGAAGCAACATTACCTTCGGATTATGGATCCACTTTGATATATTCTGGTGACACTTGTGGAGGTGTACGCCTACATGAATCAGGATTACGAGATGAGACATCATGTGTTGATGGCTTATCAAAAACTGTAGCAATTGTTGCAAGCTCTTTGACCCCAATTGGTGGCTCGTTCTTGATCAATTGTGGAGACAGATCATCTGACAAAGTGGATGTGCATTCATCTGCCTCAGAAATAAAAGCAGTGCTAACGACCATGCTGAATTCCAATGAGGTAACAGTTACAAAACACGAGCACTCTACTGGTATCACATGGGCCGCCTCGTATCTTCCAAGCGGCGATGACGGCGAATGTGATCTCAGCGTGGTCGATGCCAATGTTACTGGGAAAAATGCTCGAGTGGATGTGAACCCTATTGTCGTCCTGGAGACATCATCCGCATTCAATGACTCCTCTGGAGACTTCAGGATTGAAATTGATGGTGAAATGACATCTCCTATATCTCATCAGGCAACACAGACGAAGATTTTGCAGGAAATGCATCAACTTGGTGGTATCGGGCTAGTCGAGATGCTAGGGCCGCCTGTCGAAGGAGAAGCTTGGCCCGAGCACACAATGATCGTAAAAGCCTATACGACAGACCTAGATTCAATTCAAGTCATCCCTGAAAGTAATTGGAGAGGGACTGACGCGCGTTTGTTTGTTAAGCCTCCATCAGGATCCCCGCCGCGCGTGTTTACCTTGGAAGGGCTTGACAAGGGTAAAACTTACTCTGTGCGTGCCTTGGCAAGAAATTCGGAAGGATATGGTCCACCCTCGTCAGTCATGAAGATTGTACCACTCTCTACAGCTCCAAGCGCACCGACGTCTGTGTTCCTTTTCTAAGTGAGGAAGTTATGGGACGATTGATAAATCTAAAACATGATCATTGCATAAAAGTGCCTTAGGTTAGTTCAAAGCCAGCCTTAGACTCGATTGCGTAGATTAATCTTTCCTTTAGAACCTTCTCACTCGAGTAAGTTGGCAACTTTAATGTATTGAAGCACGTTGCTGCGCTTGGAAGTTTGTCACCATCCCGCATGATGCCCACACGTTGAATTGTAAATGGAGGATTCATACTACTAAAACCTAAGGGAGGTGGTCTTTCACAGGAGGTAACGAATCGAAGCAAATCAGCTTGTTGCTTTGGAGTAAAAGAAGAGACAACACTCCAGAATCTAACAATATTTCTGTCCAGTTGTGTATACCCTCCTGTGTACTTCGAGTTCGACTTCATGTCCGAGACGTCAATCTTTCCATCTGAGGGACCACTAATCAAGACTTGAAGCTCCGGTTCATTGAACAGTCTAAGCCAAGAACGATCAATTACTTCCCATAATCCTCTGGTAAACGCATCCGATTGTTCCTTGATACGATCACAGACGTGATGCTTCGCAACGAGATAGATGTATCGGCGTTTGTTTCCGTTGGTAACTTCGATATTCGCTCCATTTGGGACCAAATTGACTTCTGTAACCCCAAAATCATCATCGTTCACTGTAAACGTAAGGCAAAGATCTGCAGCATCACCATCATAAGTCTTCAAAAACATGAGATTGTTGTAAAGCTGCGTATCAATGGTACTCAGATCAGTCAGCAAGTGTAAAAATGTATGATCTCCCTTCAAGAAAGATAAAAACAAATGGGCAAATTGCGGTTGGATTGTGATGCCTTCATAAAGAGCCTTTCCCAGAATACGTCCCAAGAATTCAAACAATTTGATAGACATATCACCGTGAGCCATCTTTGATGATGGATTTGGATACATCAGCCCATCTTCAGTAACTTTGAACAATGCAAAATTTAGATCAAAAGCAAGAGCTGAGAGGTCAGACCAAAATTCTTTGAAAAGCCCACCGACATCTACTCCAGTTTCTCTAATTCCTGCATCACTGATATAGTTGACGCATATTCTTTGTCTCATATTTCGTCCAAGGTTGTTTAAATGAATCAGTCCATCTTCAAGCACGCGTCCTCTACTCACTTTGACCATGAGACCTGGCTTAAGATTCCGCTGCTCATTGCTGCCTTGAATATCAACCCTGTTTGTCGTCACAATCCGCTCGAATAATTTCAAACGTCGCTTGAAAGATACAAGGAATGGACAGATTCTGCAGACGGGAGAAGACAGTAAAGCAGTGTAATCGAGATGAGTCTTGCATCTTCGTAAGTCCTGCTCTAATAAATCTTCCTCAATCCAAAGCTTCGGTGCGCAGAGTAGCCGTCGAGACGAGCGAGAATATAAGTCGTTCATAACTTTGGATGACAAAGAAATGAGAGCCAAGCCGAGGTGGTTGGAGGAGAGGGCCGCATGTTTTGTTGCGTTGTGAACATCGTCGAGACAGCATGCCCTGTATAACAGCTTCTTCAGAAGAAGAATGCATCTCCTCACCTGATGCTTTGGAAGTGGTTTCTCCATCTCGTGCAACTCAGAATCATCAGTAACTATCAGCGTATGCGATAGACACGACACAAATATCAAGAGTACCGATGCTCCAACATTTCCATCATTTGCCCTAACTGCTCTGATTGGCACGGATCCTTTGTTCACATCAATAATACGATAGAGATCTGAAACTACAGTCTGATTTGATTGAACTATCGCCCATGATGAAGAAAGGGTGTTTGTGGAAAACGATAAGACGTTCAAAAGTGCTGCAACACACGGTTCAAGTTTGGCTGAAGCATATTCTACTGTCTCTCCTGTTTCAGACGAAATACGCCTCCTCACAAGATCCTCTTTTCCATTCCCTCCCCATCTTGATATAATTGTTCCATATGCACGGCATAGTGCAAAGAAAAATGATACAGAATATTCATGACGCGGTTTCGTTGTAGAGACATCATTAGCGCTGTCAGAAGAAAGTACAGTATTGGTAACCGCCCTGATGGATCCATTTCCATTTGTTGCCAATTGTCTGGAGATCGATGACGTGTTCATGAGTTTTCCTTCACCTGGTTTTGAGCTCTTGGACACAGAAGAAGAGGACTCTGATGGGACCATTTTTTCGCCAGCAGTTGAAATGAAATTGGATAATTTCCTTGCCCATTTGCTTGAATTCCAAAACTTACGGTTCCGATCAACCATAGCTTCCTTTGCCGCGAGACTTGTCACTGGTATGCTCCCTATTTCAGCCAAGTCATTTTCTTGCTTTTTATCTTTTTCAGTTTTGGTCTCTATGACTTTCCTTGTCATTAGCACGTCATCATCTATTGAACAATTGAAAAGTGATCTAACATAAGAATCCGATAGAAAGATATTTGCCTGTTCAATAACAACTTTCGATAAAACAATTGGCGATGATATACTTCCATTCGATACCCACTCTACAGCCGACATCTTTGAACTAAACGTTCCCAGCGGTGCTACATTTATCAAGATCGCAATAAAGTTGAAATACTCTGCAGCAGCTTTATAGTGTAGCTGGGATGGGTTTGTGGCGTTGATAGCATCGCATTTGCTCCCAAGCTGGACCAAGTTCGAGAGAAGACATAACACTGGCGGAGCTGGACAAGTACTGAGGGAAATATCTGTCATGTTAAGCGCGGCAGAAATACGGTCATCTGAGATCTCATTCGCAAACACGCTAGTGAAATGACGAATGTAGTCAACCAATACGGGTGCCTTAATCCCTTGACTTTGTATCAAGTTTGTATATGAAGTAGCTTTCAACTTCCATGTGAATAGTGGAATGGTTAGAATCTCAGATACAAATCGTGAACAAAGGCGACTGTGGTTGTACTGATCTCGCGACTCCATCGATGCGATTGAATCAATTATCAGCTTCGTTAGGATGTCCGCTCTACACTTCTCGTCTTTAGTGGTACACATCTCTCTCATTCTTTCAGCATCAGTGTGTATAGGCTCGGCGTTTCCAGTTGATCCAAAGAGCATTATTGATCTTAACGATGATATAAGATCAGGAGTACAATTATTGCCGTTTTCAGTCTTCAGACTGGCTGACTTTGGTTGAAAATAATTGGAATAGATTGGAGCCGAAGATTTAATCAACAAAGAGCAGGTTGTCTGATGAACAATGTCACGATTTCCTCCGCTATATGGTGATGATTTGTTCAAATCCAACAGAGTACGTAATACGGAGTCAACAGACGTAAGGAGTTCATCAGTGTCGTGACCAACAATGCTGTTTCCGCTACCGATTGCAACACCAAATGGTTTTTTCGCCTTCATTTGTCGGCGTGAAATACTCGAAATCAAGAGTGTAAGAATATCTTTGAGCCTCTTTCTTCCTGCAACAGTTTCAATCCATGGTGTCAGTGGATCTAAATCTAAATCAACATTGTTGCAATCCGAAACCCCTGGTAGTAGTAAATGCTTGACTAACTTTGCCCATCGTGACAAATCTCGTTCTTCAAGAATGAATGATCCATCGTTAAATATCACCTCTCGAGTATCGTGGTTCTTTCTAATTGTTGATGGACAAGCGAAGAACAAGAACTGTGTTGTCATAATGGAAACTGTTGCTGGCGGTGGAATATATTCTTGTGTAGCTGATGTGCGCTTTAAAATGGCCTTTAAAGCAATTAAATCGTGCATTCGCTTATCAAACACAGCTCGCTGCTGCTCTCGCACTTTTGAAGCTACAAGCCTGGAACGCACACATGATTGTATCGATGTTACAGCAGATAATTTTGCTCTTTGGACCGCACGAATTTTACGTTGCTCTGCAGCCTTTTGCGCTGCATTTAGCGGTACATCTGGTTCAAATATTATTGGAATGATACTATTCTTACCGTCACCAGCAGAAGCTGCGTCATTCCCAGCAGCAATTGTGGATGAAGTTCCGCCATGACCACGAGAAGAAGCAGCAGATGATGATGATTCCTGCTCCTCCTTTTGTCGACGTTCTAATTCTTTCCGCTTTTTTGCTTCTTTTGCCTCCTTCTCACGCTTAGCGCGTAGGCGTCTAGCTTTTGCTTCGTCTGCACGCTTTTTGGCAGGGTTGCCTGCCAACTCATCTGTGAACATGTTTATTTATTATCAACGATGCCAACAGCAATAACAGACTAATAACAGATAGCACGATCTACGATCTCTATCGACACAGATTGATTTGATTATTTGATTTGCAGATTTTGGAACTAAAAAATCAAAGATAACCCCAGGGGAGATATCGGCGTCTATCAAGAAGGATCTAATACCCTCAAATTAGTATTATATCGTAAAATTATTAAAGGGGGTACAATTGTTTCTCCTTTTTCACCCCTTTGCTATTTCCCACCTACCTGCCTGATAACTGATAACAGCCTGATAACCTCTGTAACTACCGACATCCTCATAATTAAATATGTAGTTGGATATTGAGTAAATTATAATATCGCTTTGTGGATGCTAAATAAGATGTAGTATGACATTGTCCCTCTCTAATTTGACTACAATATTATATGAAATCCTTATTATTTACTCCTCAACAGGCTTACTTGTCTTTCCCTCCTCTGCCTCGGCTTCAATCTCTTTAACAATGGCATCTACATCCTTTTCATCCATAATTGACTTGCCTCCCCCAGGTCTGACAACGCAAATCTCCATATTCTTTGCCCCACTGTCAACAACCTCCAATAGAGCCTGTACACCCATCCTCACGGCTTTCTCTTCTTCCAATCCCTCCTCCCAATTTTTCTCCAAAAATTCTCGAAGACTTTTAGCATTCCTCCCCCCAATAACCTGTGCCTTCCACTCACTGTGTGTTCCAGCCGGGTCGGTTTGATATAACACTGGTTTTCCCTCCTCCGAAAATCCTGCCAAGAGGGTGGCAATACCAAATGGACGGACACCACCCCTCTGAGTATACTTTTGCTGCGTTCGTGCAATGTATCGGGCTAGGTACTCCACCGATGGGGCATCCTCACACGTGAGTCGGTAGGATTGGGCCTCGATACGTGTTTTGTTGATGAGGACACGTGCATCGGCGGTAAGTCCGGCAAAGGCGAGGACACTACGTTCATCTACTGGCACAATTTTACGGATAGTTCTTGGATCTTGGAGTCTATTTTTTATTCATGAAGGACAATGTGAGATTTGAAGGGGGGGAGAATAACAACTCATGAGAGGTGATAATATGTTACAAAGGAATACTTACTTTGCCAACGCCCTCCTCTCAACAGCAAGGACGACACAATCTTTACCTCTCACGCCGACGGCTGTGCTCCCTCTTCGTACGGCTTCCATTGCATATTCGACTTGGAAGAGATGCCCGTCGGGACTGAATACTGTAATGGCACGATCATAAGACATTGTGGCTGTTGTAGTTAGTTGCTATGACTGAAATCGCCTCTAAAATAATTTCATGAGCATTGATTGTATTGTTGCTTGTGGTTTTGGAAGCTGAAAGATCTGAAAAGAAAAGAGGGCAAAACGAATATTGTCACAGTTAGCCTGTCACAGAATAATGTTACAGTTACATGTTACAAGCCTGAATGAGTTACATAGTTACAATTTACAATCAAGTTATATAACTCAAGTATTCCACCCCTTTATGTGGTTTACTACTATTATGTTGTTCCTTCTATCAGCTTGCTGGTTGATTTAATGGTTGAGCTGACTGATGTTCTCTTCCAAACTCGGAAACCAAACTGGGTTATTCTCACTAACTGGAATAAAAGGAGTGCATGATAGACAGCTACGAATTTGCTGCATACAAACTTCAAGTGGGACAGTAACAATACCAAAGAGAAAACGTAAGTTCCAACCAAATATCCCGTATCTCGTCCTGCAATTATTGAACCTTCAAGAGTCATTGTGATAGGATGAATAAAGTTTGCCAGCCCCATCCATGGTGATGCTCGGGACATCAGAGCCACAAGAGAAGAATCTGTTGTGAAAGTACCCCCCGCACTGTTGGCAATATACCGTCCTGCCAATGAATTGAATATACCTGCTACACAAGAGAACAAAAGAAGACGCTTGGTAAGCGTTCTCGCATTCGTACTGTCACTGCTTGTCGTATTGCTGTCTTTTGAAAGAGCAGTTGTAATTGCTTTTTCGCGAAGATTCTTCCGGTACAATAAACCCGGTAAGAATGTTTGAGCTGAATGCGATAAAGCATCACCGAATGTGGCAAAAAAGAAGAATACTCGCATAAGAACATTATGGCACGCCAAGGGTACAAACCCAAAACTGCCTGCTCGTATTGTCATAGATGAATAGCCCAAGATCTTTCCTATCAGAACAAAGAAGATGGGCCCAGCTAGCTTGAGTAGTGATATGAACGCTTCGCGATTTGGAAGTGATAGAAAAGGAACATTTTGCACATTTTGTGATTGATTCTCTTTCCAACGATGCATCATCTGCCACACCTTTCGCACCAGCAGTCCATTTGCCAAAAATGAAGCCATACTTGTTGCCAACGCTGCTCCTCTTATTCCCCAATTCATTTTTGCAACAAAGATATAATCGCCTATGACATTCACAATACTAGCAACCAACACTGCAAGAGCTGGTGTCTTTGTATCTTGTGAGCATAATAGTACTGCTTGTGATGTCAAGCCCATAACAGCCAGTGGAGACACTATTGACCTAATCCGAGAGTAATCTAACGAAGCTTTCAACACTTCCTTGCTTGTTTCGATTGAAAGTGTGCTCGCTGGACCTATGATTGCAGCTAGAATATCATATCCAGCTAAATTTATCAGCAACGTGATGAATGTTCCTACTGCCAGCGACACACCCATAACATGTGACAATGTAGAAACTTGGTCCTTCACATCATTCCTAGCAAATGCTCTAGCCAGTTTGTTGGTTGTTGCCATTGAAATGAATGTCGTGAGGTACATCGTTGAGTCACAAAGCATTGTTGCTGGACCTAGTGCTGCCAGTTGTATAACTGAGGTTTGAGAAGAGCTTGATGATGCATATCTTCCAACAACAGCAGAGTCTACGAGGCTGAGAAGTGGCTCTGAGATCCAAATAACAGCTGTTGACGCAACAAAAAAGAATATTTTCTTAAACGATGGAAGTCCTATGAATGATGATGATGATGATGATTTTGTTGTTGAAGTTCGTGACGATGATGAATCATTGTCTATTGTTTCATCGCTAGGTGCAGCAGATAACGCAATAATCCTACGCTGCTGTAGTATTGACGTAGGCTTTCTTTGCGCTGAAAGAGAAGGTTGTCCTAATGGAGCAGGGCGACAATGGTTCTTGCATTGTATTGCTGATTGAAACCCTACTGCAGTATTCCTCAACAATAATAATATGATGCAGCATATATATATTGAAATCAGCGAAGCTGAAGTTATCTTCTTCCTCCCGATCATCACCTCTCACATTTATCAGCTAGCTGTAGTATACGTTTCGGTTAGATAGCTCGCTCTACCACATACAAAACCCCAGCTACGTAATGCTACTAACATTACAACAGTGCAAAGTGCAACGGCGACGTCTATTTGTTCTTTGTTCTTTTAGGGAGTGAGGAGTGAATGACGCGATGGCGAGCTTCTCTCTTCTCCCCTTTGACTCTCTGACGAAGGAAAGAGCCTGACAAGAGCTTTTGAACTGTTGACACCTCACTCAGAATGGATTCGGGTTCGGCGTTGGCGTTGCATGCGTTGGAGTTGATGAGAGAACTTTATCTATCATTCACAATAGTTGTTGACCATTCTGACTGCACTATCTTCATCTTTTGAACATAAGGATCTTATCAATACCTTATTTGCCTACTAAAAATCGAAACTTATTTTTTTTCTTTCAACAACGAACAGTCCATGATGTTTTGCAACAGAGTAATAATGCATAGTGTTGCTCGCGTAGCGTCCAGAAGAGCTACAGCGTCCAGACCTACAGTGTCGCGGATGGCGGCGAAGTTCTCATCGAGCGGATACGGAGAAAGCATCACATACTCTGGAGGTCAAGCCAGTGAGGGACAGGGAGGATTTTATGGTTCGGGTGGAGCTAGGGCATCCAAGGTTGAAACAGAACACAAACCAGAAATGGTAGCTCTTCAGGCTGACGTAGAGAACCTCAGCCTCGTGATGGAGGAAATTTACAACTTGGAACAAATGCTTGAGGAGGAAAAAGAAGGTGGGAATAGTGCTGTCACAGGAAAGACGTTGGAGATGAGTGCCAAAATTAAAAAGATTATGACTAGCTCTGAGGTTATGGATTGCTTGAATAGGTTGGAAGTGGAGGGAGAGCCAGTGTGGGGGTTGTCTAGTGAAGAAAGGGATCTTGTGCATGCAGCGAGGCAGAAAGTAAATGAGTGCTAACAGGTTGGTGTGAATGCCCATTATTTTGTCATCTTATTGTTAGAAGAGTGCTTAGGTAGGAGGTTAGGTTATCGATATCAACTTGAAATTAACAAAATGGACTACGGTACGGGATAAATATTATAGAGATAAAGGTTAGAGACCGTATATAGATAGTTCATAGTTTGAAGAGATGAATAAGTAGACGCTCCGCAGATTGACTACATAAGAGGATGTGTTAGTACACGTCATTCATTAAGATTAACTTCTACCTTAGGAGCTTAGCTGCATCTACGTCACTCCTACCTATGCTTCTCAATATATTACAAGTCACTCGCCCGATTCGATTCAGTGTCCGAAATGTCTTCAGAAATCGTTTCTAATCCACCTGTGCGCACCAAACCTTGTAAACGGTGTTCAATTGGAACATCTTTCTGCGAAAATCTTACACTTGCATCGTCTAACAATTCTCCACTGTATCCTGACCGAATCCTATGAATAGTTTCTGGCATGATCCGGATGTGATATACTTCACCTGATACCACAAGTTCGGCCATCTGCCCAGCCGTAGTATTAGAAAATGGATCAGCACGAGGTCCTGTAGCTTCTGCCAGGTCTGCCTCTTTTTTCGTAGGGCTTGTCGGCGTTTCATCGAACAATGATCCTCCAACAACCGGTGTTGACCTCATTTTCTGTCGGACTCGTCGTCGAGTTGTAGTTGGAGGGCCACCTGCTTGTGCCTTCGGCTGCAGGGAGTCGTCGAAAGTGACGGCGGTATCCTCTGGCTGCTTCTCTGGCTTAGAATCCAGAGGTATACCCATCTCTGTCTTGATTTCATCAAGTGATTTCGGTTGTGTCGCTGCAATTTGTAAGTTTCTCTTCGATTCTAATTGCTTGGTTGCTTCTTTCGCGAGAATCTCCCTCACGGTGCCTCTTTTCCCTACAGTTTCATTCGACACCTGAGTCTGTGACTTGACTTCTTCCACGATATTTTGAAGCACTCCAGGAAACCACCTCGTCACCTTTACTTTTGCACCCTTCAGGTTTTGTTGATGGAGCATATGATGATATTAGTTACGACAATACTGGGTTAGTAATGATAATTCACA
>Ga0213864_10001521_pt1 | contig 10398 bp, 6 predicted proteins | sample PICome_5_FD_160078 | JGI IMG/M metagenome (GOLD analysis project Ga0213864, IMG submission 160078) | Coastal seawater microbial communities near Pivers Island, North Carolina, United States - PICO247 | ecosystem: Environmental > Aquatic > Marine > Coastal | place: USA: North Carolina | collected... | reverse complement strand
AATGTTGACTTGACTTGGGACTCACAACCCAATGGTATTTATGGTAATTTTGATTCAACTACCGGTCAGTTTACAATCTCAGGAACACCTACTGGACTTGTGGAAGACAAAGTATACAACTACACAATACAAGCCGTTAATTTATCAAACAATTGTGTTTCATCAGAATTGACAGGTTCAATATCCGTTCAAAACGGGCATGATTTAAAACTTCTCTCAGGGTCTACTTCAACCAATCAAAGTTTGTGTGAGGGTCTTGATCTTTCGCAAGATATTGTCTATGAATTTAGTGGTGGTGCAAACTCTGCTCGAGTTCTTGGATTGCCACCAGGAGTAGGCTGGACAGTAACTGGTAATGTAATTACGATTTCTGGGTCTGCATCAGAAAATATATCATCTCAAACAGATTATGTCTTTACTGTTGAAACCTTAGGAAATAGCTGTACATCGGCTTCTTTAGACGGTCAGATTACAATTCATCCAGACGCAGAAATAACATTATCAACTCCGTCATCAACAGTAAATCAGTTTATCTGTGAAGGAGAATCCATTGACCCAATAACTTATACTTTTGGCGGTGGAACCGTTGATGCTGTGCCTTCTGGATTACCACCAGGAATTACCGGAACATATAATGCTTCTACACGTATCATGACGATTTCCGGCACTCCAACTCAAAATGTTGAAATAGATACTTCATATAACTTTACGGTTCGGGCACTTAATGATCAAGGTTGTGAAAGTCCTGAACTTACAGGAGAAATTACTGTAAAAGCAAATGCTGAACTAACACTTCTGAGTTCAACAAATACAATTGACCAAACAGTTTGTGTAAACTCAAATATCTCTGATATTAGAATCCGTTTCAAAAACAGTAGTGTTCCGTCAGCGAATAACTTACCAAGTGGTCTGAGCTCAGAAGTTGTAGGCACTGATGTTCTTCGAATATTTGGCAGTGTTTCAGTTGGAGGACCATACACCTTCGATGTAATCGGTACAAATACAAATGGTTGTAGTTCTACAGCTGTTACTGTTCAACTAACAGTTGTTCCTGATTATTCAATCAACCCAACAAAAGTTGTTCTTGATATGAACGATCCATCCAACGGCACGGATGAGTCACTTGTCAAAAACATATCGTGTTTCGGCAACAGTGATGGTGAAATCAAAGTGAACTTGTCGAACGATTCTTCTACACTGAGTTATATCTATTCTTGGAGTGGGCCAAACAATTATGCAAATACGACACAATCTAACCATATCAAGAATTTAAAACCTGGTAATTATACAGTAAGTGTATTCCCGCAAGGAAATTCGGATTGTCCTGTCACCGCATCGTTTACAGTCGTACAGCCCAATCCAACAGATATATCTATCAACAATATATCTCCTGTGTCCTGTACAGGAGCTGATGATGGATTGATATCGGTATCCATCACTGGCGGAAACTCTTTTTACTATAAAAATTATATCTGGGAAGTACTTGAGGAGGATGATAACTGTGTAACCTACACAATCAAACTTCGAGACACAGATAACGATGGTATTTTTGATATTGCAGATGCAGATATTGATAACGACGGAGTGGTTGATCCCAACAAGTCCGACACCAATGGTGATGGAATTATTGATGAAGCGACCGGTGGTAACTTCTCTTACAGTATTGTATCTTATCAAAGTTGTGATGGGACATTTATCACTGATAATAAACAATCGCTTTCTGATTTTTCATCCAATGGTGTCTACCAGATTTGTGCAGTTCCAAATTCAGTTTCTTCAGATGCAAACCTAGACCATGATTTAGATGCGAATACCCCAAATATTTCATCTGTAGTAATCAGTGGTGGTACAGCTTCCTGCTCTTCTGGTTCGTGGCAAAAAATAGATCGATTAAAAGGAACAACCTATGCCGATAACCTAACGGCTGGTCTCTATCGTTTGACTGTTGTTGAGGGACCAGATTTAGCGGATATTGAATCGTTAGACATCGATGATTTACGCAATGATCCAGATGTATGTATTACAGATCAGATTTTTGAATTACCGAAAGATCAAATCTTGTATGGATCTGTTCGTGTTGATGAAGCTTATTGCTCCTTGACAGGGGGCTATATCGATATCGATGTAAACCAAAGTGCTGGTGAAGTATATTTCTATTATGATGGTGTTCGAATCCCAAGCGCAGATATATCCATCGTTGCTGCTGAGTTTGGAATCAATACCCATCGTGTTTTGATTACTGCACCAGTTAGTGAGGCTTCATTTGAAATAAGAAATGCAAATGGTTGTGGGGTTGTTGTCGCTCAAGATCTTCTAGACACTTCTGTTTTGATACCAATTATCAATTACACAAGCCCTGAACTTGAGAAATATGGGACAATCAGCGAAAGAAGTAATGTTCTCTTCACACTTGCCAATAACACCAGTTACTACAATGTGGAATGGGACTTTGGGGATGCTTCTCCAGTTGCTACAGGAGAAAGAGTATCCCACCAATATTTTGCTGATGGCACATATACGGTGACGGTTTACGTCTACAATGCTTCGGGTTGCTTTACAACAGCCACACAGGAAATTATTGTTGGCAAGGGGTACACTATTTTAATGCCAAATGCATTTAGCCCTAATGGAGACAACATCAACGAAATTATTGGACCAGTATTTACTGGTTTGAAAGCTGTTGATTTCTTCATATATAACAAGCAAGGAATATTGGTTTACCAAGAGTCTGTTTCTGAAACTAATTTATCTGAAGACGGTACAATTGAAATTCAAGGGTGGGATGGTACAAATTCTGATCCAGCATCTAATTTCTATGTATATAAAATAATCGGGGTGCGCATAAATGATGAAATAGTAACGAAAACGGGTACAATATTTTTAATCGAATGAAAAGGTTTGTAAATAGACATATCGTTTTGTTTGTTTTGTTGGCATTTTCATTTGGATATGCGCAGGAAGGATATATTTCGACATCTCGTAACATGCAGTTTATCAACCCGAGCTATCACGGCATTAATATGATTTCAAAAGCAGGTGTTAATTACAGTCGTTTTGATTTCGGAGAGGGGACTTCTTATATTGACAACAAGTATTTATATGGAAATTTTGCTTTTGAAGAGATGAATTTTAGTATTGGACTTGATGTAAATTCATTTAGTTTAACGAATTTAGGTTTGTCAGAAAATCAAATTGACCTAAGTTATATCTATAAAATTCCAGTAAACTTTGACACTTACATTCTCGGTGCTCTAACCTTAGGAATAGGCTCTCATGCTATTGACAAAAGTTCCTTGATATTTCAAGATCAAATCGATTTGACCCTTGGAACAATTTCAGGGGTTTCTAGAGATCCTTTGGCAGATTTCTCACCATCAACCAATTATTTCGATATCGGGGCATCAGCTTTGGTGTACAATGAAAGATTTTTGATTGGATTGAGTTTGGACCATATTAATACTCCTAATGTTTCTTTTAACAACGAGTCAGATTTCGAAAAAGAAATTGCATTTTCTCTTCAAGCTGCACTGGAGTTTAATGTTAACCAATACGGAAGAAGCTTTTTGCCAGATTACTCATATATGATGATGTATCTCTATACACAACAAGCTGGAGAAACCTTGAGAATCTACTCCTCTCAAGAATTGCAAATGGATGGATTTACCTTAGGTTTATTACAATCTCTTGCTAAGTATAGAGAAAACAACTCTCTTGAATTTGGGTTAATATCTGGATTTTCGTCAGAAAATTATCGTGTGGATTTAACATACACCTTCCCAAGTTCTCAAACAAATTTTAATCCCCCCTCCATATTTCAAATTGGCGTCACTATGGATTTCAACCGATTCTCCAGAAACCGAAGAGGTAACTACAAAAGGCTGAATACAGATAATATGTAGTGATTTGATTCAGTTAATCAATTTCGTAAACAGTTCCATATTTCATTATAAATAATAGTTTGAATGACCCTATAACAATGGCCAATCTAGCCTATGCTCACAGATTTTAAAGGAGGATTTCAATAGGTAATTGGTTACTTCAAAAGAAAAATTTCTTAGTCACTAACAACTCTGTTCATTTCAAAACTCTCTAAATTGAAAAACTTAAGTGCAGCCAGTAGATGATCAAAAATATCAGCGGTTAGGTGCTCATATGCCACCCACTCCTTATCATTGCTAAATGCATAAACTTCCAAAGGAGTTGCACCATATTGGTTCGTTGGAAGCTGGCGACACATCACCGTGAGTTGATCACTGATTTTGGGATGCGCTTTTAAATAGTTCTCTACATACTGTCGGTAAACTCCCAAATTAGTCAGATTTCGACCATTAATGGCAAGTGACTTATCGCTTTTTGACGCTTGATTGTCTTGGCCTATTTCAGAGGCTCGTTCTTTGAGATAGGTTGAAATTCGTTCAATTTGATACATTTTTTCCAATTCACCGCTTTGCAGAAATCGCATAGTCGATGTACTAACCAGGATGGAGCGTTTAATCCTACGTCCAGCAGACTCTGCCATACCACGCCAATTCTTAAAGGAATCGGAAATCAGATTATAGGTTGGAATCGTGGTAATGGTTTTGTCAAAGTTCTGAATTTTAACAGTTGACAGATTTATCTCGATCACATCGCCGTCAGCGCCGTATTTTTCCATAGTTACCCAGTCGCCGATACGCACCAAATCATTGGCTGCAATCTGAATACTAGCAACAAACCCCAAAATGGTGTCTTTAAAAACCAATAGCAGTACAGCAGATAGTGCTCCCATTGCCGTTAGGAAATACGCGATTTCTCTCCCAGTGATTATGGAAAAAATAACAATAATCCCAATTGCCCAAATGAGTAACATAAAGACTTGTATATAGCTATCGATGGGCTTATCTTTAAATGAGTTTAGGGTCAATAAAAAAGACCGTAGCGTTTGAAGAACACTTCGAAAAATCCAAACGGTTACTATTACTCCATATACATTAAGTGAGGTCAATACAACCGATGTTGCATAAGGGCTGTCAACAATCCAGTAGGGTACAACAGATAACAGAAAAAAGTAAGGAACTACTCTAGAGAAATAGAGTGGGAATTCTGAAGATAAAAGATAATCATCCAGATGTGTTTTTGTCCGCTTGGAAAGCTTTTTCAAAAAACTGCTAACGGCTAACTTTGATGTGAATGCTAACAAAAAGGAGATTCCAAGTAGTAATGAAGAAATAAAAAGAAAGTCAATCCACCAAACGAGTCCGGGGTCAATATTTTTACCATTTAACAACTCTATAAAGAAATAACGATTATATTCCATACTCAAGCAAACTGATTACTTTTAATTCAATTATAAAGATAGCTAAAGATTATAAAAAACGCCTGCACAGAGGAGATATGTCGTGCAGGCGTAAAAACAATAACTAACAAAAAATTATTAAGACGAAAATATTAGTACATATTTCGTGCCAAAATTTAATATAACGATTCAAAGAACTTTATTTTCCACGGAAGACAAGTTCAAAATAAGGTATACATATTGCATATCCTTTCTCTGAAAAATACGCTTTACTAGTTTTGGGACCACAAGCAAGAACGAAATCACCTCCCCAAGCTCCTAAACTTTTGATAACTCCTTCATAGTCTGAAAAGGTGGTCTGTTGAACAGGTGGGATGCCAATGAGTTTAGAAATTATACTTTCATGAGCTAGCATCAGGGTTTGAAACTCACTCACTTTTTGTGTTTTAACAAATTGATTTGTCAAAGTATTTAGTTTGTTTCGTAACTCATCTGATATACCATGATAGTGATTTTTTACAGAAGTCCTACTGTTTTGTTTCTTATTCATATAAACAAAAAACAAATGCTTGTGAAACGAAGGTTTAAAATTAACATCTACCACTTTTGACTTTTGATCAATAATTTGATATGTGATTGGATTGTATTTTTCTGCGCAAGCGATATCATAACCACTCCCTCCAAAAACCTTTTGTTGGATATAAAATGGATTTACATTCGCCCATTTCGCAACATTATTAACCAATGTCGATGAACTACCCAAGCCCCAATCTTTGGGAAAATCAAGTTGGGTTTCAACTATAAACCCAGTAGGGTTCACCAAAAAATCATGATTAAGTTCACGTGCTACCAGCAAAATTTGCTGCAATCGAGAAGTGGTTTCGTTAATCTGTAAAGATGACTGAAAATCACTGACACGAAAATGGTCTTCAAACCAAATGTTTCCGTTTACATCCTTAGCAATCCAGTGTATCTCTGGTTCTTTGTGATCAATGACCGTCATGCTTTGCCCCAGTTTGGTTGGTAAAGCAAGAGCACATGCGCCGTCAATCACCGCGTATTCACTGGTAATCAGTAGTTTTCCAGAGCTAAAAAAACTTAAGTTTTTCGCCATGCTGTAAGTGCTTGTTCAACAGCGTTAAAACTGACAACATTGGATTTAAAATGCTCAACCATTGCCTGTTTTTCATCTTCGCTCGCACCTATTTGATTCAGAATATTGAGCAAATGCATTTTCATATGTCCCTTCTGGATACCAGTCGTGACCAAAGAGCGCAAGGCGGCAAAGTTTTGCGCCAATCCACTGACCGCCATGATTTGCATAAGCCCTTCTGCATCTGGATGCTGCAACAATTCATGTGACCATTTCACCATCGGGTGTAGTTTGGTCAGGCCTCCGACTGTGCCAACGGCCAAAGGTACTTCGAGTTCAAACCAAAACGTCTCGTCTTTAATCCATGCTTTAGAAAGCCCACTGTACTTACCATCTCGAGCAGCGTAGGCATGTATCCCAGCCTCAATAGCTCTAAAATCATTTCCAGTAGCGATTGCTAAGGCATCAATTCCATTCATTATACCTTTATTGTGCGTAACGGCTCTGTAGGGGTTTTGGTTTGCAATGTTTACAGCTTGAACAAACTTTTGAGCAAGGATATCTCCATCATCTCCCAAATCCGAAATGGGGCAACTTACCCATGCTTTAACGCGACTTCCCGGAACGTAGTTGGACAAAATGCTCATAACCACTTCGATTTGTTTTTCGGTTTCAGAAAAGTGAGAATAGGTATTGGCTTCGTTTTGGAGTGTTTTGGCAAGCTGCTCGAGGCACGAATTGATAAAATTGGCACCCATCGCATCTGCAGTTTCAAAACGTACATTCAATTGGTAATAATTGTTTAGATTATCAGTGCTATCAATCAATTCAATATCGACAATGCCACCACCACGCTTGCGCATGTTTTTGGTTATGCCTTCCGTTTCTTGTAGGAGTTTTGGTTTGACGACGGTAAAAAATTCAGCGAGTTTTTGGTGAGGTCCCGAAAATAGAAAGTGCACCTGGCCTGTTTTCTCCGTACCAATAATTTCAGCGTGAAATCCGCCACGGATAGACCAGAATTTGGCCGCATTGGCCGAGGCTGCAACCACCGAGCTTTCTTCAGTGACCATGGGCATTACGTATGGTTTTTCGTTGATCACAAAGTTTGGCGCAACAGCCATCGGCAAGTAAAAGTTACTCACCGCATTTTCGATAAACTCATCATGTAATCGTTGTAGTTTTTCGTCCGTATGCCAATAAGTTTCTAGGATACTTTTAGCTAGCTGGGGACTGGCAAAGCAAGTTTGGGAAATCCATTTGATTTTCTCTTGTTTTGATTTTTTGGAAAAGCCTGAAACCAATCCGTTGTAAACATGATTGTTTGCCATGTTGCAAAGATAAGGTATAATGAATAGGAATCTGAATTATCGAAAAATCATATATTAGCAATGTTCAATAATAAAAACCAAAAAATGTCAAACCAATTTGGAGGATCAACACTAAATCAAAGAACGATTGCTGGACATCCTGTCGGCTTATTTGTTTTATTTTTTACCGAGATGTGGGAGCGTTTTAGCTACTATGGCATGCGTGCCATCTTGGTACTTTTACGTGCCTCATCGATTCTCAATGAGGGCTGGGCTTGGGAGCGTGAAGACGCTTTGGAACTCTATGCTTGGTACACGGGATTGGTCTATTTAACCCCCATATTTGGCGGACTAATCGCTGATAAATTTATGGGATACCGCAATGCAACTGTATTGGGTGCCCTCATTATGACTTTGGGTCATGCTTCTATGGCATTGGAGACGTTTTCTTCAACGTTTTTCTTTATCGGATTAAGCTTCTTGGTGATTGGAAATGGGTTTTTTAAACCCAATATTTCTTCAATTGTTGGACAATTGTATAAAGACGGTGACATCCGTAAAGACGGTGGTTATACCATTTTTTATATGGGGATCAATGCTGGAGCTTTTTTGGGAATTCTACTCTGTGGCTATATTGGTGAAAAAGTTGGTTGGCATTTAGGCTTTGGTCTTGCCGGGGTATTTATGTTTTTTGGGATGTTACAGTTTTGGTTTGCTCAACGAATATTTGGGAACATTGGCTTATCCCCCAAAAAATTGGAAGCAGCCGATACTTTAATGGATGAAGTGTATGAAACTGTTCCCAAAAAAGTTGAAAATGACCGTGTATTTGTGGTAATCATCTTTTCACTGTTCACCATTTTCTTTTGGTGGGCGTTTGAGCAGGCAGGCGGGTCAATGACCATTTTTGCCAATGACTATACCGAAAGAAATCTGGTTGGTACTGCATCTCAAACATTTAAAATTGCCAATTCAATTATCACTCTGGTTCCTATGGTGATTCTGACCTACGTATTGTATGAGTTGTTTCGCAATATGTTAGGGAAATACCTTTTGTCAAACTTCTTTTTGGGATTGAGTTTTGCGATCATTTGGGGAATAGTAATATGGATGCTTAGGCGTGAATTTGCCTCTGATGTTGCTGAAATTCCTGCCTCTTGGTTTTCTGTACTCAACTCTTTGTTCATTGTGATTTTCGCACCTGTTTTTTCCAAAATATGGGCATCATCACTTAACCCTAGTGGACCAGTCAAATTTGCAATTGGCTTAATCTTGCTCGGTTTGGGCTTTGCCTTTTTATCTTATGGCGCAGCAGGAATTCCACTTGGCGCAAGTACGGCAAGCGTTAGCATTGCTTGGTTGATCATGGCGTACTTATTTCACACCTTAGGGGAGCTTTGTCTTTCCCCTGTTGGGCTATCATATGTAAGTAAGTTAGCACCAAAGCGATTGGTTGGTTTGATGTTGGGTTGCTGGTTTGTTTGTAGTGCGGTTGCCAATTTCCTCGGTGGGATTACGGGTAGTTATATCGACTCGATTTCAGAATCTTATGGCTTATCTATTTTTTTCCTCATATTTACAGCAATTCCTGTATTTGCAGGAGTGTTGATGCTTATTCTCAACAAAACCCTAATTCGAAAAATGCATGGCATTACGTAGTCTAATTCTATTTTTTATTGGATGCGTTTTTTCAACTGCCCAAGTTAACTGGATGACGATGGACGAGGCTCTTGCTGCCCAGAAGTCAAACCCAAAAAACATCATTGTTGATGTGTATACAACTTGGTGTGGACCTTGTAAACTCTTAGATAAAAATACCTTTGGGAATCCCCAAGTGAGTGCTTTTATCAATGAAAATTATTACCCTGTTAAGTTTAATGCCGAAGGAAAAGAGCTGGTTAATTACAATGGGAATCGATTTGAAAACCCTCAGTATGACCCCAACCGGAAAGGAAGAAACGCCAGACATCAGTTTACTGCCTATCTTGGGATTAGGGGCTATCCAACAGTTGCTTTTTTTGACGAAAACGCTAATTTCCTTGCGCCGATTATCGGCTATCACAATGTTCAGCAAATGGAGTTTTACTTAAAATTATTTGCTTCTGGCGATTACAAAAATTTGAATTCTCAAGAAGACTTTGCAGTCTACTATAAAAACTTCACAGCTCAATTTAAGGGTTGAGCGTAAACGCGCCTTCCATTGATTTGTCATTGAGTTTAATGCGATAGGACTTACAAGTCTCTTCCCATCGTTTAACATAACTTTTATAATTACTTCCGTTGGCGGTGACTTCCTTTGGTTGCAAGTGCTGTATAAAATGATTAAGATGAAATTTAGGGCTATTGCATAGCACAACAATACAACCTGCCTAAGACGGGAAATCATATAGAAAGTATTCGACTAAATCAATAAAGAGTCTTTACCCCCATCGTAGCCCGAATGGGATATTTTGTAAAAACAGGAATTGTTATCGAATCAGTCGCCGTGTTTGCGCATAGGCCTTATTCCAATAGCCCTCGCGTAGAGAAGAAATGATAACCCCCCTAGATGAGGAGGCGTGGATGAAAAGAGGTTCTCCCCCTTTTTGCCCAACGACAATACCAGCATGGGTGAGCTTTCGTTTTTTGGTCGTTCTAAAAAATAGAAGATCACCTGGCTTTGCTCGGTCTTTGGAGATGCGTTTTCCTTCTTTTCGCAAAAGGTTAACAGTTCTTGAAAC
>Ga0213864_10001517_pt1 | contig 10413 bp, 10 predicted proteins | sample PICome_5_FD_160078 | JGI IMG/M metagenome (GOLD analysis project Ga0213864, IMG submission 160078) | Coastal seawater microbial communities near Pivers Island, North Carolina, United States - PICO247 | ecosystem: Environmental > Aquatic > Marine > Coastal | place: USA: North Carolina... | reverse complement strand
TGCATATTTTTTTCCTAATTCAACAGGATCACCAGCATCAATTAAATTCACAAAGTTGACACCCTTAACGGTTCTTCCATTTTTGATATCTAAACACGGTATGATTCTTTTTGTAAGCACTTTCTTAATTACGATTTTTCATTTCAATTTCTTTTTTCTCCAAATTCAGAATTCTAAAATCTAAATTCCAAAATAAAATTCTCTAATTCTTTCAACGAAATTCTATTCTCATAGATGGCTTTTCCAATAATAACACCCTCACAGCCCATTTCGGCTAGTTTTGGAAGTTCATCAAATTTTGAAATCCCTCCCGATGCAATCAGCTTTATCGATGGCACCTCGGATAATATTCTTTTGTATAGGTCAAATGATGGGCCTTCCAGCATTCCGTCCTTAGAAATATCAGTACAAATAACATAATCAATTCCTTTGGATTGGTACTTTGAAATAAACGGAATTACATCCAAATCACTTTCTTCCAACCAACCGCTAACTGCAATTTTTTGATTCTTACAATCGGCTCCAAGAATGATTTTATCACTTCCATAAGATTGAATACAATTCTCAAAAATATCAGGTTTTTTCACGGCAATACTTCCGCCCGTTATTTGATTTGCACCGGAATCAAACGCAATTTTTAAATCCTCATCCGATTTTAATCCACCACCAAAATCAATCTTTAAACTCGTTTTGGTCGCCAATTGTTCCAGCGTTTTATAATTGACAATTGAACTTGCCTTGGCACCATCTAAATCGACAACATGTAAATATTCAATACCCGCATCCTCAAATGCTTTAGCAATCTCTAACGGATTTTCATTATATACCTTTTTAGTATTATAATCTCCTTTGGTCAATCGTACACATTTACCGTCAATGATGTCAATGGCTGGAATGATTCTCATAATGTTATATTTTAAAAGTACAATAGTAGAAGTGAGATAAACTAAACTTATTCTACTTCAATTTCTAATATTTAACCTCTACTTTTCTTTTGATTTCTTCTAGCTGTATTGATTGATGAAACTGTAATTGCTAGTAATTCTTTCCCTTCAGATTTTAAAGTTTGAATTTCTTTTTTAAAATCAGAAGATATTTCCTCAAAGATCTCTAACCAATAAATACTTTCATCAACTTCTTCTTCAACTATTTTTAGTTTATTTATAAAATCAGCGGTTGATTTTGCCCTTTGCGAAGCTCTGTAATTAGCTCTTACTGAACTCGAACTGCGTATTAACTGATTTACATAAGCGTTATATTCCCTAGATTTTGGTATTTTAAAACAAAACTTCCAGCAATCCAAAGCAAATAACTTTGTTCGATTAATTAATTCATTTTTCATAGCTTTTTACTTTTATATATCTAACTTTTAATATCTAACTTTAAAAAGTTCTCTAATATTTTCTCTCCTACCATACCACTTTTTTCGGGGTGAAACTGTACTCCATAGAAATTATCTTTTTGCAATGCAGTTGCATATTTCTTTTCATAAAAAGATGTTGCTATAGTTTCGGATGTATCTTCAGCATAATAGCTGTGTACCAAATACATATATGCATTTTCTGATATACCCTTAAATAAATCAGACTTTAAATCTTGAATCGAATTCCAACCCATTTGTGGTACTTTTACAGCATTCGAAAATCGGTTTACATCTACGTCAAAAATCTCTAATCCTTTAGTGTTTCCTTCTTCTGTTGAACGACACATCAATTGCATTCCCAAGCAAATTCCTAAAACAGGTTGTTTCAAATTTGGGATTACTGCATCAAGGCCAGATTCTTTTAATTTTTTCATTGCCGAACTTGCTTCTCCAACACCTGGAAAAATCACTTTATCAGCATTTATTATTTCGTCAGCATCATCAGAAAGAATGGCATCAACACCTAATCGCTTAAAGGCAAACTGAATACTCTTAATGTTTCCGGCTCCGTAATTGATAATGACTAATTTCATTACAGCATTCCTTTAGTAGAGGGTAAAATCATTTTTTCAACATCACGCTTTACGGCCATTTTAATAGCTTTTGCAAAAGCCTTAAAAACAGCTTCAATCTTGTGGTGCTCGTTGGTTCCTTCAGCTTTAATATTTAAGTTACATTTCGCACCATCAGTGAAGGATTTGAAAAAATGCATAAACATTTCTGTTGGCATTTTACCAATCATTTCACGATTGAATTCCGCCTCCCAAACTAACCAGTTTCGACCTCCAAAATCAATAGATACTTGGGCTAAACAATCATCCATCGGTAAACAGAACCCATAGCGTTCAATCCCTAATTTATTTCCCAAAGTTTTAGCAAAAACTTCACCCAGGGCAATAGCAGTATCTTCTATGGTGTGGTGTTCATCTACTTCCAAATCACCTTTCACCTGAATGTTTAAGTCTAATTGTCCATGTCTAGCCAACTGATCTAACATATGATCAAAAAATGCAATTCCGGTATCGATGGTACTTTTCCCTGTTCCATCAAGATTAACATCAATTTGGATTTGCGTTTCATTGGTATTACGAACTATACTTCCGGTACGATCAGAAACCTTCAAAAAGTTATAAATGGTTTCCCAACTATCCGTTTCTAGCGCAATCACATCATCCAATTCTTCTTTTTTTACTGAAATTTCTTCAGCTCCTACTTCTGGATGTGTATTGATGAATATTCCCTTTGCCTTCAAGTTTTTCGCCAATTCAACATCCGTTAAACGATCACCAATTACATAGGAATTCGTAAGATCATATTCACCTTTGATGTATTCGGTTAATAAACCTGTATTTGGTTTTCGTGTCGGAGCATTATCCGCAGAAAAGGTTCGATCAATGATTTGCTCTTTGAATACGATGCCTTCTTTCTCAAATGTGCTCATCACAAAATTGTGCACGGGCCAGAAGGTATCTTCCGGATAACTGTCTGTCCCAAGTCCATCTTGGTTGGTAACCAGCACCAATTCGAAATCGAGCTCTTTCACAATTTTACTTAGATACTGAAATACTTTGGGATAAAACGCTAATTTTTCAAAGCTATCTAATTGATAATCAATTGGTGGCTCAATAACTAAAGTTCCGTCTCTATCTATAAATAATACTTTTTTCATGCTATAATGATTTTAAAGCATTTACTAATTCTCTATTTTCTTCTGGTGTACCAACCGTAAATCGAAGGCAATTATAACAGTGCGTTTGATTACTACGATTTCTAACTACGATTCCTTTCGCAATCAATTCATCATAACGTTTATTCGCGTCATCAACTTCTACCAATAAGAAATTCGCATCTGAGGGATAAATCTTATTGATAATAGCAATCTCTTTTAACTTATCTATTAAAACAGATCTTTCCGATTTGATAATTTCAATTTCTTGTTGAACCTTTTTTGGATTTAATAATGCCTTTAAGGCGGCATCCTGCGTCAATTGGTTCACATTATAAGGTGGTTTGATTTTATTTAAAATCGAAATGATTTCTTCGGATGCGAAACAGATTCCCAATCGAATTCCTGCCAATCCATAGGCTTTAGAAAGTGTCTGAGTCACGATCAAATTAGGAAATTCTTCAATCTTTTGAACCCAGCTTTCTTCATTAGAAAAATCAATATAGGCCTCATCGATTACTACGATTCCGTCGAATCCTTTAATCAACTTTTCAATCCTTGAAGCTTCAAAACTATTAGAAGACGGATTATTCGGAGAACACAAAAACAACAGTTTAGTTTCTGCAGTTTGTTTTTTCAAAATTGAATCCACATCTGGCTGAAATGAAGGCAATAAGGGAATCTCAATCAATCCTACATCATTGGTATTTGCCAAAACTTTATACATTCCGTACGTTGGAGGCAATGCAATGACACTATCTTGTTTCGGTTCGCAAAATGCTCTAAAAATCAAATCTAAAACTTCATCACTCCCATTTCCTAGTAAAATATTCTTAGTTGAAACACCTCGTAAGTTTGAGATTTTGGATTTTACTTTGGATTGCTGCGGATCAGGATAACGATTCAAGCCTGTATCGAACGGATTCTCGTTCGCATCGATAAATATCATATCTGCAGTTGCATCCTTAAATTCATCACGCGCCGATGAATAAGCGGTCATTCGTCGGATGTTATCTCGCAGTAATTCGGCAATACTTCTCTTCTCCATCTTACCTTAATTCAAATCGTTTAAACGAAGTGTTACCGCATTTTTGTGTGCTTGTAATCCCTCTGCCTCGGCCATTAATTCAATGGACGGACCAATATTTCGAATCCCTTCTTTTGATATTTTCTGGAACGTGATGCTCTTTACAAAGCTATCTAAATTCACACCTGAATAAGCCTTTGAGAAACCATTTGTCGGTAAAGTATGATTGGTTCCAGAGGCATAATCACCTGCACTTTCCGGAGTGTAATTCCCTATAAAAACAGATCCAGCATTGGATACATTTTCTACGAAATAATCATCATCTGAAGTACAAATAATAAAGTGCTCTGGTCCGTATTCATTAATTAAGTCTAACGCCTCTTCCTTAGATTTCACCAAAATAGATTTCGAATTTTCAATCGCTTTTTTTGCAATTTCAAACCTCGGCAATGCTTGTAATTGTGATTCAATTTCTTGTGATACATCATCAATGAATTGCTTCGAAGTACTAACTAGAATCACTTGACTATCCGTTCCATGCTCAGCTTGGCTTAATAAATCTGATGCTACATATTTCGCATTGGCGGCATCGTCTGCCACGACTAACAACTCACTAGGACCGGCTGGCATATCAATGGCAATCCCGAACTTCGTTGCCAATTGTTTAGCAACGGTAACAAATTGATTACCAGGCCCAAATACCTTATATACTTGCGGAATAGAATCGGTTCCAAAGGTTAATCCGGCAATCGCCTGAATTCCGCCAACTTTGACAATTTTAGTAACCCCACATAATTGGGCAGTATATAATATTTCATTGGCGATTTTTCCTTCAGCATTGGGTGGTGAACACAATACAATCTCTTCGCATCCCGAGATATTTGCAGGAACACTCAACATGAGAACTGTTGAAAATAAAGGTGCAGTTCCTCCAGGAATATATAATCCTACTTTCTGAATTGGTCTTTTTTCTTGCCAGCACTCTACCCCATTCTGAGTTTGTAAAAATACTTTATCCGTCTTTTGAGCCTTGTGGAAGGCTTCAATATTACTTTTTGCCAATTGAATGGCCTTTTTTAATTCTTCGGATACATGAGAAGATGCGAATTCAATTTCTGATTCAGAAACAATCATAGACTCCAATTCAACACCATCAAACATGGATGTATACTTGGCGATGGCAGTATCTCCGTTTCTTTTCACATCATCAAACACTTGATTTACAGTAGCTTCAATATCATCTACTGTTTGTGTCGGTCTTTTTAAAATAGTTGACCAATCCGCTCTTTTTGGATATTTAATTACATTCATCTTACAACACCATTTTTTCGATTGGACACACTAAAATACCTTCTGCTCCTTTTTCTTTTAATTCATCAATAATTTCCCAGAATTGATTTTTATCAATTACAGAATGTACAGAACTCCATCCCTCTTGCGCTAACGGTAAAACTGTTGGACTTCTCATTCCTGGTAACACATTGATAATCGCTTCTAATTTATCATTAGGAGCATTTAATAATACATACTTAGAATTTCTTCCTTTCAGCACGGATTTGATTCGGAATTGCAGTTTATCAAGAATTGTTTGTGCCGCATCAGAAATCATTGGAGACACCGCTAAAACGGCTTCAGAAGTTAATAATACCTCTACTTCTTTCAAGTTGTTTTTGAACAAGGTACTTCCAGAAGACACGATATCACAAATACCATCGGCCAATCCAATGTTTGGGGCAATTTCGACAGATCCATTAATTAAGTGGATCTCTGGTTCAATTCCATTTTCGCTCAAGTATTTTTTTACAGTATTCGGATAAGACGTCGCGATTCTTCGATTTGAAAAATACGTCATTCCAGGATAATCGACATCCTTTGGAACCGCCAAGGAAACCTTACATTTTGAAAAGCCCAATCGTTCTACAAAACTAATATCCTCTCCTTTTTCGATTAATACATTCTCTCCAATTATAGCGATATCAACCACTCCATCTCTCAGGTACTGTGGTATATCACCATTTCGTAAATAGAAAACTTCTAGAGGGAAATTTCGTGCAGAAGCTTTCAATTGGTCTTTACCATTATCTATTGAAATTCCGCAGTCTTTAATCATTCGAAGTGAATCTTCATTTAATCTTCCTGATTTCTGAATTGCTATTCTAAGTTTTGTCATTTTTTGTTTTTTCTTTTTCGACTATCAAGAGATTTTTCGACAATAAAAAAACCCATTTGATAGTCTCAAACGGGTTTTACATATTTTGATATACATCAATTCATATCTAAATCGCTTGAGGGCAATTGATTGAATGATGATGTGTATGATTTAATGTCTTATTCATTTACGGAGCAAAGTTATGTGATAATTTATTTAAAATGCAAATAAAATTTTCTAAAAATTAATTTTACGCATTCTTAAACTATCAGGAGTAATTTCAAGATATTCATCCTCCTTGATATATTCCATACATTCTTCTAATGAGAAATCAATTTTCGGAGCAATCTTTAAGCCTTCATCAGATCCAGCTGCACGAACGTTTGTTAACTTTTTACCTTTGATTAGGTTTACCGCTAAATCATCGTTCTTAGAGTTTTCTCCAACAACCTGACCTTTATAAATCTCCTGATTCGGATCGATAAAGAAACGACCTCTATCTTGTAATCTATCAATAGCATATCCTGTAGCTTTGCCAGTTTCAGCAGAAACAATCGCTCCTTTTACTTCCTCAGTAAAATCACCTTTGTAAGGTCCGTACTCTGAGAATCGGTGGTTGATGATCGCCTGACCAGCTGTAGCTGTTAAAATCTTATTTCGCAATCCAATTAATCCTCTGGACGGAATGGTAAACTCTAAATGTTGTAAATCTCCTTTTGGTTCCATCACTAGTAAATCTCCCTTTCGGATGGTTACCAAGTTAATCGCTTTAGAAGCCACGTCCTCTGGAACGTCAATGGTAAGAATTTCATAGGGTTCTGACTTCACACCATCAATATCTCTAAAAATAACTTGTGGTCTTCCAACCTGCAATTCATACCCTTCACGACGCATGGTTTCAATCAATACTGATAAATGCAGAACTCCACGACCAAATACATTGAATTTATCCTCAGAATCTGTTTCATCTACACGCAATGCAAGGTTTTTCTCCATTTCTTTGAATAAGCGATCACGCAAGTGCCTTGAAGTAACATATTTCCCTTCTTTCCCAAAAAATGGCGAATTATTAATCGTAAACAACATACTCATGGTAGGTTGATCAACCTTAATTCTCGGCAGTTCTTCCGGGTTTTCTAAATCAGCAATCGTATCTCCAATCTCAAAATCTTCAATTCCGGTAACCGCGCAAATATCACCACTTCGAACACGTTCAACCTTAGCTTTACCCATTCCTTCAAACACATGAAGTTCTTTGATTCGAACCTTTTTAATGGTTCCATCAGCTTTACACAATGAATAATCTTTATTCTGCTCTAAATCTCCACGGTATACCCTTCCTATTGCGATACGACCTGTGAATGAAGAGTAATCTAAAGAAGTAATCTGCATTTGAACGGTTCCATCACGATAAGGCGCTTCCGGAATCACATCAACGACAGCATCTAATAATGGAACAATATTGTCTGTTGGTTCCTGCCAATCCTCACTCATCCAACCCTGTTTTGCAGATCCATAAATTGTGGTAAAATCCAATTGGTCTTCTGTTGCATCTAAGGCAAACATCAAATCAAAAACCTTCTCATGAACTAAATCTGGTGTACAATTTTCTTTATCAACCTTATTGATAACCACAATAGGTTTTAGCCCTAATTCGATTGCTTTGCCTAAAACAAAACGAGTTTGCGGCATTGGTCCTTCAAAAGCATCAACTAACAATAACACACCATCTGCCATTTTTAAAACACGCTCAACCTCACCTCCAAAATCGGCGTGACCTGGAGTATCAATCACATTGATTTTAATTCCCTTGTAGTTGACAGATACATTTTTTGAAAGTATGGTGATTCCTCTTTCACGTTCTAAATCATTATTATCCAATAATAATTCAGTACGTTCTTTTCTGTCATCAAGGATTTTAGCCTGATCAATAATTTTATCAACCAATGTTGTTTTCCCGTGATCGACGTGAGCAATAATGGCAATATTTCGAATCGATTGCATGAGTAGCTTCTTAAATTTCGTGCAAAAATACTTTATAATTTAAGATAACTCTCAATAATTTAGGATAAATCTTCTCTGGGTTCGTCTTGAAAGGCAGATGGTAAGATATCTGGGATGAGTTTGATTAGTAACGGAAGTAATAATGCGCCTCCAGGTAATAGAAACACAGCCAGTGCTGGAATGGCTTTACAAATGTCTAATAATTGAATTTTGATTTTCTCTTTTTCTTCAGCATTTAATGAAGAATAGGTAGCTTTTTTAATCAACCGAACAGCCTCCTTACTTTGTCGAAGTTCTTGATCAAGTCTTTTTTTATTCTTCTGAAGTAGCTGTCGTATTTCTTCTACCGTAGTAGCCATGTGCTATAGCTTTCGCCTTTTTCTTTCTTGTTGAAGCAAACTTAGTTCTCTACTTGTCTGTCCTGCTACAGATGTGTTCTCTTCGGCTCTTCGGATTAAATACGGCATTACATCACGAACAGGTCCGAAAGGTAAGTATTTTGCTACATTATATCCCTCATTTGCCAAATTATAACTGATGTGATCACTCATACCAAATAATTGACCAAACCATAATCGCATATCATCTTTGTGAATTCCATATTTTTCTGCCAATTCGATCAATAAATAGGAACTATTTTCATTATGAGTACCTGCGAATAAAGCCATTTTTGATTGCTCCATCATGTATGTGATTGCCGCATCAAAATTTTCATCAGTAGCACCTTTGTCTTTGCAGATTGGTGATGGATATCCCATTTCCTCAGCACGCTCTCTTTCCTTTTCCATATAGGCACCACGAACTACTTTCATTCCAATATAAAAGCCTTTTTCATCTGCTTTTTTCTTCAAATATTTCAGATAATCCAAACGATCATGACGGTACATCTGAAGGGTATTGAAAATAATCGCCTTCTCTGTATTGTACATTTCCATTAAATCTTCAATAAGCCAATCTGCAGCATCTTGCATCCAGCTTTCTTCTGCATCAATCAATACTGGAACATCCTTCTTTTTCGCGAGATTACATACCTTGTGGTAACGAGCAACAACACGTTTCCACTCTTCCTTTTCATCCTCGGTTAGTGGTTTTCCTTCGGATATTTTCTGATACAAGGCAAAACGCCCAAAACCAGTTGGTTTAAAAACAGCGAACGGAATCGATTTCTTTTCTTCACAGAAAGAGATAATTTTTAAAATCTTTTCTAGGGCATTATCAAAACTTTCCTCCTCTTCTTTCCCTTCTACGGAATAATCCAATACACTATGAACATTTCCATTTTCATGCATATTTTGAATGATTGGCATACAATCTTCCTCAGTCACACCTCCGCAGAAATGATCAAAAACAGTAGAACGAATGAGCCCCTCAACCGGTAAATGGGCCTTTAATGCAAAATTAGTCATTGCAGTTCCAATTTTCACCATCGGTTCATTTTGAATTATTCGAAATAAAAAATAAGCCCTTTCCAATTGAGAATCAGACTTTAAAGCAAATGCAGTTTCCGTATTGTCAAATAATTTCATAACTACTGTTTATACCACAAAGATAACTATAAGCGACATTAGTTTTTTTAAAAAAAATCTAGTTATTTTGGAAATTAATTGAACAACCTATGGAAGTCATTAAAGCTTCGGATTATAATGTAGAATTTGGTGAGAAAGGATATCATTCTCTGAATGAATTGATTTCCAGAAAATCGTATTCCAAGCTTTTTATCTTGGTCGATGAAAATACTTTTGAAAACTGCTATCCTAAGTTTATTCCTAATCTAGAGTCCGATATTTCGATAGAAGTTATTGAAATTGATGCTGGAGAGGAATTTAAAAACCTGGAAACCTGCATTGCCGTTTGGGATACCATTACAGAACTTGGTGGCGATCGTAAAAGTCTGTTACTTACCTTGGGAGGTGGGGTTATTACAGATTTAGGTGGATTTGTGGCTTCTTGTTTTAAACGCGGAATCGACTTTGTGAATATCCCAACTACCCTATTAGCTATGGTAGATGCCTCTGTAGGCGGAAAAACAGGTGTTGACCTGGGAGTTTTAAAAAATCAAATAGGTGTTTTTGCCAATCCGGAACTCGTTATCATCGATTCAAAATATTTATCTACGCTTGATCAAAGAGACTTTACTTCGGGTT
>Ga0213864_10001515_pt1 | contig 10425 bp, 21 predicted proteins | sample PICome_5_FD_160078 | JGI IMG/M metagenome (GOLD analysis project Ga0213864, IMG submission 160078) | Coastal seawater microbial communities near Pivers Island, North Carolina, United States - PICO247 | ecosystem: Environmental > Aquatic > Marine > Coastal | place: USA: North Carolina... | reverse complement strand
ATCATGCAATCCGGCCAAAATTCAGCAAAATTGACCTATTAAATGCCTCAAAACTATAAGAAAAGCGCCATTTATAAGAAAGGCCGTCAATAGATAGACTGTCTATTGTCGTTGCTATCATGCTGCAATGCAATATGAATTGCTGCAGCGCAGCAAAACACTATCGGCGATGCATATAATCAGACACACTAACCAGAACAAAACAAGCACAAATAACCCCTCACTTTATATATAATAAATAAAAACTTTTTTTATTCAACAAAAACAAACAGTTATAAAATAATTCAAAATAAATAACAAAAAATGCAAAATAAATTATTCAACAAAAACAAACACATAGACAACAAACACAAGCTAAGTTATTGATTTTATTGCTATTGACTTTCTCTGCTGGCTGTATTAGCTTTTAATCATCGCAAGGCCAACAGCCAAGCGATGCCAGACTGAAAAAGATTGTTGACAGATAAAACGATTTTTATTAGTCTCTGAAACATAGGCCACTGATTGCCGATTGCAGGAAACAAATCTTGGATTTGATAACCATAGCAAAAAAGCAAAGCAAACGATGCCAGCGGGTAAGCCTAAATTGAGACGAAAAAAGATTGTTGACACTAAAAACGGTTTCTATTAGTCTCTGAGAATACCAAGTCGGGAAGCCGAATTGATCCGACTATAAAGTGGGCAAGACTACAGTGTCACGAACACATAGACTGGCACTATAAAGAAACGAACACCCACTAATGCGTGGATAGGGCGTAGGCTACCAGAGTCTATCAAGGCTAGGATACTAGCTTGAGGCGGCACTTGCTACCAAGGGAACAAGTGTGCGACAAGTCAAGGCTTAGTGTAAATCTCTGGGGTGGTCAATGTGGGTTGGGCGTAATGCAAACAGGCTAGTTTTGTAAGTTGTCTAGTCTGACCGTCACGGTGCTGGCGGTTCAATCTACTTTACAGGCTCAACAAGTAACTACACAAAGCGCGGATACCCTAGCTATCCTTGGATATGCCGTTGACGCAACAGGTGTAAAAAACTGCCGATAGCAAGGCAGGTGAAAATTGAGAGTGAAACAAACACAATGGGGTGACGGTATGCTAGGCGTTGCCAGATATTTATTGTCACCCCATAATTGTTGTTGACATAGTGTTGTTACGGGGTGTAATGTAACACCCATAACCCGACATAACCAACCATAGGAGATTATGAGATGTCTGTTAAAGCTGTTAATGTAAATGTACGCTATTGGTTTCAATCATCTGGTCTGACCGGACAAAATTTGTCTGAGGCTAACCAGCGCAAATTTACGCGGATTGCCAAAAAGTACAAGAAAAAGACAGGGCAAAAGCTGTCCAAGATGCGCTGCTACAAGGCCAGTCGCCATGCTGCAAGGCAGGTCAAGGCTGAGTTTGGCACTCGCATTCTGTCTAATTCGATCACTACATTTGAATTGCTTTTGACTGGTATTGATCGGACACTTGACCGCAAGAACCATACCATTGATTTTGGTGCGTTCAATGTGGCTGAGATTGCTGATCTTGCCTGTGCGCCTACTGGTGCCGCAGTACACAAGTCAAAAGCTGCTTGACTTTGTTGGGGCAATGTGCCATGACTGGTGCATTGCACCCCGTAACCACACTTAAACCAACCCAAGAGGTGTCATCATGACAATCATCTATGACCTTTCCAAAGTGCCTGCTGATGTGGTCGCACAGATATACGCAAGCCCTAAGTTCACCAAGTGGTTCAGCGAGTTTCCGTCTAAGCTGCTAAACATTGATAACCCCAAGACTGTCAAGGGGCAGAAATATGGTGTGCGTACTGCGGTGCTGTATCTGTCGCCTGCGTCATCTAGTGGCGTCAATTTATGTGCAATGGCTGTTGAAGCTGCGTGTATTGATGCCTGTCTGAACACTGCTGGCAGGGGTGCTATGTCTAGCGTCCAGATGTCTAGGTTACGCAAGACGCTATTCATGCTGCAATATTGGGCTGAGTTCTTGCAAATGCTGAATGATGAGATTGCGACACACGCAAAGTATTGTCTAAGGCACGACTACAAGTGTGCTGTCAGGCTCAATGGCACGACTGATATTCGCTGGGAACTCAAGATGTGGAACATTATGGTTGACTTTCATAGCCGCTATGATGTGCAGTTCTATGACTACACCAAGATACCCAATAGACTTGTGCCTGATACATCAATCTATGACTTGACATTCAGCTACAGTGGTGTAGAAAAGTATCAGCGTCATGTTGACACTGCTAGGGCAATGGGTATGCGCTTGGCTGTAGTGTTTCGCTACCGCACACAAATACCCAAGACATTCTTGGGCATGGATGTGGTCGATGGTGACGATAGCGATCTGCGGTTTCTTGAGCCGCAAGGGGTAGTGTCTGCGCTGTATGCCAAGGGCAAAGCAGTACATGACACAAGTGGATTTGTAGTAGGATAAGAGGTGACAAAATGTTTGACAAATTAGTTCTAATGGCTATCGGTCTAGGTATGTGCCTACTGTTTTTCTGTGTATCCTTTATCATGTTACACCTAGATCACATAGTTATGTCAGGTATGTGCCTGTTTTTATCGGCGTGTGGCCTGTCCGGTTTTATCTTAACAATGGCTGATGAGGGGTAATGCTATGATTGACGGTGAATTGAGAATGACTGCGTATGCAAATCATGTATATGAATGCAAGGGTATATGCCAACCCTTAGACTGGCACACTTTCAAGATATATGTGTGGCGTATTGCCAAGGGTGACAAGAATGATGCGCTTGACTTGGCAGCAAAAATAGCAGATAAGCAAGTGAAACTTAGCGAGGTGATGTGATGTTGAAAAATGAATTGACTATGTTTGGCTGCACCAAAGATGAACTAAATGAATATATTGAGGATGCGCGAGATCCCATGATGGGTGGGCTGCCTATGCTGGCAATGTCTATACTGTCTGATGCACAAGAGTGTATTGCCATTGGCAATGATGAATTAGCACGACAGTTTATCAATCGTGCAAAGTATGTTATCAAGAACACCACGCCATGACTAGGGGCGTGTGGTGTGGGATGTAGTAAGACTTGCCCATATACCTAGTCCATAGCATTTACGCTATGCAACACAGGAGAAGCCTACCACCTAGGCAAGTGGTTAAACTGCCTACATATATTGATTGATTTTATAGAGGCAAAGTGTTACGGTAGCACATCAGGTTCCAACCCTGAGAGAGTGGGTTCAATTCCTACTGCCTCTGCCAAATTTGCTGTAGCACCTCCCTGAAGAAGGGACAGGAACAGCAATAGCAGGACGGCTAGTGGTTGCTCTAGGTGCGATAACTCCCGTCCTGCGCCAAATTCGCTGAAGCACCTCCCGTCAGGGAAAGGAACAGCGACAGGGCGAACGGGTACTAGTATAAGTGTTCCTGTCGTCTTACCACCTAGGCAAGTGGTTAAACTGCCTACCTTTTATCGTTATCAGTACAGAGTGAGGTTGACAATGGTAATAAAACCAAATAGAGTAAACCCTGTTGCTAAGGCTATGATGCAACAGCAAAGGCGCAGACAGTATGTGCCAGATGAAACCAAGTACAATAGAAAGAAGGACAAAAGAAATGCGGATAAAGACACAGAAGCTGCGTACCAAAAGGGTCAGCAAGAAAGCACCTAAGTGGCAGCAGGATCGCATACAGCAGCAGTCAATGCGAGTTACTATCATCAATCGCGCATTCGATTTAGACGAACCAGAGCAACAGGCAATAGCCACACACCAAGGTAGGAGATACCCATAATGACTAGCGTTTCAAATAAAATTCAAAAGCGTATTGATGCAATCAATACACAACTTAACACAAATTATGTTGCTGAACTCGTACAGAAAGAATATCAGCCGCCCTACATGGAACAGTTTAAGTGTCTTGACAGGGGTGATGTTTGTCTTGGCAGGTATAGAGTATTTTCGTATGCTAAATATCGTCACAGGTATGGCAAGTTGAAAGTCTACGGCTTGACATGGGGCAAATGTTTTGTTGGCCTTCGTCTTGGTCTTTCATGGTATCACATACGCTTACCTAAAATTCACAAAAGAAATGTCTTCACTGCCTACCGTGTAGATGGGCTGGGTATAGACGGCATGAGTAGCGAAGAAACTAGAAAGCATCTCAATGCCTATATAGATAAACATCATATACCAAAATGCTTTGTGTAAAGGAGAAGTAACATGGAAACAGCTAAAAAGAAAATCACCGTGCGTTTTGTAGTTGAACAAGACTTTGAAATAGAGGTCAAGGATAGTGACCTTGGCATGGGTAGTTCGTGGTCTGTCGGAGATGTTATGGTGTCCAGCGGATATGACACGCATAATCTCTTGACACATGAGAATGTTTTTGATAATCCTGTAGGTGAACTGAGACCAGTACAGGGTGAACACTGGTTTGATGTAAACTTGTACAATCTAGGACTACACAGTGAGTACATTCAGCCGTGGTTGTTTGAAGGTGAAGAAGACAAAGACCCCTATGAAGAAGAAGAAGGGTATTTGGAAGATTACGATTACGATGAAGCATTACCTGTAGAGTTGAAAGATGCTAGTTGAAGCTGCACTTGTATGTCTTGCACTGAACATATACCACGAAGCCCGTGACCAGCCTTTCATTGGGCAGGTTGCGGTGGCACAGGTAGTCATGAACAGGGTGCGTGATGACCGCTTTCCTGATAATGTCTGTGATGTGGTGAAGCAGGGCTTGACCTATTCATGGAAGCCTGACTTTCCTATCCGACACCGCTGCCAGTTTAGCTGGTACTGTGACGGTAAGTCAGACAAGGTGCGTGATAAACAGGCATGGACACGAGCCATGACCATTGCCCATGGTGTATATCATGGGAACCTTGACGACTTTGTTGAGGGTGCCACGCACTACCACGCAAGCTATGTACTGCCTGACTGGGCAGCTAGTAAGACTGAGATTGTCCAGATTGGACAGCACATTTTTTATAGATGGGAGTATTGATATGCCTAACCATACAGACAACAGAGTAATCCTGTCACACGATGACAGCAAGATGATTGACATGATTTACAACATCATGAACACAGAGGACACACCCCTGTGCCAGACACTCATTCCTATGGATGAAAAGCTACTAGATGTTTCTGGCTTTTCAGATGACTATAAGCCACAAGGCTGGTATGGCTGGCGGCTTGATAATTGGGGAACCAAGTGGGACATATACGATGCACACTGTGACCGCATTGATGCGAACACACTGCAACTATACTTTAGCACTGCATGGTCGCCACCTATCCCTGTCTTTGACAAGCTGGTAGACATGGGATTTGAGGTCACTGCTCGTTACCTTGATGAAGGCTGGATGTATATCGGTGAATACACAGGTGGTGATGACTGGTGTACTGGTGATGTAGAAAATGTGGCAAAAGACTATCCCGAACTTGACCTTGAGTTTGGTATCAGCGAGTACCTTGAGGAAATGAAAGAGGAATGTGCGTGATGAAATACATAGTTGAAGTTATGATTGCCTACGAAGTAGACGCAGCAGATATGCGTGAAGCACAGAAGCTGGGCTATGTCAGGGCAGTAGAGTTATGTGAAAGCGAGACTGACACATATGAACATCTAGACAAGCAGATGAAATGCTTGAAGACACAGGTGTTTTCTGTTACAGATGAAGCAACATACAACAGACATGGAGATGTAATATGATAAGCACGAATGAATTGACAGCCAAGGAAGCCAATGCTCTATTGATTATGTTAAATGAAGCAATGGAAATGCACTTCTACCATGGTAACTGTTTTGACCACAGTGACTGGGAACACTTTGACCTTGACGCAGCTAGGCTGACAAGCTATCAAAAGTTCAGAGCATGGTATGAAGACAAGTATGGAGAATGAGCATGACAGATAGAGGCACATATGAAGTAAAGGTAAGGGTGTGGACTGATCGCACGATTACTGTAGATGCAGATGGCTTTGATGATGCAGAGGATAAAGCAATGCTAGAAGCACGAACCATTGTGGATGGCTATGACCCAGAGGTGCTGTATGTCGTGCCTATCAAGTATGAAAAGGATGACTGGCCTGTGGACAGAGCCGATGACTAATTGTTGGCACTGTAACACAGAACTGATATGGCAATGTGACCATGATGTGTCAGATGAGATGGATAACTATTCTATTTTGACAGACCTGCACTGTCCTAATTGTGGCAGTGACTACGAAGTATACTTACCAAAGGAGAATGATGATGAGAACGATTGAACTACAAGATGATGAGATTGCTATCATATGGTCTGTCGAAGATGTGATGATGGAGTGTGACTGGCTTACCAAAGACCAAGCACTTGAGGTCTTGCACGACATAGACCACAACCATGACGCAACTATCGGTATCAACTGGGAAGTAATCAAAGACAATGCAGATTGGCGATACCCCAACCCAAAATATGCGGAGACTGATGATGAATAGATTTATAATTGACCAACACCCCGATGCTATAGCACGACAGCTATGTGACCAGCACATTGTGAAGATGCCATTGGAAGAAGCACAGATGCTATGCACTGCACTGTGGCATCATGCACCTGACTATGCAGAAGCTCGTGGTTTGTATAAGCCTGTACATCAGAAGCATCCTTGCACACTGTGGGCTATGGACAACCAGCGTAACTATGGCTTTGCCTTTCGCTTATATGATGCCATGTTGCGTGAATACACACACCGCTATGGCAAAGAGCATGGCGCAGGCAAGCACTATCGTGCGTTAGAGTTCGGTATATGTAAGATACCTGATACAACTAACTTTATGACACCACACCCACAATGCTTCAGCGGTCACGATTATCTAAAGACAGAGGAAAAATGGCCTATCACGGCGTATCGTATGTTTTATTCTGTTGACAAGTCTAAGTTCGCACGATATAACAAAGGACGATCTAAACCCTATTGGATGATTAAAGGAGAGGAGATATTTCATGAATATATCAAATGAAGACAGACTGAAATTACTTAAGTCGCACAATGAGTTGCGTCATATTCTTATGACAATGCATGAATGCCATGACATCTGGTTGTCAGATGTTGACAAGTTAGAAAGATTGGAATGCTTGATGCATAGTGTGATGAAGTTTGTGCCACAACAGGATGATGAAGGCAGGCCACAGCACTATGCAGATTGGGTGCTTGCCGAAGATGACGAAGAGTAGTTGACATTAAAAAAACTACTGATATAACAAAATATCAGTTATCACTAAGAAAGGAGACTGGCTATGCCATTAGATTTTACAAATGAAGGTGCTATCGCAAATCTGCCTGAACATCTTGACTTTGAGGTAGAGTTTGAGGATACCAAGGTTCGTGACAAACGCTATGTAGTAAACGCACGAACAGGAGAGTATATCAACATCGTTGGTGATGTGTTCAATTGCGCTGATCACGCACAATTCTTTTACGGTGTGCAGGATGCAATGACAGACAACCTGTCTGACTTTGAATTGTCTGATGCCAAAGTGTCTTGGAAAAGTGCAAGGCGTAATGGCTGGGCTATGATGGACATTACCTTGCCCAACACTGCCAAACCTATTACTACTGACCGTCACGAGACATCAGTAGCGCAGCGTATCATCGCCCTGCACGGTGTTGATGGTTCGTGTAGCAACATGGTATTCTTTGGTGCTATTGACTTCTTCTGCACCAATGGCATGATACGCGGTGACCATGATAAGGTGCGGCGTAAGAACACTACTAACTTCACAATGGATAGGTTCATTGATGAGTTATTGGAGTCCAAGCGTGACTTTGAAATGCAAACTGCAAGGCTGCAAAAGATGGCTGACACGCCACTGATCACTGCCAGTGTCAAAGAGTTGCTTGATAATATCATTAAGTCAGATAAAAAAGCTGACAAGATGTTTACTCTTTACAATCAAGAGGTTAGTACTCGTGGACGTAATGTGTTTGCACTATACAGTGCCTTCACAAACTATGCTAGCTATGCTGATGAACGCAATGGTTTCTTACTGCGGCAGACTGCCAACGATAATGACGCCATCAATATGTTCAAGCGTGAGCATGAGGTAGCTACATGGATTGAAACGCCACAGTTCAAACAACTGTTGGCAGCTTAACAAACAGAGAGGGGTGCATTATGCAAAAAAGAGTAGAACACGCATGGGGTATGCTTATTGGGCTTGCCGTGGGTGATGCGCTTGGCGCACCCCTAGAGTTTCAAGAGGCTCGTGATCCCGACAACTACATTACCAAGTACCACTCAGGTGGTATTTGGGATATGCAGAAAGGTGAATGGACAGACGATACAGCTATGGCCTACGCAATGGGCTGCGCCATTCGTGACAACAAGGGTTTTAATGCACAGGCTATCATGGACAACTTTCTCAAGTGGTATCTCGATGGTGAGTTTATACCAAGAGGCTACTGCTTTGACATAGGCACTACAACTGTAAAAGCATTACAAAAGTATGCTAGTTCAAATACAGTGTATGCTGGAAGTACCGACTCAAAATCTTCGGGTAATGGTGCGCTTATGAGAATAGCACCTATTGTGTTGTGTGCTAACTCACGTGAAGAGGTTATTCAACTTGCTACACAACAAACACTTCTTACACATGGTAGTCAAGAATGTGTGCAATATAGTTGTATGTTAGCTGAAGAGTTGTATTGTGGTGAACCTTTGCAAAAGTATGCTAAGTATCGTCATCCTCTTGATATTGACAGGAATGATGTTATGTCTGGGGGTTACGTTGTAGAGACATATAAAGCCGCAATGTGGGCTTTCCAAACAACTGATAACTTTAATGACTGTATCATCAAGGCTGTCAATCGTGGGCATGACAGCGACACAACAGGTGCAGTAGCTGGCATGATTGCTGGTGGATACTATGGCCTGTTTGACATAGACCTGAGAGGTGAGGTGATGTGGATGGACAAGCTACTGAAGCTGGCCTCTGATTTATATGAAATGGGTAATAAAGATAGACAAGGAAGACCAGATGGCAACAGTAAATGAACTGGCACAGAAATACTATTCTTCTATTGATTTCAATAGCTTGAGAGACGAAACTAAATCTCAATATAAATACTTTCTTAGTATAATGTTGGACACAAAATTGGAAGATAAACTGATTGCGAATATTCGTTATCACGATATATCAAGCAAACGTGCTAAGTTGTCTTATGATATGTGGTGTGAACGGGGTATACCATTCGCCAATCACATTTTGTCTGTCTCACGTATGTTATTCAACTACGCTGTCAGGATGGAGCATATAACTAGTAATCCTTTCTCTATGGTGCGTAGGAGAACCACTGACAGGCGTAAGGTTGTTTGGACTAGGGAACATATGCAGACATTCCTAGACGCCGCGTATAGCGATTTTAAGACCCGTAACATCGGTTTAATTGCTCATATGGCGTATGAATGGTGTCAGCGTCTAGGTGATATGCGTTTGCTCACGTGGGATGCTATTGATTTTGACACTGCCCGTGTATTTATTGAGCAATCCAAACGTAAGGCAGAAGTTCATCTTCCGATCGAGGATGACTTGCTTGAGATGTTAGCACAACAGGAACAGGACTTTGGTTTTCAGCAGTATGTTGTACCACGCCCCTACCCTATAGCTGGCGAATATCGCCCTTACACTTTACAAAAGCTGCCTAAGTACGCACGTGAGGTTATGGATGCAGCAGGACTGCCTAAAGAACTACGGTTATCTGACTTGAGGCGTACGGGTACAACTGAGATGGTGGAAGCAGGTGTCGGTATGGCACAAATTATGTCGGTTACAGGACACGCCAATCCCCAATCAGTCAAACCGTATATGAAAAATACATATACAAGTGCAAATAGTGCATTGACAGCGAGAAAAATACATGGTAAAAGCATTTCAAGTGCCGCACAGAAAGAGGATATACATGAATAATATATATAACATTGTAAGTGATATGGATATTAGTAATGGAACTACAAAGAGGATTGATTGTCCTAACTGTGGTGGAACTAAGACATTCACAGTGACCAACAATATGGGTTCTCTTGTGTGGAATTGCTATAAAGCTTCCTGCAATATCAAGGGTGGTACACGTGTGCATCTGTCTGTGGATGATATTCGTGCTGGCTTTAGTGGGGCAGAGGAGTTTGCTATGGACACGTTTGAGTTGCCTAGCTACATTGTACCACACAGAAACAAGCGTACCGTAATACAGTATTGCTACCAGTATGGCCTTGAGCCAGAGGATATTGGTGTTATGTATGATGTGAAAGAGGATAGGATTGTTTTTCCTGTCGTACATGATGGTCATATCGTGGATGCTGCTGGACGTTCTTTGTCCAAGCGTCTACCAAAATGGAAAAGATATGGAAATAGTGGCTTGCCATACACATCAGGTTGTGGTAAAGTCGCCGTA
>Ga0213864_10001513_pt1 | contig 10427 bp, 15 predicted proteins | sample PICome_5_FD_160078 | JGI IMG/M metagenome (GOLD analysis project Ga0213864, IMG submission 160078) | Coastal seawater microbial communities near Pivers Island, North Carolina, United States - PICO247 | ecosystem: Environmental > Aquatic > Marine > Coastal | place: USA: North Carolina... | reverse complement strand
TTAAATAGTTTACGAACCGAGCAAGTTACCGAGCAAGTTACCGAGCAAGTTACCGAGCAAGTTACCGAGCAAGTTACCGAGCAAGTTACCGAGCAAGTCTAAGCAAGTTCGTACATTGCCCAGTCAGACAGTTGAGTGAAACCACCAATCAAACGAGTACTCCCGTCTTCATTGACTAAATATACACATGGGAACGTGGGCCAATCTGGAGACTTTTCAGTTATGATTGTATAATCAATGCCAAAGTGATCCATAAGCCCTTTGGCCTGCAAGCAATACTTGCACCCGCTAGTTGAGTGCATGATCATTTTGATCTTGTTCATTGAATCTCAGCTTGTTACTAGTAATCTGATTCCTAATATAGTCAACTGTCTCTAATTGTCCTGAAAGCGAGACAGTAGGACGCAGCAAAGGTCGGAGCTGCTTTAGGTAATGAGGCTCCGCTACAACCAAAACGGCGCAAAATACGTCAATCACCAACTCAGGGTTCGTATGATCTTCGATCTCTCTTATACGAGCCCAGGCCCAGGCGTAAATAGGTGATTCGATTTCATCCATCAAATCGCGTACATCTACCCTAATCGTGACAAAGTGAAGATAAATTCTTAAAAGCCTTCTTTCTGCGGTCTTTCTGATCTGTTGTGGGACCATAGGAGTCCACTGCCCAACAGGTCTCTTTGTAATGTTTACAAAAGACTTGGCAAGTTCTGAGGCGTCTTTCTTGTTATCAGCAAGTGCAATGCTTACTTTGTTTATATAGTGCTGCCTCAACGCAGGACTCTGAATCGAATTGATAAGTTCTTTGGTTTTTCTTTCTGCTTCAGTAAATCTTGCTGTGTCGGATTTCGAAACAGTAAGCCATTTATCAATTAAGTAATCTAACCATGGCGAAGCATTCTCTATAACTTGATGAAGATCGCCGTATTCTTGAATATACTCATCTGGATCTTTAGAGTTAAGATCACAAATATTGATTGAAATTTTTCCAGTTAAAGAAAGCTGACCAGCTACAGACAAAAAAGCTTCTGTGGCTTTGCGACCGCCAGAATCACCGTCATAACAAAGTATAAAACGTGTTGTTAGTCTGGTTAGCCTGTTAAGTATTGATAGGCTTGGTGCTGCAGTTCCCTGCATTGCTACAACATTCTTGTGCCCAGCTTGATGCATGCTTATGACATCAAGATGACCTTCTACGAAAATTACACTATCATTTTCTCTTATTGCTCTTGAAGCTCTGTTTTCATTGTATAGAATAGCACTCTTGTCGAATGCTTCGCTGCTTGCACTGTTTTTGTATTTTGGCATAACAAAATCATATAATGCGCGAGCAGTAAAACCAACAATGTTTCCAATATGATCGTGAATAGGAATTGTTAGCCGTTCATGAAAGAAGCCTTTTTGTGCGTATCCTAAGCCGAAAAATTTGCTTGTCTCTGGTTTAATTTTACGTTTATCTATGTATTTTCTTGCTGGGATTCCACAGTCTGATCTTAAGTTGTCTCTATACAACTTTTGTTCTTCTTCAAGTTTCTTTCTAAGATAAGCTCTTTTTTGCGCCTCTCTAGCAGCTTCTTCTGGATCAATATTGTCATAAACAACTTGGATATTGTGCTTTTCAGCAATCCTTACAACTGTGTCCGAGAAGCTTAGGCTTAAATGCTGCCTCAAAAAGCCAATGTTGTCTTGACCTATTTGACATACAAAGCAAAAACAGAAGTTTCTAGCAGGATTGACAGTTAAACTCGGCCTTTTATCGTTGTGCCATGGACACAGAGTTACGGCTTCCCGACCATTCTTCTTGAATGGGATAGCTTCAGACTGTAGAATGTCAAGAAAATTTACGGATCTTACGGCTTTTATCGTAGTATCCGTAATTGATGCTACAGGCATTGTGGTGTAAACCGAAGGACCAATGCACTGACTTTAGCCGCCAATCAGGAAAAATGGTTACGTCAACCCTTTTTCTTCCAATCGATACATGAAACTCTTGAACAGCTTCAGTGGGGGCTTGGAAGTATCTCCTCTCATGAATGATGTCACCGCATTTTGTTCACGTTTCGTCATCTCTTGGATGAAAATTGCCGCTTTTGACCGATAGTCGACCTTGAAATCAATTTCATCAGGCTCTAATGGGTCTGTCGGCATGGCATGTTCTTTAAGCTCCAATGGCGGGCCTGAACATGCCATTTTTACTTCCAGCCATTCTTCTAAAGAGATTTCTAAGGTTTTTGCTACCTCGATGTCTGGCGTACCTTTCACCAAAAGTTTATTACCTTTAACCCATGTCTCCCTAAATCGATGACTGAATCTGACAGGATAAGTTTTATCTCTTACCCAATGCAACAACTCACCTCTTATAGTTGGAGTTGCTAGACTGGAGAACTTAAATCCACTTTCAGGGTTGTATCTATTGCATGCTTTGCAAAGGCCCAAGAAGGCAGCACCTTCTAGCACTGAATACTCAATACCAGTAGTTCGTTGAACACGCCATGCCTCTCTCCTGGCTAAATTGATATTATCAATCGCCATTTGTTGCTGCTTTTCAGAAAGCTGAAAATCAAATTGTTTGCGAGCCATGATTAATTACTTGAGTAGAGTGTGCCTCGACCCCAAGTAGCTTCAGTCACCTGAGGAGCTTGGCGTTGAGCCATGTAATTGATAGCCATCGTCAAGGAGTCGACGATGTCATCATTTTTAGAAGCGGGGAATAAACTGAATTCGCTCACCCATGCATCAAGCCATGTAGCACTTTTTGGCAGCCATACATTCCCTGCTTCTACAATCGGAATAATTCCGCTTGCTCGTGCAACCTTTGACTTATCAGGCCTGAAGCCAATAACTCCAGGAATCTTTCTTTGCAATAACTGCAACGCAGCGTAACCAGATGCGGCTTGCTCAATAATCACGCCATCAACATGATGGTTTTTGTACATAGTATTGATCATTTCAAGCGTACCCATGATGTCTGTACGCTTGCGCCTCATGTCTCTGACATAGAAGTTTGGCCCAGCCTGTGATACCAGCGTTGCGACTACATAATCAGCATTACTGGCATCAGTAAAAGTGCAATCAACGCTAAGCAAACTACGACTGACATTTTCTAGCTCCTGATCAATGTCATAATACTGCCACCATTCTGGCGCAAACAAGTTGCCGCCTTCAGGGCTTGGTCTTTGTTGATACAAAGCTGCAAATTCACGAGGGCCGACAGTCTCTCTGGTCTTTTTGTAAGACTGAGTGTCATACCTTTGAGGGCATACGGCTTCATCGATCTCAGTGCGCCAATCAGGAATTACTGTGCAGTGCTCTGGAAGCTTTGGCCTTGACCCCGGATCCTCATATAAAGCTGGAAAATCAAGAATAGTCCAGTTCTCTCGACCTTCTTCTGTGGCATTCTTTTCTAAATCGAATAGCCGCCCTATAAGATCATTATCACTCCATCGAGTTTGAATGACTACGATTGCGCCTATTTGTGGTTCAAGTCGTGTGTAAAGAGTCGATGTATAAAAGTCCCAAAGTTTTTCCATAACTTTTGGACTGTCAGCATCTTCGCGATTTTTGACTGGATCATCGACAATGAGGAGATGCCCTGATCGACCCGTAACAGCACCACCCACACCAGCACACCACAATCCACCACCAGCTTGAGTACCCCAGTCATTTACCGCTTGTTTGTACTGATTTAGGCTACCTCCAGATTCACGATAATATTCTCTTGCTGCACGACTGAAACCTTCTGCAAGCTCAGCGCTATACGAAATAATACCAATGTTCCTGTCAGGATGTTGACGCAAATAAGCTGCAGGAAATAGCTTTGACGCCAAATAGCTTTTCCCAATCCTCGGTGGAACCTGAATAATTAAACGATTGCACTTATCATCGATAATTAACTGCAAAGCCTTGGCGATTTCCGCGTGGACTTTTCTAAACTTGTAGTCATGCTGAACTTCTTTGCAGAACTTATAAAGAATAATATTCTTGCCGGATGTATCAGCACTTGACTTTGCTCGACGCAAGTCTTGTACCATCTCACGGCTTTCTGCCGTCTTCTTGAGAAAGATCTTAGATACTTTTTCGTTTGTCATGAACCTGCATCCTCTACTTGTTTTTGCAAATTCAAGTCATTATGGAAATAGGCATAAAAATCCTCCTCAGTCCAATCCTTAAGAATCTCGTTAAGATCTCCATCTTTATCCCAAGAAAATTCCAAGATTTTTTTCTCTGGGTCATATGTAATCTTAAAATCATCTTCGCCATCATCAAAAATAACCATTTTAATCTTGATCTATAGGTATATCGTAAGGGTCGGTCTCATCGAGTACTTCAACATCAACTTTTTGTATTTCTTCTTCTACCATCTCAAGCATTTCATTAACCCCTAATGATGCAGCCCAGGCCTGACGGGCTTCCCCTGAAACACTGGCGACTGCTTTTAATAAGTTGGGGACCATGTTGACTGGTATATCTTCGACTCCATCCATGCTTGCTACTTTTTCAGCAAGAATTGATAGCAAGTCTTCACTGACTTTGCTCATCAATCGAGCTTGACGCTCACTAGCATCGCGAAATTCAACAATCGCTTCTTTATGTTGATTCCTGGTGAGCTTTTCAGTGTCTCTCCATACAATGGCAGTCTCTTTGACATCGTATGCAGCGGCTCTTTTTTGCCAGTTATATTTGTCATGCCACATCCTGATTGCCTGGTCACTAACACCAGCCAATTCAGCAATCAGCTTAAGGTCTCTGTTCCCACGAGCGTGAAGAAACTGAAGAAAGGCGTTGAATTCATTCTCCTTTTCGTGGCGGCCTACCTCACTAACTCGATAGCCCCGACGAAAATCCCAAACATTTCCACCAGCTCTAGGAGCTTTGTATTCACGCCATTCCTCAGCCATACTTGTTCAGGGAGATAACTGAGCCTTGTAGAGCCGTTTTGCTGAATAGTATTCCCAAACAGAAGGTGCCCAATCTTGGATGTATGGCGACATAGCCTCACACATCGCTTGGATCTCAACCTGCGCATCTTTCTTGCTTCTCAAATCCAGGAAATGCAAAATGCTACGCAAATTAAATGTGACTACAAAATTTTGACGAATATTTTGTGGCAATTGCATCCGAGCATGCTCCTCTGCATAACCTAATTCCAATTTACTTCTGTATTTTTGGCACATATCTACAGTACTCTCCATATCTTTAAACATTTCTATTTGGCTATACCAGTATTTCCTACCTCGACGATCCAAGTAGAAGCCTGGACGCCTGAAGTAAAAAACTTCTGACACATCAAGCTCTCCACTTGCTACTTTGACAACACGTTTTCCCGTGTAGCGTTGAGATTGAACGTCAAAACTAATTCCTACGCGATGCGTCCTTGCTTGAACCATCACACTATGATCGAACCCTTTCACGAGCAAAGTCATATGAGGGTGTTCCAATGGTCCCCAATGACCACGACTGCCCCCTAGAAGCTCTTCTACGATGAATTTACCGTAGTCGACACTAGATATATCCCGATCAGTAATTGGAACCTCGCTATAGTCCGTTTTGGCGGCTTGGTAAACGACTTGTTCAGGACATGAATAGCGTTGTAATAGGTCAACGCCTAAGGCACTGTCAGTCGCGACAAGTTCTTTTGCGTTTACAGGTCGTTCCATCAAAAAAGCTCCACAAATGGCACCTCGTCTGGGTCCGTTGGACGGAACCAAGGAGGAAGCTCAAGAGAATTATAGGTTACTTCTGGCTTTTCCCAAGTCCTTCTCTTTAAACATTCTTTTAAAATCTTCCTTGCTAGCCTAATTTGCCGTTGGCCCTCTGCCATCATTTCTTCAGAAACACTAAAAACTCCAACAGCAAAAGGATCGTCTCTTTCAACTCCGATAAAAGTAAAGGTTGCGGGCTTGTTGTAAACGATACTTGCTGCTTCTGCGTACCAAGCTGCCTGAAACACATAGTTGAAACCTCCAACAACTTTTTTCAAGAAATCATGCGGATCAACCGAATCCGTAGTCTTCAGATCCAATACCTCCACATAATCGCCACGGTCTACAACTCGGTCAAGTCTTGCTTTGCAATCAATACCGTCGATATCCCAATAGATAGACACTTCATTGAACTTTCGGTAGTCCTTGGCAGTGCCATCAAAGTCAGGCATTTCCCTAAGGGCTTCTGTCATGCCAAGTACCTTTCGTTCAGACTCTTTGTCCAGAATCGTATATTTACGGTGCTCTTCCTTCCAGGCCTTGCCTTCTTTAGTTGTGAATTTGATGTCGTCCGGCTTGACGATATAAGAAGCGTCGTAAGTCTTTTTGCCCTCTAAAGCCAAGCAGTGCAGAGCCGAACCGATTTGCATGTTGGTAGTCGGACTAAATCGCCTTTTCTGAGCCGCTTTGTAATGCGCTGGACTTTTCAGAATATGCTTCAAAGAGCTTTGATTTTCTCCCAACTCTCGTCGATAATCAGGATCGGCCTGCTCATATGCAACAGCGAAAGCCATTTACAAAAATCATATTACTCATTGTATGGACTCATCAAGATCCTCCACATCGAGTCCTTTTTAGCGGCCTTGTGCCATTCGAAAGAAACTTGTGGAATGTACTTAACTCTATCGTCAGTGAATACGATGCCTACTGCAGAGTCAAAAAATGCACCCATAATATTGTCCGCATCACCTCTGCCTTCACCTTGTACATCCAGATGAAGGATTACAGGCTCCTCTAACGGAGCTTCAGTCCATTGCTCCCTCAGAGAAAGCCTCATTTCTTTCTGGGCATCCTTGTATGCTTGTGGCATATAGGTGTGCCCAGATTTAGTCATCCTAGGTCTAGCCTTGCTGAATAGTGGTTGATAGATAATAAGCTCCCACTTCCATTCAGGATTCTTTGGCTCCAAAATCATAGATGTTTGCATATTCATCGGAAGCGACCCGGAAGTTATTCGGGAATTTGATTACGTCTTCAGAGTCGTGAATCTCCGATTCATCTTTTTCAAACTGGAGAATATCGTCGTAGAAGGTTGCCGAAAACGGAATGAATGGCGATCCGTCTTCCCAATAATCTTGGTCAGAGTCTTTGTCATTAGCAACCATCAATAAAATCAGGTATCCAACAAGATCCTTGACAGTGTCTTCGTCATCAGGACTCGTGACGACTTTGTCCCTCATGTTTTGAATGCGTGATAACTTATCGTCAATACGAACTTTGATCTGCTCGATTGTCGAAGAGTTGCTAAAAACACGCATAGGCTCTAGCGCAGAATTGCCATATTTAGCGTTCTTTTCAAGCAGTAATTTCTTGATAGAATCACATGCTTTGGCAATTTTTGCCTGAGCTTTACGTTGCCCGCCTAACACATCTCGCGTCATGGACTGTTACTGGTTTATTGCCTACTTTAAGTTTAACGCTACATCGTGCTTGGTTTGATTCTTCAACATGGCCAATAGACCATCCAGCACCCATAAACACTTGAACCTTTTGTCCTTTAGTAAACAAAGGAAGCGGAAACGGACGTGTAGCTAAGCGTTCTTGTTCAGTTTGTTTTGCCATAACGTTTTTTGGCTAATAAATGTTGAGGCATTCTTCCGCCAGTGGCAGAACACCATGAGATGACTGACGCCAAGTCATTGTCTGTTAAATCCCACTTTTCGTTCTTACTGTCGTATGACAAAAGTCCAGAAGCGGTCATTTCTCCAAGTACCTGAAGCACTAAGTGCTCAAGTCTGGATATTGGAAGATAGTCCTGCTCGATAGGGCAGAAAGCATCTTCTTTTAATTCGTTCTCATTGCAGAAGAGCGAAACAGCACCGATGAATTCAGTAGCTGTTATCGCTCCCCGCAAAAGAAGAGGTGGGATCGCAAAAGGGCGGACCCTGGCGGTATCGAGGACTGGTACTTGGTCGATCCATACAGAACCGATGCATCCACCAAGATCACAAGAAGAACTCATCAAGGTCCACCCACATTGGATATGTTGCCTAGAAAGGATCTGCGCCTTGAGCGGCTTCCTCTTTCTTGGTCAGAAAGGTGACATTTGCGTTTTTCAGGTCGTAGTACCGCTGGTCGTTGTACATCCGCTGGATAAGTTGACCAGTAACGGCGACTTTGTCCCCTTTGGAGAGGCGATCAGCACAAATTTCTGCGGCCTTGCCTCGCACTTCACATCGATAAAACTGTCCGATCGATTCGTCTCCTGGTTTGGTATAAACGAATTGCTGGTCAGCAACACTGAAAGAAGCGAGTGCATCAGTGGTTCCATTGTCCCTGGCAAAAGTTTTAAGGGTTACGGCATCAGCTCCTTTAGAGCCACCAGTAACTGTTCCGGCGATAGAAAGAGTAGCCATGAGATTAGGCGTTTACTCTTTATTCTACGAACCCTAAATATGCGCTGGTTTGCAGGTCTTCATTTTTTCGTAGGCGGAAAATTTCAGCCTGTTGAATTGCCCCATGTGTATATCCATCAGGTTGCAAACTTCCCTTGGCTTTCTTCCATATAGGTTGACTTGACGAATGACCTCGACCTCTTTGTCTGTTAGCTCAGCTCTTTCAATCCAGTCTTCATAGTCGTCTTCGAACTGATCTACTGGTTGAAACCACTCATTTTTAGACTCAACGTTGATGACGTGGGACATCGAGTTTCTAATTCCTCCTGCGTTATGGCTGCTAGAGGTCTCGTCAAGATTTAAATCCAGAGAGAAAGGGGATCGAGCACAGTTGATCCTATGGGCCAAGAACCGTTGTTCTTCTGGAGTACGTTCAACGCCAGATTTCTTAGGTGGCATAACACCAGTCTTGTAGAAATTGTACCAATCGCGTTGAGCGTTTTCCGGAATATGAATCGTGGTATGGGCTCTAGCGTAGTAACGCATTACATATGCTTTGATCCAATTGACTGCATATGTACTAAAAGCGTAGCCTCTTGTTGGGTCATATTTTTCTATGGCATGTATAAGGCCTAAGACTCCAACATGCATGTAGTCAACTCGATCGGAACCAGTAAAACCGTTTCTAGTATTGCGGCGCAAAGTTGAAGTGACAATTGATGTCACTAGCTTTAAGTTGTGACAAGCCATCTTATTGATAAGACGAATCCTTCGCTTAGATCCCTCTTTGCTCTTGTAGATCCGTTGAGCGAGAGCTAACTGCTCTTCTTTAGAAAGGACAGGGTATTTACCAGTGGTGTTCATCCACAACGTCAAGTCACAAGTCGTTGACATTTTTCATTTAGCCAATGAAAAAAAGTGTAGCAATAAAAAGCCGGGTGGTAAACCCGGCCTTGCACCCCTACAGGATCCGTACACATTTAACAACTAATGCTCACACTCACTAGTTGTTAAATGCTTTGATCACCCAAGTCAATGACGACTCCATTTAATTCTAACGCAAGTCGCTTGGCTGCATAGTCAACAACCTCGTCTTGTGTCCATTCATTGACAGACTTCAATAGTCCTCCGCTTGAGCTGCTACTGACTTTTTTGGCTCATACTCCTTGTTGAGCTTTGTGATGTCAGAAGGCTTTTTGGCATCCAGTGTTTTCATACCAAGAGCCCAGTTCGGTCCAATTTTCTGACAGAGCGCTTCGATCGCGTGAGTCGAGAGGCCTTTGTCGAGACCGTGTTCACGGAAATCCGATTCATTAGGTTCGTCAGACGCCTTGACAGCCCCCACAGCGGCCTTTGGTGCTGTACCCGATGAAGGGGGCGTTGGCGAAGCCTTCTTCGTCGAGGAGACTCCAGTCCGAGACTTTGGGGATGCATCCTCATCGTCCTGGTGGTAGCCACTTTCCATTGGGAGCTTGGCCCACAATTCCATGGCAAGCCCAAAGTGGTGATTCGCCGCCATGCATGCGCCACGACGCTCAGTGTCGGAAATATCACGAGCAGAAATTTTGTCGTAAGGGATGGATTTGTTGCGGTTATCCATGACTGCCTGCGGAACAGGTGGAAGTCGATAACCAGTTGGGATGTGCTCAAACCCGATCATCATGACAGCTCCAGAAGGAGCAGGCCAGAGCATCGGACAAGAAGGATTGTTTTCGTTCAGGGAGACGTAAGAGGTCCACTCAGGTGCGTTTTGACGAAGCAGGTCAAGAGTCCGCGACCAGTTGATGTAAGCGGCGCTGTAAGAGCCTGAACCAATCTTTTCTACAAGGTCTTTGGTTGCGACTCCACGGAGGTTAGGCAGCTCTACAGGACGTGTCATCAGCCTTTGTTGTTTTGCTTTACATCCATTATAGCCTTAGCGGCTATAAGCCTGTCTGATTGATTTTCAATGTTTCGTGTTGAGATCAAAGCATCCATGGCTTGCTCTATGTCGTAACCATCTCTCCAGAGGCCCATCGCCATCACGGATTCCTTTTGCGTAGGCACCTTTTCACGCTTCCTGCCTTGAAAGGTATTTCGCCATTTGGAATTTTTTTGTTTCTTTTTTTGCTCT
>Ga0213864_10001511_pt1 | contig 10435 bp, 9 predicted proteins | sample PICome_5_FD_160078 | JGI IMG/M metagenome (GOLD analysis project Ga0213864, IMG submission 160078) | Coastal seawater microbial communities near Pivers Island, North Carolina, United States - PICO247 | ecosystem: Environmental > Aquatic > Marine > Coastal | place: USA: North Carolina | collected... | reverse complement strand
GTTGGGCTTCGCCACTTCCTCAAGGGTTGACGCCTGAGGCTCAACGATGGACCCCTCTGGAACCTCAAGGGCACGAACCGTCATGCCCAATTTGGAAAAGTGGTGCGTGGCCTCCGCCAACTTTCCTGCATTCGAGGTGAGAAACCAAACGGTTGTGTCCATGGCTCGTCGTGTTGGTGACGGCTAATGACCGTGCCCGTTCGAATCGTATTCATTCTGCGCAAAGGAGAGATTTTAGCCCGTGCAGACCAGCCTCCACCATGCTCTCAAATTGGATGTTGGTCGCTGCCGGCGGTGCCGTCGGCGCCGTGTTGAGGTTCTCCATCAGTGAAGCCACGCCTGATACTGGTTTTCCTTGGGCCACCCTCAGCGTGAATCTCATAGGTTCCCTGCTGCTTGGCTTGGTCGCCGCCGCCACCCTCGCCAGCGCACTCTCCGAGTCTCAGGCCCTGCTGCTGGGCGTCGGGTTGTTGGGGGCCTTCACGACCATGTCCACGTTCTCGGTGGAAACCATCACCATGGTGGAAGCAGGTCACTGGGGTCGTGCAGGAACCTATGTGTTGGCCAGCGCAATTCTCGGGCCCGTGTTGGCGCTGGCAGGATGGAAAGGCGGGCAAGCGGTATTCTGAGCCTCACTTCAAGATGGCCAGCATGCGGTTCAGTGCCAACAAGGAACCGGCTTGAACCTCCTCCGGCACCACGATTTGATTGGGAATTTCGCCGTCGACCAAACGCTCCAGTACGTCCATCAGGTACGCAGGGTGGATCATGTACATGGTCGAGCACGGACAAATTTCCTCGTCCAAGCATTCGATGTGCTTGTCGGGGTGTTCTTGGGCCAACCTCGCGACCATGTTGATCTCTGTCCCGATGGCAATGGAGGTCCCGGCGGGTTGCTCGTTCACGAAATTACGAATGTATTGGGTTGAGCCGTAGGCGTCTGCGAGTTCGACCGTCTCCTTTGGGCACTCGGGATGAACCACGACGATGCCGTCAGGGTGTTGCTCACGGAATTCGGTGATTTGTTGAGGCGTGAAGCGCTTGTGAACCGAACAAAATCCGTGCCACAGCACGATGCGAGCGTTCTCCAACGAGCCCATGGCACCAAACCCTGGTGTCCAGGTGGGCATTCGGTCCGCAGAAATACCCATGGCAAGGCCGGTGTTTCGCCCCAAGTGCTGGTCGGGGAAGAACAACACCGCGCCCTTTGGCCCGGCTCGCTCAAAGGCCCAATTCAACACGCCCTCGGCGTTGGATGAAGTGCAGACCACGCCGCCGTGTCGGCCCACGAAATCTTTCAGATCCGCACTTGAATTCATGTAGGTAACGGGCACGAGGTAGGCTTCCCCCTCGCCCGCCACATCCTCTGGATGTTCACGGTTGATGGGGTCTGAAAGACCTGATTGGTCGAGTAACTCCTGCCATGCCACTTCGACCTCAGCCAGCGTGGCCATGTCGGCCATGGAACAGCCCGCCCGAAGGTTGGGGAGGACCACGGACTGGTCGTCGGATGTGAGAATATCAGCCGATTCAGCCATGAAATGGACGCCGCAGAACACGATGTACTTGGCATCCGATTCGGCTGCCTTTTGGCTGAGCATGAACGAGTCCCCGAGGAAATCGGCGTGCATGACGATGCTGTCCCGCTGGTAATGATGGCCGAGGATGAGCAAATCATCACCCAACTGCTCTTTCAGTTCCTGAATCCGGTCGGCGATGGCTTGCTCTTCAACGGACAGCGTGGTGTCCATGAAGTTAACAGAACACATCGGGAGGGTCACCGTCATGGCTCTCATCACCCCCAACGGTCAACCCTTTTTGAAGGAACGGATGGGCATGAACGTTCAAAAAGAAGGGCTTGGTGAGGCGTTCCATGGCCTTCCAGCCAACAGAACGCCTTCACCTCGGTGCGGAAGCCGAGGTGTGGAGGGGTGAGTGGTTCGGTCGCCCGGCGGTGCGAAAGCAACGACGACCACGTTCCTGGCGCCACCCCAATTTGGACCACCGCCTCGGGGTGCGACGCATGATCAGCGAGGCCCGCCTGCTGATTCGAACCCGGAAAGCCGGCCTTTCCGTTCCTTCCGTTTGGGACCTTGATTACGAAGGTGGCCAGCTCATCATCGAACACCTCGGCGGCCGTCCGTTGATTGACGTGCTCAACGACGAAGCGACCACCGATGATGAGGCCAAGGCGATGCTCCGCCGTGTCGGCGAATCGGTCAGACGACTCCATCGCGTGGCCACTACACACGGTGACCTGTCAAGCAACAACATCCTCATTGAAGGGGAAGCCGTTCACCTGATCGACTTTGGTCTCGCTTCGGTGGAGTACGACGTCGAGCGCTTCGGTATTGATTTGCATGTTCTCGACGAGATCCTCGGAGCATCCCACCCGCAATGGGAGGGAGCGATTGATTGGGTGATTGAGGGCTACCTCGCAGCCGAGGACGACCTCGGACCGGCGCCTGTCCTCCAAGGTGGTGCCGTCCCATCGGCGAAGGAAGTTCACGCTCGACTTGAGGACATTCGCACCCGCGTTCGATATCACGGTTGACGGCTCAGGCGGCGCTCACTTTGGCGCTGCCACATGTTCCAAGCGACGACCACGAAGGCTGCAAGAACCCCGGCCTGCAACACGAGGCTGGAGTACAAACGGAGTTCGGGTTCCCATGCATGAACTCGCATCGAAATCGTATCATCGTCCATCTCAAAATAGACAAGTTGGTGTTCAAGCACCAATGGCCCCCACTGATCTTTGTGGTCGGATGTTAAGACATACGAGGTGTTGGTTGCCAGTTCCGTGAAGTAGATTTCTCGGTCCAGGTATTTTTCCTGAGGCGAAAGCGGGTTGAGGTAATCGCGTACCGACCAGGCGAGGATGCCATGGTCGAGGGAAATGTCGGACACGTGGTACTTGGGATTGCTGGCCAACCACTGCTCGGCCGTCGTTCGATTGTAGAGCACCAAACGGTCGGTGGCGGAAACGTTCACCGTCACAGCGAGGTATTCCCGGTCAAAGGCCATGCTTTGCACGGTGGCGTTTTCCATGTCAACCGGCGTGCCCCACGACGCCAGAATCTCATCTTCCTCCACCGGTGCGGAGGCGTTGATGGTGTAGCCCACCTCGCCTCGAACACCCAGTTGCAGAACGGTCACTTCCATCGGTTGTTCGGCGGTGACATAGGCGATTTCAGAGCCCGAACAGGTCAACTGCTCAATCCCTTCGTGCGCTTCATCCGACACGAGCACGGGTGTGCCCTCCAAGTCGGTGACCTTGAGCACCCCGTCGAGGGTGTAAACAAGGACCATCGATGAGGCACGCTCACACAGCAACAAATGCTCAGGTTGTGAGATGGCCAACGTGCTGAGCACCCGTTCGGGCTGATGAACGTCGTACATCAGCAGAGCTGTGCCGTTCGCCACCACGAGAAGGTCGTTCTGGAGGGCATGGGTGGAATCCAAACTCAGCCCGGGAACATCCACCTTGTAGGAGGCTGCGTCAGCCGCCGATAAATTCTGGAGCAACAGGGAGACCCCTTCGGTTTGGTTGTCCAGCGTTGCCAGCCATTCGTCGGATACGGCAGCGGCCTCAGGGGCTTCCACACCGCCGGCAGGGAGGGAACGGTGCGTCAAATCCCAAGTAATGACGGCAGCCACGACGATCAGAATGGCCACGGCCATTCGGCCCGTCTCACGACTTGTCGGTGTTCGGTACTGGTTGAATTCTCGGCTGACTCGACCACTGAACCACGCCCATGCTTGGCCGGGACGGGTCAAGACGGTGACGATGCGAGCGTTCATCGTTCGCTCGTCGAAGAACTTCCACCAACCGTTGGAGGTGCGGTCCGCCATGGACACTGCAGCGCCGGCGATGAGCATGCCCCCGATGATGTCGAGGAACCAGTGAATGCCGAGGTAGATGATGGTGAACGCCGTGAGCAAGGTGTAGGCAAACACGGTGTAGCGATAGCGATTCCATCGCCGATCGTCGTCAAAGCGCGTCAGGCACAACCACACGGCAAACGGAATCCCGATGTGAAGCGACGGCATGCCGTTGGTGAACGGGTCAATCCGTCGGAACCAGTCAGCGATTTCGGGGGTGAGGGTGTAGGCCAACGTTTCCATTCCTGGAATGGTGTCACCCGTCACTCGGACGTTGAAAAAGAGGTAAAACGGTACGGCGAGAATGTAAACCCAAGCGATGGACAGGGTCACCCGGTCGGCAAGCCAACGGTCATCGAAGTAGGCGAAATAGAACACCGAAACGTAGCAGATGAACATGAAGCCGGCGACGTAGAAATGCGTCAGGACGGTGGTCAACCAATCCGCCTCAAAGGTCTCCTGAACCCACAGCACCAGGTTGCCCTCGATGGCCCAAATGTACGGCGTCATGTCCAGGCCCGTGCTCGCCATCAACAAACGGTCCACTTGGTCGAGCACGTCCTTGGCGTTGTAGATGGCGAAGACGATGAGAATGTGGACCCAATACCTACGGAAGAAATCCACGAAGGGCGGAAGGGACAACTTCGCCCAAGGCGGTTTGAACACGGGAAGCAGGATGACGCCCAAGGCCAAGGCGCTGATCATCCAGGTCAAGTAGACACTCTGCACAGCGTGGCCTCCAGTTTTGGGTCACGCCGTCCCTTCATCAAAGCGTCGTCATTCAGCCCGCATTGAAGGCGTTCTGCCTACCAGGCGCCGTGGACGTAGGGCTTGCCTCGATCGGGGTCGCGGCGGTTGGCCAGATCGTAGATGCGCTCGAATCGGTAGATACCACTTGAGCAGCCTTGCTTCCACTCGAACGCCAAGGCATACTTTCCAACCGTTCGCACCGTGGGTTTCTCCGATGGGAGCGCCTCGATTTGGCGACGCAGCGTGCGGCTGGTGTCGTCCTCGTTCCGCATGGGCGAGCACTTGGCACAGGGGCAGGCATGACGCACGTCGTCGTAGGTGACGGTGTAGTCGGAGCCGTTGTCATAGGTGAGAACCATGTCTTGTGCACGGCGTTCAAGCTTCTTGAGCGTGGGCAAGACTTCGGTCATGTGCTCACCTCAAATGATTTCGAGGCCGCCGTCGGCACCGTCAGAAAGTTGGTCTTGGATGGCCGTCACGACCTTGGCGAAGGCCTTTGCTGAGGGGCCTTCGGGTTCGGAAACAATCCGGTGCACACCGTCATCACCGCCCCGAACAAAGCCGGGGTCAAAGGGGAGGGCGCCGAGGAAGGGAACACCGAATTCCTCGGCTGTCTCCTTGCCTCCGCCTTCCTTGAAAATGTCCAGCGTTACGGAAAACTTGCCTTCACCGTCGGCCGTGGTGGTCAGCGTTTTGCCGCCGGGAGCGGCGATGTTGACCTCGGTTCCCGGTGAGGTCGTGCCGTTCACCGTGAAACCGCTCATGTTCTCAACGACACCGAGCACAGGCACCTTGAGGGATTCGGAAAACGTGATGGATTTTCGGCTGTCCAGCAGCGCCACTTGCTGCGGGGTGGTGACGATGACCATGCCGTCGATGTCAGGGAGGGATTGCGCCACCGTCAACGGTTCGTCGGAGGTGCCGGGCGGGAAGTCGATGATGAGGTAGTCCAACTCTCCCCATTCCACATCGCCGATGAATTGCTGGATGGCGCCCAACTTGATGGGACCACGCCAGACCACCGGGGTGTCCTCGTCCTCGAGGAGGAAGGCCATGCTGATGACCTTCACACCAAGGTGGCCCTGAGCGGGATGAATGCGCTTGTTTTCGACGTGGAGGCGACGGCCGTCAAGGCCCATCATTTTGGGGACGTTCGGCCCGGTGATGTCGATGTCAAGGATGCCCACCGTGTGGCCTTGTTGGGCCAGCGAGAGCGCAAGACCGGTGGAGACGGTGGATTTCCCGACACCGCCTTTCCCTGACAGGACCATGATTTTGTGTTTGATCTTACGACCGATTTCCTCCATGGCCATCTTCCGCTTCATCTGAGCGTACGCCTGTTCCATTTGCTTCTGCTCTTGGGGGGATGGGCCGGCCGGTGCTTCGTTTGCGCCGCCCGGGGTGTTGATGGATACGGGAGAATCCGCCATGATGCGACCACCAAACTGGCCTACTTCAACCCACCCACAAGGGGGAATGATGCCGCACGTCACGCCGTCCAGCGACGGTCAGCGACGCCGTGAACCACCAACGTGGCTCCGAGCACGCCGACCAGCGCCGGCGCCGACCACGCCATGCCCCCGTAAGCCCACGCCAAGCCAATCGCCATCGCCAGTGAGAGTGGTGTGGTGCGACGGAGTGCAAGACGACGCTCAGTCCCTGATTCAAGCGAAGCCCCCAGAGCCGTGATGGGACCAAAGGCAACGACCTGGACGGAGATGAGGGCGGCGACCATCGCGAAGGCGACGTCCATGTTCCGCGCTGCAAACACGATGTGGAGGCCAAAGAGAAACCCGAACACGCCCAGGTTAAGCCCGAGTGCTCGCCACACAAGCGCCCGTGCACGCCGTGGTATGTGAAGGCATCAACCATCTATGGAGCGAGACTCTAAATGACATCGCTGGCTTGAGACTTGCATGAAGGTCCTGTTCGTATGTGTCGGAAACTCCTGTCGCTCTCAAATGGCCGAAGGACTGGCCAAATCCATGGGGTTCGAAGCCGCCTCTGCTGGTACTCATCCTGCCCAAGCGGTCGCCAAGCATGCCGTCACCCTGCTTGAGGGTCGAGGCATCTCCACGGACGGCATGGCTCCGAAATCCCTGGACAACTTCGACCCGAGTGATTTCGACATGGTCATCTCCATGGGGTGTGGCGTCCATTGCCCGGCGATCAAGATCGACCAGGACTGGGAGCTTGAAGACCCGGTCGGCCAAGCGTACGAAGTGTACGAAGCGACGGCTGCAGAAATTCAGCGGAGGCTTGCGTTGTTGACCGCTCAGGAATCTTGAGGCTCGGGCACATCGCCCACGCCTTCCATGTCGATGCGAAGCACGCTCACGGTTCGCATGCCGTTCTCACCCTCGACCTCTTCCGATTCGCATGAGAGGTGCTGAATGTTTACGGATGCTGGCAAACCTTGGGCGATGTGGCCGTTTCTTCGCCGGCACACTTCAGCCACATCAACCGCTCTTGAGATGGTGGCGCCACGCGCCACCAACTGAATTTCCCGGTCGCCGTCCTCCATGGCTTTGACCACGGCACGGACGTAGGCATGAAGGGGCTTTTTTCCGATAAAAATCACTCTGCGGTCGCTCATGGCTCTCGGCCTGTGTTGAGGGCGTTCATCCCATAAACATTGAGAGGAAATTGGCCTTAAATGGCTCGCAGTGGTGCGAGCGCCGGGACTCGAACCCGGGTTCAGGCGTTGGCAACGCCCGGTGATAACCACTACACTACGCTCGCTGGTGGCCGTCCCACCTTGAAGGAGTTTAAACGGTTGTCGGCGAAGAACAATTGACAGAAGGGCCCCATCAGTGGGCCGTGTCATTGCATGCCGAAGCGATCTCCACCCTCGCCTCCACCACCTCGGCGAAGCATCAACGCAAGGACTGCCAAGGCACCAAGGAAGACAACCATCCCCAAGACGCCAAGCACCACGGTACTGAGGCCACCTTCAGAGACACCTGGAGTATCGGGTTCAGCGAGCGTAATGACGGCGGAACCCGTGTTCATCTCCCCGTAGACATCAAACGCCCTCAACGAGACTTGATGGGTGCCGAGCGGTGTTCCACCCCGTACGGACAGGAGGATGCTGTACGTACCGTCGCCTGCCACCTCATCGCCACCGTTCACACCGTCGTCGTGCATCATGGCCCACTCGCCACCACCGATCGGCGCAAAGACGCCAAGCCGGATTTGAACGCGTTCGACGCCGTCGGGATCGGTGGCTTGGACCGTGTAGACCGCTTGCTCGTCAGGATTTTTGTCCAGGCGCATGGAGTCGTTGACCAGCACGGGCCGGTCGTTGAGGATGTGAATCTCGATGGGCAGTTCCGCCTCCGACGCGACGTGGTGAGGCCCGTAGACGGGGCTTCCAACCTCGTCGACCGGCGTGAAGAAGCGCTGCTGGGTGGTGGCCCCCAAGCTGTCGGTGGCCACGAACAGCATGGACCGATGACCCGGATTCATTCCGATGGGCATTTCAACCATGGCCGCCCAAACCAGACGGTCCTCGGAGGTCATGTTCATGACTTCACCTCCGTATTCACGAAGATCGAGTTGGACTCGTTCGACGCCGTGCCCGTCGTAGACCTCAACGTTGATGACGGCGGATTGGCCCCGCTCAAGGGAGGTTGGCACCACCTCAACATCGATGATTCGCGGGGCCTGATTGCTCACCTCGAGCTCCCCCGTCGTGGAACTCGTGGCTCCGAAACTGTCCGTGGCGGACACGCCGACTGAATGAGCGCCGACCTGGAGGCCGGTGATGATCACCGATGCCGTGTAGATGTCATCACCGATGGCGGCGTCGCCGTTGAGGCCGCGGTCGTTGAGTTCCACTTCGCCCAAATCAAGGGACGAGAGGTCGGCGGACACGCCGATGACGTTCCACTCCTGGTCGGTGACGCTCACTTCGAGGTGAGCAACCATGGCGCCTTCACCGATGGCAAGCCCGTCTCGCCACTGAAGATCAACGATGGAGGGAGCCGTGTTGTCATCCTCGCTGACGATTGCTGGAGAAAGCACGCGCTCGAGGGTTTGCGTTTCCTCCAACACAACCGTTTCGCTGTCCTCGCCAAACGGCACGGCCAATGTTCGCTGAACGGTGGACAGCAGGCCTTTCAGCGGCCCGGCAGACACCATAGCACCCGAAGCCAAACCGGCCTCGCCGTCGCCCTCGTAGATGCCCGTCCACTCGATGACCGTGAGGTTGTGCCCGTCCCTGACATCGATGCGGGTGTTGCCGGCCGACACCGTCAGCGTGATGCCTTCTTGACCAGCAAGACGAAGACGATCGTCCTTCATCAACGGGATGGGCATGAGGCCTGTTTCTCGACCGACCGTGAGGTTGCCAAGACCTTCTTCAGCCACCGGTGCCGTAGCGTTTTGCTGAATGGGGCTCCGTTCTGGGAATTCCTCTCCCTCCGAGGCATCCGGGCCGGTTTCTCGCCAGACGAGGCGGACCGTTCGGTTGTCCCAATCGGACTGGACGGCTTGGTAGTCCCATGTTTCATTGTGCGTAGCGCCAACGCCAGCGCCGTCAAAGAAATTCCCTCCGTTGATGCCGGTGATGTTGAACCATGATTCTTGGAAGATGACGTTCACGAGAAAGAGGTCTCCCGTGGCGTTGGCTTGCATGCCGGTGTCTTCGATGGTTCGAACCACACCGAACGTGCCCTGCACGTCGCCCGAAAGCGTGCCGTCAACGTGGAGGTCGTCGATGAGGGTCGTGCCGTTTTCAAGTTTGGTGTGGAGGTCAAGGATGGTGCCGTTCACCTGCAATGAAGCATTTTCGTCCTGATCGGCAAATCCGAACGTGCCAGCTCCGTAGAGCTCTTCCAAATGCTGCGTGCGGACACCGTTTTCCCACCGAGCAAGGGAAGAGAAACCGTCCAGCGAAACATCCAGCCGAGACCCGTCTTCTATCAAGATGAAATCGGCCATGGCTTCAAACTGGGTGTGCTGCAGCAAACGCTCGCCATCGAGGTCGACGTACTCAAACAAGAACACAGCGAGTTCGCCATCGATGGAAAGCGAGTTGTTCTCCTCACCATCTTCTGAGACGTTGAGCAAACCCGTGGCCTCAATCGAAAGGTGTTCGCCAACCACACCGTTGATGACCGACCGGTTGAGAAGTGCCTGCGACACGTCGGCGTCAATGACCGTCACCATATCGCCGTCAATGACCGTGGTCTGGAGGTTTCCAAAGCCTCGGGCATCAAAGACTTGGCTGGTGAGCAGTCCTGCGACGACAGTCTCGTTCTTCCACAATTGAGTCAGCACCAGGTCCATCTCCGTAGCCCCGTCCTCCGTGGTTTCAACGGTTCGGAAGGTCCCGTTGCCGAGTTCCCATGACGAGAGGGTGGTGCCGACGCGTTCCTGCCAACCTTGGCCCGTGAAGGAGAGGTCAAACGCTTGTTCGCCGGCTTCGGTGGTGTAGTTTTGGTTCATCGCCCACGAGGTCGAAAGGAGGACTTCGTGGTCGTCCATCGGTTGATTCCACTGCCCGACGGTAAAGGTGCGCTGCGTTGCGATGTCAAGGCCCGATGTCCCGTCGTGGTCCGTGATGGTGACGGTCAGGTCGATCACATCACCCCACGCCAAGGACGTGTCAAACGTAAGGAGCGCTGTGCGTGCACCGCCCATGCTGTCCCACGCGAGGTTGTGTGAGGTCGGCAGCGCCGTACCGTTGCGCTCTTGGAGCATGTCGATGTCAACGCTGTAGGTCCCGTTGTCCGAGAAGGTCAGGGTGTAGGCGTGAAGGGTCGCTGTGGGTCCGTCTCCGATCCAGTGCGTGGTGATC
>Ga0213864_10001507_pt1 | contig 10454 bp, 17 predicted proteins | sample PICome_5_FD_160078 | JGI IMG/M metagenome (GOLD analysis project Ga0213864, IMG submission 160078) | Coastal seawater microbial communities near Pivers Island, North Carolina, United States - PICO247 | ecosystem: Environmental > Aquatic > Marine > Coastal | place: USA: North Carolina... | reverse complement strand
TCAGTTACATTATAAAAATCTCCTAATTCTTTTCTTGTTTTATAGTACTCTGGTTTATAGATTCCAAAAACCCTATAGAAAGGTTCATCTATTGCTGCCTCGTCAGCATTTAAAAACTCTTCTGCTGTTTTAATCTCTTGAATAATAGTTCCACCCTCATAATCTGAAATCTCTCTACAGGTAACTATCTCAAAAGCCTGAAAATAAGACTTAGTATTATGATGATTTGGAGTATGTGAATTAACTAATTTACCGTCATATCCCATTTAATCCCTTTCTTTAATTTTATATCATAGCAGACAAAGGATGCACCCACGAAAGCGGATGCACCCGTCTGCTAAACATTTATTCTGTTTCACTATGTTTTTTATCATAGTTTTGAATTACACTTTCAAATAGTTTGATAAGAGAATCGTTTTTATTTTCCCTTCTTGCACCCTTCTTGTTTGCAAAAGAATTAACCGCTGCGTCAACCCATTCTTTTAGTGGTAAAATCTGATAATTATCATCATACAATTCTATACCCACCTTACCTCTTTTAAAAACAGGTCGAGACTTTAGTTTCTCTACAACTGTAGACATATCTGCTTCACTAGAGTCTAGTAAGCCATACCTATCCATGAGTCTAACCATACAAATCATATAAGATGATGAAGATGCACTTGAACCATTGCTATTAAAGTCTTCCATCTTCCAAATACTGAATATTGATTTGCAAATATTGATAAAAGATTTTTCTGTCAGTTCAGTTAGTTTTGCATGATCGTGTACTCCTTGTGAGTCTGTGTCTATTCTTTCATAGCACATATCCCACATCTTTTTAAGATTGTGACCATAATTAGCATAACCGCAATCTCCTTCGCTTTTTCTTCTCCCTCTTTTGCCGCTACCATGCCAAGGACTTCTTTGTAGCTTCACATTAAAGTGTTCCTCAAAGAGTTCAGTAATTTTTCTAGGTACACTACCTATAATGTGCTGTTCTGCATGAAAATTATCCTGAGCAGAAGTGGATTTCTTTGATTTGGGATCGTTGGCAATAGCAAATAAAACAGGCTCGGGAATAGTGTTAGAAATAATACAAACACATTCATTACAAGGATTCGCATTTGCTCTGTGTTGACCATCTACAATATTATAATACCATTTATTTTGGTGCTGCACCTCATGCACAAGCACATGACCTATAGCATTGTAAAACATGCCCTCCGCAATTTTATTTAAACGGTTAGTGTCTAAATTCCTTTGATAAGGGCCAAGGTTAAGTTGAGACTTTTCTATCTTAGCAATTGAAACATGGCCACCTTCTTCATGCTTGTACTCAACATCTGATCTAATTCTATGATCCAGCCCGATTGCCTCGCCACCATTTAGTGCGGTGTATGATTCTGGATCAAAATCATAACTATAGTTAGAAACATCACCAATATGATACATAATTATATCCTCTTCTAGAATAATCAAAATTAAAACCAAACCAAAAACAATAGGGCTGGTGGGAGTCGAACCCACACTGTACGGATTTTAAGTCCGTTTTCTCTGCCTGTTGGAATACAGCCCCAAGATTATTAATAATCTTTATGATGCTCTTTTAGTCTAGCAACAACTGCCAGCATATTTTCTACGTTATCAACTTTCTTAACAGGCTTTTTACGTTCCATTTCTGGAAGATCAATGCCTCTAGCAGATAGAACCTTTTTGGTTCTTGCGTATCTAGCCATAGTTGATGTTATTTTTTGTCCTGTTTTTTCTGCTATTTCAGCGTATGTTTTACTGGAAAAAATAGCCTCTAAAAACAATTCGTCAGAACAGCGTTTTCTAGTTTGCTTATCGTTATTAACAGTGTCCATTTCTATTCCTCCAAAAGTTCAAAAGTCCACAGAATTAATTATACAACACATCTCTTATCTTGTCAAGTATCTATTTGGACGCAAAGCATACACACCAATACGGTATCCCTCCTTTGCTATAAGCAAATCCACAACCTATTAGGGAAAAGGATTTGTTCATAATATTTCTTTTGTGTCCATAGCTACGCAGCCAAGATTTCATAACTTGATGTTCGTCTTTTTGTCCGTATGCAATATTCTCACCAGCACGACTAAAACCTATACTCATAATTGATGACATACTACTATGAAAAATCCTATCTTCATTAGCCATATACTCTGCCCATTTCTGAGCATAATTAGATAATGCTATATTGTAAGTTAGCGGAGATATATCGGAAAAGAACCAAGTTCCTTTTTTTCTAGCGCTGTTATGCAACTCTATTAGAGTGTTCAAATTTGGTATTCGGTAAACCATCTAAGCACACTATTCTTTTCTTGGTAACAATATTCCTAATAGTAAATAAATCCAGAATACTAAGCTTCCTGTAAAAATAGCCCCAAACAACGTGGCTAATCTTATAATAGATATATCAATTCCTGTCACATCAGATAGTCCAGCACACACACCAAATATCATTTTCTTAGATGGGTCTTTATATAGTCGTTGTGCCATCAAAAATATCTCCTATTTCAAATGAATTAAAGCCATTTAGGATGTAATAATAATACAGGCCATATATTGGTATGATGTCATTCATTAGTGTATTTTAATGTTTCTTCTATTCTATAGTTTTCTGATTCTATTGTGTTTAATATGGTTTTAATCTGTGCTAAAGCCTTATCAATTTCTATTATGCTTTGTATCTTACTAACGCTAACACTATCTAATATAGCTGATGACATAATTATATCTCCAATAATATTGGTAGTAATTTCATGTATAAATACACCAAATTGAATTAATAGATTATTACTTGTTAGTATTCTTGTGCGATGAAGCTATTCTTATGAAGATTGACACAATTGTTACATCAATCAACACCTTAATCCACCACACTGAAAGAACATCAATTAATTCATTCATTTGGTTGTTTTCTTCTTCCTAAATATCTTATCATAGTTTTCAGCATATTTTTTGAGATTTACAGGTCTAGGTTTATCTCCTTTGCCGTTCTGACTCATTTAAGCCTCCAGTACATATGACCAGTAACGAGAATCTTCCTTGTCTTGCAAAGCATCCCAGTATACGCATCGGGCAATATACGACGGCACTTTTAGTTTACCACAATTAACGCTCCAGTGCTGCTCCATTCGCTTATACTTTTCAATGCCCTGCTTGCTCTTATTATAAGTAAGATGTTCCATATTGTAAAGACGAAGTTGATGCACATCACCACAAAGAACACGGGCCTCATTTGGATGAATCATTTCTAGAGCAAAACTAACCTTTGCCATACCAAGACCCATGATCTTGTTTACGATTTCGTCACGCTTCTTAACGTGATACTTCTTGGTGGTCAGATAAAAATCTTTAGGATTAGCCCAAAACTGAGTAGCAAAGTCCCAGATGTATTTGGTGCGATTATTATGAAGTCCTACACCTGATCCTGCGAGTTTTTCTCTCAAAGTTTCTTTGTTGTCGATCCATTCCTCGTAGTTCTTAATGGCGTTGTAGCCGTAGCAATTCCCCTTCCAGCTAGTGTGAACAGAGCAGTAAGCAAAGAGATAACGCCTAAAAATATCAGCGTGATTCTGTGGTCGTACACTTTCCCAGTATTCCTTATAGTCTTGAATCTTTTGTGTAGGAAATGTCTTAAAAAATTCATCAGCACGGTTCCGACAGTAGGTAGTTTTCTTTTCGGTCTTTTCCAAAGTAGCCATAGTAGTCTCCAAAAGAGTTGATTTCTGTGATACGTTCCATTCTACACTAGTAGTATCGGCTTGTCAAGCCAGATTCTTTAAACTGTCCTAGCGTCACCATACAGATATTTAAAGGTGGGAAATCTGAGACTGATCCCACCATCTTGGTTCTTGGTTTCTTCAAAATACTGCACTTGAATTACCTTACCTAATATCTTATTCTTATCTTGGTAAAAATCCTGTCTTTCTTCTATAGTAAATCCACTACCAACTCTAACAAGGTAATCTTTGTGGGAAATATATACACAACTCAACATATCTTCCTCACACTCTGCACCATCCTTCACATACCTAAACGGCCCCATTTCTACGTCTAAGACCTCGTATTCTGCATCGTGAAAGGTTTTTACTTTCAAAAGGTCTTTGGATCGCTTTCCTTTATATGGGGCGTTCTTGCGAAGCATTACACCTTCCCAACCGTTAATGTCTGCTTTATGTACCCATTCTTGAAAATGGTCATCATCTAGAATGTGTTCTTGTTCTAGAATAGTTAAACACGGACACTCATTATTCTGCATATATCTTTCCAGATGACTCAACCTTTTAGATAGTGGAGTCTTACCCTTCTTGTTATTAAAATCATCCTGAGACATTACATCAAAGATTTTATATGAAGGATTAGGTATTGTATGGTCTTTCTTTTTAAGTTGTTTCATTATACCTTGGAAATCTTCATTACCGTCTTCATCTAGCAAGCACAACTCCCCGTCAAATACAACACCAGATAAACCAAGACTTGAAATGCCATCGGCAACAACGCCAAGGGTATTAAATTCTTTGCCAGTTCTGGAGTAGAAAATAGGGATACCGTTATTACCAACAATACACAAACATCTAACGCCATCAAGTTTACGAGATACATACCATTCATCTTTCCAATCTACAAGTTTAGGTTCATATTTATCTGCCAAGGCCACACTAAACTCTGGAATATGATTCGGAATAGCCTTGTTGATTATTTTGTCGCCAGCCCTAGTCTTTAGGTCTTTATCTATGATGCACAAGATGAGTTCTTCATAATCGGGATAACTGTCAATAAAAGTATTGACTGCACCAATAGCATCGTGACCAGTAATATCTCTATTTTTTAATGCGTTGAGCAGATCAAAGATCGTATCGTATCTTTCTCCACACAGAGATTTCTTTTTCTTGATATTATCGCTGGTGACATTATATTGCCACAATGGATGGTAGGTGTATAGGAGAATATTCTTGGTAAATTCTGCTGCTTCACTACCATGATTGCAATAATCCTCTATAATACCTTGCTTATCAATTGTGCTGCTTGTAGCCCGAAGATCACGCACCATTCCCCAAACATACTCAAAACTCATTGTAGTCCTCCTGTGTTTCCTCCAAGTATATCCTATCTATCGGCATTTGTCAAGAGGAATCTTTAGTCTTGCAGGGATTCTATTTTTGATGACAAAATTTCTTTTTGAAGTTGTGCAGTTTTTAATTCTGTTTTTAGATCATCAATTTCTTGTTGAGCAATAGTGTTTTTAACAATCTTGTTTGCTCTTTCATATCGACCTATTTTTTTAGATAGATTCTGTGCGATAATAGATTGTTGTTCTAGTTCTAACGATAATATTTTTAGTTGTGTTTCTTTACTCATGACTTGTTTTAAATATTATTGAATTCCATTGATATCTTAATTGTAGCCACCCAAGTATATTCTAGCTATCGGCAGTTGTCAAGAGAAATCTTTAGCATTGTCAGGATTACATTTTTGATGAAAAACTTTCTTTTTGTATTTTTGTTACTCGTTATTAGATTTATAAAACTGGTAATCAAAATATTCTATATCTTTAGAATATAGGTTATTAACTATTTCTATTAATTCTGGATTATAATAATGCGAATAGTGTTTGTGCGATGTGGTATTCAGTTTTTCTAATGTGTAATTTGTTATATTGATTTTTTTAAACACCTTGGAAATATCTTGTTCTAAGGTTTCAAATCTACATATAAAATCTAATTCCAGATTATTATTACTTGATCTTAGCCAATCTATTTGATTTGTGTGCCAAATTTTCTGCTCTTGTTTTATATCTCTTTTGAGGTATTCTTCAAATGATTTGTGCTTTTCTTGCTTTTTATTATGGAAAAAATAGTCTGATAATTCTTTATCCCAAGGGTTTCTAACAACAGCAAATTTAAAATACCTATTCCAATATTCTAAATTAGAATACTGATAAGCTGTAACATGACTTCTATGAGAAGTTTTTAATACTTGATGATTTTTGAATACAAAATTACCACCATATTGTTTTAATAAAGATTGTATACTAGTGCCAGCACATTTATTAATATGTATAAATATACATTGGTGAGTATGGCTAATCATACAGCTAACCCAATCAAGATTTGTATATATTTTTAAAAGCTTCCATTTTTGATTTTAATTCTAGCCAATCATTATGTTCAGTAAAATCTTTGTTTAATTCATTTACTAGTATTGATCCAGTTTTAGGGAACAAAGCCGGGATAATAGAATGAAGTATTAAAAGAACACCCGCCTTGATACATCTAATACCATGTGAGGCAGCAAATCGCAAATGCTCCCAATAACCCATATTATTTTGATCTAAATGCTCAACAGATTTTTTTATTAACATAATGCACCCAACCTTTCTTCAGATTAGATACACCATTCCGGCAAAAGTGGAGGCGAGGGGAGTCGAACCCCTGTCCTATCAATTGATCTTTATGCTCTCTACAAGTTTAGGTTATTCATAAAATTTCGGACTTGGTTAAAGAATAAACAACATTCACCAATCCTAGCGATTAATCTCAGCCTACCACGCATCGCTTATGATAGGAGCCGAAGGATTTTACAACGATTCTTCAGACGCTACCTTCATCGCTTCTTTGAATCGTCACCGCTATACTAAGCGGCGAGTGCTAACTGAGTTTCGCCAGTTACAGCGTTTTGGGCGGCTTTTTAAGTGGCCTGCCGACCAACCACTACTTGCACTTCATAAGTCACTAATTGTAGTCGAAACCTTTACGCCCCCGTATTTTATATTACACGATCCTCTCTTGCTTTTTCATAAAATTCTATATTGCGTCTTATGATCACTGGGTACTTTTCTTTTTTTAGTTCTTCTATCCTGATGCTTTGAAGATAATTTATTCCAAGAGAAATACCTAGCAATCCCGCAACAATATAAGTAACTGGGTGTATTTTCATTAATCTCTTGTCCAGTGTTTAATTGATTTCCCAATAATTTTCAGGATTGCCAAGCGACCATCTTTCTATTAATTTCTTGCCCCCCAAATCTTTATGTCTTTCAATCATATATGACGGTTCTGAATGAAACCAACTAACAATACAAGATCGTGGAAAATTAGCACCTATAAAACCATGATAACTATTATGTGTGATTTCAAAAATAAGCAATCTATTATTTTTAGGCTCTATAACTTTAATAGGCTTATTCTTTTCTTGTGTAGCATATATACCAGTGCCACCTCCGATAGCACTTGTACTATCATCATTATCTAAATAATATAGCAGAGCTATGCTCCTAATTACTTTTGTGGTATTAGGATTACTAATAGTGTCATCTGTGTAGAGACAACCTTGCATATCTACAAACTCCTCATCACGATCCATAAAAGAAACTATATTGTAGTCTCTGTGAACAAATCCATCTTTTGAAGGAGGCTTATGGAAATGAGCAGAAGGTGCTATAAATTTTGTAGTTTTTATCTCAAATTCTTGCTCTATAAAATTTTGTAAATATTTTGAAGCAAAAAATTGGTATCCTCCAGTAAGCCGATTTAAAGATAATCCAGCAATGATTCCTTCGTAGTCGCTGGTTGCTTGAGGTAAATCTTTATATGGCAATATTCCATCGACAAATGCAGGAAACATATCACACATCTCTTTATAGGTACTATTGTCAAAAAGATTATCAATAACTATGTGATTAAACGGTTGATCAAATTTTTGTTTGTGTATATATTTGGATTCTTGAGGATGAATTTGAAAATCACACCCAGTTATTGTTATTGTGCCTTGAGTATTGTGTTCTATATTTTTTAGTAATTTTTTTGTAAAATCTCTTACATATATATGATTAATGTCATTGTGTACTATCTTTTTTGTATCCTTGTAATAGAAATTATCGCCGTTCTTATAGAATCTGTTAGTGTAATCATGCTCCCCATAAACAACGGGAGGTCTTACGATACAAATTGTGTGCTTTAGTTCTGTTGTGTTTATGTATCGTTCAATCTCTAATTTACCTTTTGCGTATTCGTACAACGAGTGAGATTTATTATTCAATATTTGATTATCTGTTACGGAACAAGTTGATATGAGATAATATTTTTTATACTTTAAATGAGAGAGTACGTTGTAAAGCTGATGAGAATTATAACAACTAAAATCCACAACAACATCAAACTCACCATGTTTCGCTAAAGACTTGCATTGTTCGGGGGAGTTCCTGTCTATCTTGATATGCTTACAAGTAAAAAGATTTGGATTAGTTATGTTTCTATTGGCTATATAAATTTCATAGTTTTTTGGATTCTGTATAGCATATTCGACAAAATCCCTGCCAATCATTTGAGTTCCGCCAATTACTAATATTTTTTTCATAAGTTTTATATCATACGTTCTACAGATATTTGGTCAAAAATTTCATAGTCTTCTTTGATAAAGATAATTAAACAAATGAACCGCACCTTGATAAGAATCACCTACCGAACCCGCAGCATTATTACACTCCCAACATACCCATCCTCTAAATTTGGTTGTGTTTGGATAATGATCACATGCCCATTTCTTAGGAATTTTATGACAACATTCGCATCTTGTTGGTTTAGGTGGTGCTTCTTTATGGACGGTTTTTAGATCACGATTATATTTTTTAAAACATTGCTTGCACTTGGAATAAAGTTTTCCTCTGTCTAGGAAGAAATCATCTGTTGATTTTTCTATGTTGCAAATTCTACAAATTTTAGTTTTGTTATTAATAGCTTTATTCGGTTTAAAAAGATATAATTGGTTCATATTCTTGTTATTATATCTAAGCGTAACAGCAAACCAACTGTTTGTATCTTAAAAGGTGGGCAAAGATGCGGATACACCCTTTTGAAAGGTTTTAATTGGGACGCTTAAATATAGTTTAACTACTAACGACTACAACTTCTTCGACACTTCTTGCTCTTAATTGCTGAAGCACCATATCTGGTTTCGCCATATCTACCAGTTGTTTTAGTGATAGCGTATCCCTGAGACTTCAATAGTGGCTTAATATCACTAATGGTTGCTCGTAGATTACCAACCTCAAACATACTGGCCGCACTATCTTGACTAAGAGTCTTACCCTTACATAAATAATTGATAACACGATCCTGCTTGGTCATTTTCGTACCTCTAAAATGTGGCATCCTAAAACCTAAAGTTGTTACTGCCACCACACAACAACTTTAACTTACATTAATAATAGTCTGGCAACGGCAGTATGTCAAGTTGACCACTTTTTGAATTCATCCAAAATGTCATGTTATTTTTTTGATCATCCCATGCACATTCTATATAACCGGCACTCGCAAGTCTAGATAAACTTGTTTGATAGATAATATTTTTAATCTCCACTAAAATAGTTTCTATAGTTTCGGAGGTCATTAAAAATAGACCATCACTATCTTTGCCAGCATTGTTAGCATTGACGATATTTTTAATCTGGTCAATTGTAATAAATTCGTCTAAATCTTGATCATACTGTTTATCTTGTACTAAACTAATAGCCGCCTCATGTCTCATAATCTTAGCAAATTCATCTAAATCCTTAATTGAATAGTTCATTAGTCTAATATTTTTAGATCTGAAAAGATGATATTCAAATTAGTAAATCTACATAGAGGGCAGGCATATCTACAAGGATCAGAAAGGCCATTATCTATTCTATTTTTATAGGTTACATAAAAACCCTTTTCGTCTTGGCATATGATCTTATCTTTTGGAACATTATGTCCTTTAGCTTCTTCTTCTATATTTACAATCATGCTGGAGTGACTACCATAAGCACTAGGAGTAGTAATAACTCTAACATTTTCTCTTTCCTTACGCTTATTATTTGGTGGCATTATCTCTCCAGCTTATTAAGAAATGATAATATTATTTACACCTTTTGAGTTTTGGGTTTTAGTTTCATCAGCTTATGCTTAGTCTTCCAAACCTTAGTCTCTACACACTGTTTATCATTTCCCATATAAATATGACAATAACCACCTTTTTCGCTATAGCCTATAATACCCTTATCATCTAAACTTACTACGGTAAATTTCCCACGATATCCCATTGGAATAAATTCACCACTCTTAACATAGTATGGGCCACCAGTAACTTTAATTTTATCGCCAGATTCTAGTTCACGCCAATCAAAATTGCGAATAATTCTAGTATTTTTCTTTTCTTTGCTCTGAACAGCAAACATGAATGGGGTTTGACAATTCGGACACATATATGCTCTTGGGCCAGTGAGTGTTCCGCAGTTGTCGCAAGTTTTTTTGCCTTTAGGCATCTCGTAGTCTCCTGTGAAAAGTTGATTTCCTCTAGTATACCATAAGTATCGGCATCTGTCAAGTCAAACTTGAACCAATTTTTTTGAGCCATACCCAAAAGTATTTTTATCTATACTCCAATATATCTTGCTTAATCCAACAGTGTCTAAGATAGATTGA
>Ga0213864_10001505_pt1 | contig 10457 bp, 9 predicted proteins | sample PICome_5_FD_160078 | JGI IMG/M metagenome (GOLD analysis project Ga0213864, IMG submission 160078) | Coastal seawater microbial communities near Pivers Island, North Carolina, United States - PICO247 | ecosystem: Environmental > Aquatic > Marine > Coastal | place: USA: North Carolina | collected... | reverse complement strand
TCCATTTTAAAAGCTTTAATATCCATATATAGATATTTAACTTATTTATTGACTTTTTGAACCTCTATTATAGGTTGTTGCCGTTTCCGCAAAAACATTAACTTTGCGGTGTCTTTGGAAACAAAGAGATCGACACTAGTCAGCGAGGCTTCGCCCACTAGTGCGATTACTGCTGTGCGTAATAAATATGTTTGAAAATTTAACAAATAAATTCGAAGAAATCTTTTCTTCTTTAAAAAAAGCTCCTTCACTTGATGAAGCTCAAGTTGATGAAGGATTAAGAGGTATTAGACAGGCTCTTTTAGAGGCAGATGTTACCTTAGATGTAGCTAAAGATTTTATTGAAAATGTAAAACCCAAAGTTTTAGGTCAAGAAATTATCAGATCAACCTCTCCTGGGGACATGGTTGTAAAAATTGTCTATGATGAATTAGTTAATTTATTAGGTGGATCAAATAATGAAATAAACCTTAATGCTGTACCGCCAGTTCCAATGATGTTGGTTGGACTACAAGGTTCAGGAAAAACAACCACTACTGCAAAATTAGCTAAATATTTAGAGACCAATAAGAAAAAAAAGGTGATGATGGTTAGCCTTGATATTTATAGACCAGCAGCTCAAGAGCAACTTAGATCTCTTGGAGAGCAAAATAATATCTTAACACTACCCATTATTGAAGGCCAACAACCAACTGATATTTGTCAAAGAGCTATTAGTGCAGCTAATCTAAATGGAGCAGAAATTATATTATTTGATACTGCCGGAAGAACTCAAATTGATTTACAAATGATGAGTGAAGTTAAGCAAATTGAAAGTGTGATAAATCCTACGGAGACATTTTTAGTTGCAGACTCGTTAACAGGACAAGTTGCAGCATCTGTGGCAAAAGAGTTTAAAAATACAGTTAATCTATCAGGAATAATTTTAACTAGAGCAGATGGTGATGCAAGAGGTGGTGCAGCCGTTAGTATGAAGTATGTTTCTGATGTACCGATTAAATTTTTAGGAATTGGTGAAAAAATTGACAATCTTGAAGTGTTTCATCCAGACAGAATAGCAAACAGAATTCTTGGGATGGGAGATATTGTATCTCTTGTAGAAAAAGCTGCACAAGATTTAGGTGAAGAGAATATAAAAAAAGCAGAAGAAAATTTAAAAAAAGGGCAATTTTCTATGCAAGATTATTTAACTCAGTTGAGACAAATGAAAAAAATGGGCGGTATTGAAGGAATAATGTCTTTTATGCCTGGTGTTTCAAAAATGAAATCACAAATGGATTCCGCAGGAATTGATGAAAGTATTATTACTAAAAATGAAGCTATTATTTTGTCGATGACTAAAAAAGAAAGAGAGAACCCAAAACTTATTGATGGTTCTAGAAAAAAAAGAATTGCTAATGGCTCTGGCACAGATCCAGCCACTATCAATAAATTGCTAAAGCAATTTAAAATGATGTCTGAAATGATGAAAAAGATGTCAAAAGGAAATCTGAAAGGTATGTCTGATAAAGGAATACCGCCAGAGCTATTTAATCAATTAAAATAATAAAAGGAGAAAGAATGTTAAAACTAAGATTATCAAGAGGTGGAACAAAGAAAAGACCTGTTTACAAAGTTGTTGTAGCAGATAGTCGATTTGCAAGAGATGGAAGATTTATTGAAAAAGTTGGATTTTTTAATCCTCTTCTTCCTAAAGATAAAAAAGAGAGAGTTGGTCTTGAAGCTGAAAGAATTAAATATTGGTTAGGTCAAGGTGCGCAACCAACTACTAGAGTTGCAAGAATTTTAGGTGAAAATGAATTAATACCAATGCCTGCAAATGGTAATAATCCTAAAAAGGCTGTTCCAAAAAAAGAGAGAAAAAAAGAAGGTGAAGAAGCTCCAGCAGCTCCTAAAGCTCCAGCAGCAGAAGCGGCACCAGCAGCAGAGGCTCCTAAAGAAGAAGCTCCAGCAGCAGAAGCGGCACCAGCAGCAGAGGCTCCTAAAGAAGAAGCTCAAGCAGCAGAGGCTCCTAAAGAGGAACAAAAATAATTTAGCGATTATTTATGTGGCAAGCACAAGTGTTTACACTTTATCCAGAAGTTTTCCCTGGGCCTTTATCAAAAGGCCTATATGGAAAAGCTTTATCTAAAAAATTATGGAACTTAAATATTGTAAACATTAGAGATGCAGCTGAAGATAAACATAAAACAGTTGACGATACTCCTTATGGAGGTGGCTCTGGAATGCTTTTAAAAGCAGATGTCCTAGCAAAGTCTTTAGATCAAAATATAATTGAAGGTGAGAAAGTAATTTATTTATCACCTAAAGGTAAAAAATTTGATCAAACTTACGCAAAACAATTATCAAATGAAAAATCAGTATCTTTCATTTGTGGACATTTCGAAGGTGTAGATGAAAGAGTATTAACTACTCGAAATATAGAGGAAATAAGTATTGGAGACTATATTTTGTCAGGAGGTGAAACAGCAGCCTTTGTTGTAATAGATAGTATACTTAGACTTTTGCCTGGAGTTTTAGGTAATGAAAATTCTAGAGTAGATGAGAGTTTTGAAAATGGGTTATTAGAGTATCCACAATACACAAAACCTCAAATTTGGGAGGAAAAATCAGTTCCAGAGGTGCTTTTATCAGGTGATCACAGTAAAATTAAAGACTGGCGTTTATCTCAATCTGAGGCTATAACACGCGTCCGAAGACCAGATTTATGGCAAAAATATAAGAAGAATTAACTTGATAAATACTGATATGAAAACAATTGAAGAAATAAACCAACATAACGTTAAACAAATACTTTCAGAGAAAAAAATTCCAGATTTTTATCCAGGAGATGTTGTTAAAGTTGGTGTCAGAATTACAGAAGGTAAAAAAGAAAGAATTCAATACTTTGAGGGTGTTTGTATTGCTAAAAAAAATAGAGACTTAAATTCTTCTTTTACAGTTAGAAAAATTTCTTTTGGAGAAGGTGTTGAAAGAACTTTCCCATTATATGGAACGTTAATTGACTCAATTAAAGTAATTAGATCAGGTAAAGTAAGAAGAGCTAAACTTTACTACTTAAGAGATAGAACTGGTAAATCAGCGAGAATTGCAGAAAAAATTAGAAAGAAAATTGGGATTGATGTTGATGTAAAACCTGAAACTGTTACAGAAGAAAATGTTGCACCAGCAACGGAAGCTCCTAAAGAAGAAGCTCCAGTAGTAGAAGCAGCACCAGCAACAGAAGCTCCTAAAGAAGAAGCTCCAGCAGCAGAGGCTTCAAAAGAAGAACCAAAATCAGAAAGCCCTTCAGAAAAAAAATAATTTTTTTTTCAATGTCCACTACTCTTTACGATAAAATTTGGAATGATCACCTGGTTGATCAACAAGATGATGGAACAGCTTTGTTGTTTGTTGATAGACATTTAGTTCATGAAGTAACAAGTCCACAAGCTTTTGAAGGTTTAAGAAATTCAAATAGAAAAGTTAGACATCCCAATTTAACTTTAGCTGTAGCTGATCATAATGTGCCTACAACAGATAGAACAAAAGGAATTTCAGATGCAGAGTCAAAAATACAAGTTGATACTCTAGAAGCTAACTGTGCAGAATTTGGAGTTCAACTTTTTGGAATGGATGATAAACGACAAGGTATAGTTCATATAATTGGACCGGAGCAAGGTTTTACTCAGCCAGGAACAGTAATAGTTTGTGGTGACAGTCATACAGCAACACACGGTGCCTTTGGTTCCTTAGCGTTTGGGATTGGAACCTCAGAAGTTGAACATGTTTTAGCAACTCAAACATTAGTTCAAAAAAAAGCAAAAAATTTTAGAATAAACGTTAATGGTCAATTACCTCTAGGAGTAACATCAAAAGATGTAATACTTCAGATAATTGGAAAAATTGGAACTGCAGGAGGAACTGGTTCAGTTATAGAATATGCAGGCGATTTAATTAGATCGTTAAGTGTTGAACAGAGAATGACTATTTGCAACATGACAATAGAAGGTGGAGCAAGAGCAGGTTTGATAGCTCCAGATGAAAAAATATTTAATTATCTAAAGGGAAAACCTATGTCTCCAAAAGGAGATAATTGGGAAAAGGCTTTAAATTATTGGAATACCCTTAAGACAGATGAGGATGCAAGTTTTGATCAAGAACTTAATTTAAATGCAAATGAAATTTTACCAATGATTACTTGGGGCACATCCCCTCAAGATGTAATTACAATTGATGATAAAGTTCCAAACCCCCAAAGTGAAAGTGATCAAGACAAAAAGAATTCTATTGAAAGAGCTTTAAAATATATGGGTTTAAAACCAGATATGGCAGCAAAAGATATAAAGATAGACAAGGTATTTATTGGAAGTTGCACTAATGGCAGAATAGAGGACTTAAGAGAGGCAGCTAAAATTCTAAAAGATAAAAAAATATCATCACATGTAAATGCGATGGTTGTTCCAGGATCTGGTTTGGTAAAAGAACAAGCTGAACAAGAAGGATTAGATAAAATATTTGTTAACTCTGGTTTTGAATGGAGAGAACCTGGATGTTCAATGTGTTTAGCGATGAATGCTGATAAATTAAAACCCGAAGAAAGATGTGCTTCTACTTCAAACAGAAATTTTGAAGGTCGACAAGGAAGAGGTGGAAGAACTCATTTAGTAAGTCCTGGTATGGCAGCCGCTGCAGCAATATCTGGAAGTTTAGATGACGTAAGAAAGTATCAAAACTAATGCAAAAATTTAATACATTAAAAAGCATACCTGCATATTTACCAATAGTAAATATTGATACAGATATGATAATTCCAAAACAATTCTTAAAAACAATAAAAAGAACTGGACTTGGAAAAAATTTATTTTTCGAAATGAGATATGATGATCAAGGTAAAGAAATTAGTGACTTTGTTTTAAACCAAAATCCATATAATGGTTCGAAAATTTTAATTGCCGGAAAAAATTTTGGATGTGGTTCTTCTAGAGAACACGCTCCTTGGGCACTGCTAGATTTTGGAATAACATGTGTAATCAGCTCTAGCTATGCAGACATATTTTATAGTAATTGTTTTAAGAATGGGATTTTGCCTATAATTTTAGAAGAAGAAAAAATTAAAGAATTATCAGAGTACGCAAATAGAAAAGAAGAAATTTCGGTAGACTTAAATGATGAAAAGATAGTTTATGGTAATAACGAAATCAAGTTTGATGTAGATCCATTTAAGAAGAAGTGCTTACTAGAAGGTCTGGACGATATTGCTTTATCTTTAAAAAAGTCAGATAAAATTGAAAAATTTGAAACAAATCTAAAAGATAAAAAACCTTGGATTTTTAATGATTAAGGTAAAAAAAAGAAAAATACTTTTATTACCAGGCGACGGTATTGGACCAGAGGTAATTGCAGAAGTAAAAAAAATTATTAATTGGTTTAATGATAATAAATCTTTAGATTTTGAGATAGACGAAGATCTTGCGGGGGGATGCTCTTATGACAAACACGGCACACCAATAACCGATGAGGTTTTTTACAAAGCTCTAGAGAGTGAAGTAGTAATGCTTGGTGCAGTTGGAGGTCCTAAATGGGATAATTTAGAATTTTCAAAAAAACCTGAAAGAGCCTTATTAAAACTTAGAAAAGAATTAAAATTATTTGCCAATTTAAGGCCTGCTATTTGTTTTGAGCAATTAGTTGATGCATCAACATTAAAGCCTGAAATTGTATCAGGCTTAGACATAATGATCGTAAGAGAATTAACTGGTGGAATATATTTTGGTGAGCCAAGAGGTATTAAACCGATTGATAATGGTGAAAGAAAAGGAATTAATACACACACATACACAACTAGTGAAATTACTAGAGTAGCAAGAGTTGCTTTTGATTTAGCAAAAAAAAGATCAAACAAAGTTACTTCATGCGAAAAATCAAACGTTATGGAAGCAGGACAGCTTTGGAAAGAAGAAGTTCAAGAGCTACATGATAAAGAATATAAGGATGTCGAATTAAGTCACATGCTAGCAGATAATTGTGCAATGCAGCTTTTAAGAAATCCAAAACAATTCGATGTAATAGTAACTGATAATTTATTTGGTGATATGCTATCCGATCAGGCTTCAATGCTTACAGGATCATTAGGACTTTTGCCGTCGGCATCATTAGGAGCAAAAAACAAAGATGGTGAAATGCGAGCTATGTATGAACCTATTCATGGATCAGCACCAGATATTGCTGGCAAAGGATTAGCAAATCCGATTGCATCAATATTAAGTTTTGCGATGGCATTGAGATATTCGTTAGATCTAGACAATGAAGCTGATGCTTTAGAAAAAGCTGTTCAAGATGTTCTAAATGACGGTTTAAGAACCAAGGATATTTTGTCAGATGGTATGAAAGAGGCATCAACATCTGAAATGGGTGATGCGATAATTTCAAAATTGCAATAATTCTATAATTATTCTAAGCTTTATATATGCCAAGTTACACTGCACCAGTAGAGGACATGTTATTTCTATTTGAAAAATTAAGAGATAATAAAAACTACAATGAATTAAAAAAATACGATGAGGTTACTACAGATTTAGTCAAAGATATCTTAGATGAAGCAGCCAAAATAAACCAAAATTTAATTTTACCTCTTGCAAAAATAGGAGATGAAAATCCTGCTGTCTTAGAAAATGGAGTAGTGAGAACACCCCCAGGTTATAAAGAAGCTTACCAAAAATATATTGAAGATGGCTGGACGTCATTATCATGTGATCCAAAGTATGGTGGCCAAGGTATGCCAAAAACAGTTAGTGCATTCTTTGATGAAATGCTGTCGTCAGCGAGTTTATCTTTTAAATTATATAGTGAATTAAGTATTGGTGCTTACAATTGTATTAATCATCATGCACCAGAAGAAATTAAACAAAAATACTTACCAAAAATAGTTGAAGGTAAATGGAGTGGCACCATGTGTTTAACAGAACCAGTTTGTGGAACAGATTTAGGATTATTGAAAACAAAAGCTGTTCAACAAGATAATGGTACTTATAAAATTAGTGGTCAAAAAATATTTATTACATCGGGAGACCATGATTTAACTGAAAATATTATTCATTTAGTTTTAGCAAGATCAACTGACTCTCCAGCGGGAACAAAAGGTATAAGTCTATTCTTAGTTCCAAAATTTATTGTAAATGATGATGGGACTGTAGGACAAAGAAATGGAATATCGACAGGATCAATCGAAAGTAAAATGGGAATAAAAGGATCAGCCACATGTGTTTTAAATTTTGATGAGGCAACAGGTTATATGATTGGATCAAAAGACAAAGGTTTGAATGCAATGTTTACCATGATGAATTTGGAGAGAATTGTTGTTGGGATCCAAGGTTTGGGTATTTCGGAGATTGCATATCAAAACTCTCTTGCTTACGCTAAAGAGAGAAAACAAGGCAAAACTAATAATACAAAATCAACAAATGGTGCAGATTTTATTATAGAACATGCTGATATAAGAAAATCATTATTAAATATGAAATCTATAATTGAGGGAGAAAGAGCTTTATGTTTTTGGCTTTCTCAACAAACAGAAGTTAGTCTTTATCATCCTGATGATAAAATTAAACAGGAGGCTTCTGATTATGTTTCGCTAATGACCCCTGTGGTAAAATCATTATTCACTGATTTAGCAATGGAAATAACCAATGATGCTATGCAAATTCATGGTGGATATGGATACACTAAAGATCAAGGAATTGAACAATTGTATAGAGATAATAGAATTACTCCAATCTATGAAGGAACAAATTCAGTTCAGGCAGCCGATCTAGTTTTTAGAAAACTTACAAATAAAAATGGAAATATAATTCAAAAATTTTTAGAGATGATTAAAGGAGAGTGTGATAGCAAAAATGAAAAAGTGAAATCATATTCTAAGGAATTAATGTATTACTTAGATATTTTACAAAAGTTTACAGGCTGGATCGAAGATAAAACTAAAATTGAAAAAGACGATGTAAGTGCTGCTGCAAACGATTATTTAAAAACACTTGGTTATGTATCAATTGCATATTCATGGATTAAGGTTTTAGAAGTAAGTTTCAGCGATTATGAGTCTAATAAAGAATTCTATGAAGATAAAATCAATACCGCAAAATTTTATTTTGACAAAGTTTTGCCAAGAGCTGAATTCCATTATAAATCTGCAATATCTGGAAGTTCAAATATAATGAATTTTAAATTTAATTAATCATGAGTAGCTACGATATAAATTTAGATAAAAATAAAGCAAATCATATTCCTCTTACACCATTAACTTTTTTGGAAAGAGCTAAAGATGTTTACCCTAATTACGAAGCAATTGTTTATGAAGATAGAAAGTATACTTGGTCTGAAATATACAAAAGAGCAGTAAAATTTGCGAGTGCATTATCAAAAATTGGAATTAGTAAAGGGGATACAGTTTCATTTTTAGCATTTAATACTCCTGAAATTTTTGAGGCACATTATTCAGTTCCAATGACAGGTGGCGTATTAAACACAATCAATGTTAGACTGGATGCAAATACTATTGCTTATATTTTAGATCATAGTGAAGCAAAAGTATTAGTTGTAGATAGACAGCTTCATATAGAAGTTAAAAAAGCTTTAGAAAAAATTGATAAAAAAATTATAGTCATTGATATAAATGACAAACATGCAGATCAGTCGAAATTAGAAAAAATTGGTGATCTAGAGTATGAAGATTTTTTAAATACAGGCGATGAAAATTATGAATGGAAAATGCCTGAGGATGAATGGCAAGCCATATCTTTAAGTTACACTTCAGGAACAACTGGAAATCCCAAAGGAGTTGTTTATCATCATAGAGGTGCGTATTTAATGTCCACTGGAAGTTCAGTTGCTTGGAATATGCCAAATAGACTGAATTTCTTAACAATTGTTCCAATGTTTCATTGTAATGGTTGGTGTTACCCTTGGACTATCCCAATGTTAAATGGAAGAACCATCTGTCTAAGAAATATAGATGTTAAAAAAATATTTGAATTAATAGATAAATATAATGTGACTCATTTTGGCGGTGCACCAATCATTTTAAATATGATTACAGGAGCGCCAGAAGCTGATCGAAAAAAACTTAAAAACAAAGTTTATGTATTAACAGCAGGTGCCCCTCCACCTAGTATCATTTTCAAGAAGATGAAAGATCTCGGTTTTGAAGTGATGCATGTTTATGGACTAACAGAAACTTATGGTCATGTTACGCAGTGTGCTTGGAATGAAGAGTGGGATAGTTTTGATGAAGATAAACAGAATGAAATTAAAGCTCGACAAGGTGTTAGGTATCCAAATACCGAAGGGGTTACAGTAATGGATCCTGAAACGATGAAAGAAGTTCCGCAAGACGGTAAAACTATTGGTGAAATTATGATCAGAGGTAATGTTGTAATGAAAGGATATTTTAAAGATAAAGCTGCAACTGATAAAGCAATGGCTGGGGGATGGTTTCACACTGGTGATTTAGCAGTGATGCACCCTGATGGATATGTTAAGATACAAGATAGATCTAAAGATATAATCATTTCTGGAGGAGAAAATATTTCATCTATTGAAATTGAAAATACACTTGCAAAACATCCATCTGTATCTATTGCAGCTGTTGTTGCTAAACCTGATGAAAAGTGGGGAGAAGTTCCATGCGCGTTTATAGAAATGGTTCAAGATAAACCAGTTACAGAAAAAGAATTAATAGACTTTTGTAAAGAAACCTTGGCAGGTTTTAAAGTACCTAAAAAAGTTATTTTCTGTGAATTACCAAAGACATCAACAGGAAAAATTCAGAAATTTGAATTAAGAAAACAGTTTTAGGAAATTATTTGATATTTGATTTAGAAAATAAAAGTGTTCATGCATCAAATGCTGGACAAGAATTAGACCATAAAAAAGAAACTATAATTTTTCTTCATGGCAGTGGTCTTTCACATATAGTTTGGTCTTTAGTTGAGCAATTTTTTTCAAATAAAAATTTTAATGTTTTATCAATTGATCTACCGGGTCATGGTAATTCAGAAGGTCCTTGTCTTCATACTATTGAAGAGATTGCTGATTGGTTAGAAAAAGTATTTATTAAATTAAAACTGGAAAAAATTATTTTGGTTGGTCATTCCCAAGGATGTTTGGAAATGCTTGAGTACTCTAGCAAATACAAAAGTAGGTTAAAAAAGTTAGTTTTTATCGCTGGATCTCATAAAATGCCTGTTAATCAAGACTTAATAGACTTAGCCCAAAATGGAGACTCAGATGCGGTTAAACTAATGATGAAGTGGGGGTATGAGGGGTCGAAAAAATTTATAGGTGGCAATCCTATTAAAAGAATAATCCAGTCTCCAAGAGATATCAGTGAAATATTAGGAATTGATCTTGTAGCTTGCAATAATTATTTGAACGGTGCAAATGCGGTAAAGACAATTGATTGTCCAGCAATGTTTGTTCTT
>Ga0213864_10001504_pt1 | contig 10459 bp, 14 predicted proteins | sample PICome_5_FD_160078 | JGI IMG/M metagenome (GOLD analysis project Ga0213864, IMG submission 160078) | Coastal seawater microbial communities near Pivers Island, North Carolina, United States - PICO247 | ecosystem: Environmental > Aquatic > Marine > Coastal | place: USA: North Carolina... | reverse complement strand
ATCGTAAAAAATGGGACGATAAGCAAGGGTGTTATATAGATCAAGAGCATAAAGACTGGAATACTATTCACGGAAGCCATGCTTTTAAGTATCTAACTTTAGCTATGGAGAAGGGTTCTTCCTATGATGAATCGGATTTAAACGTGATCCGTCACCTCAACAGGAGGAAAAGGGTTTAAAAAAATCTTGTTCAGACAAAAAGAATAAGGTATCTTGAGAATAGATAAAATTTGTAGTATGTAGTCAAGATAAATCTTACCTGGGTAAAAACCTTGTCCTTCGAGAGAGATAAATACAACGATTATAATGAGGCGTATCAAGAAGCGTACTCAGAGTGGAGCCAGTGGCTTCCTGAAGCTCATACAGATCAAGGCTTTTATCTAGGCAGACAGTGGACGGATGCTGAAATTAAAGCCCTTGACGAAGAAGGTCGGAAGGCTGTCGTTTATAACAAATGCAGAAAGAACATTAAGCTAATCACTGGGTATCAAAGACGCAATCGCCTGTCTTCGATTATCAAACCAGCCGAGAATAGCGACCAAGAGCTTGCAGATATTTGGAGCAAGGTTATTCTATGGGCTTACCGTGTATCTCATGCTCATCACTACATATCTGAAGCCTTTAAAGATGCAATCATCCCAGGCATTAGCTTAATGAATCCGTACATGGATTTCACTTATGACTTAGTGAATGGTGATCCTAGGATGATGATTGAGCCTTATTCGTCATTCTTGCTTGATCCGAAATTTACTGATCAAACCCTAGTGGACTGCTCTTACTTAATGCGTAGGAGATATGTTTCACGAGAAGAAGCTAAAGTTTTACTACCTGAGCAAGCAGGAGAAATTGATAGCATTCCATGTGGTGTAGGTGATGATGATCGTAAATTCCCCTATTTACCCATTGAAAATAACAGACGTGAAACTTTACTTGCTTACGATGAGTTTTGGCAGCGCACTCAAAAACCTGTTAAAACACTCATAGAGCGCCCAACTGGGCGCACGGTGAAATGGCGGGGAGATGACGAAAATCTAGAGCTGTTTTTAGAACGCTTTCCCTTTGTTAAAGTAGTTACGACCTATGAGCCAACGGTTGAGCGCTGCATTTTCTTACAAGATATCTTGATGAATCATGAGATTGATCCTTATTCTATTGATGATTATCCCTTTGTGCCTGTTCTTGGGGATTATGAACCTTATTACGATGATTTTACATATAAGCTTCAAGGTGTTATCCGTCCCATGCGAGACCCTCAGAAGGAGTTTAATAAGCTTCGCATGTCTATGACAGATATTAGCCGATCACAGGCTAATAGCGGTTGGATTTATGAGTTAGGAAGCGTTAGGAATCCTGAAGATCTTGGCAAATCAGGTCAAGGGGTCGTTATTGCGGTGGAAAAAGGTGGTATGGGAGGACTTCAAAAGATACCCCCAGGAGAAATTCCACAGTCACTACCTGCATTAGCTCAAGCGATTGGTCAAGATATTCAAGAAGATGCTGGTATCTCCGATGAGCTATTAGGAACTGGAGAGCTTGGGAATACTCAGATTTCAGGAACTCTTGCTAAAGAGCGCGCTTATAACTCCTTAACCACTCTGCAAGATATCTTTGATGGTCTTAACTTTTCCCAGCAATTGCTCACAGTAAAAATGCTCAAGATGATCCAGGCTAATTTCACGCCTGAGAAAATCATGAGAATTACAGAGCAAGAACCCCCAGCGAATTTCTACGACAAAGACCTTGCTCAGTTTGATATTACAGTTGAAGAAGGTCTTCTCACAGACTCCCAAAAAGCTATGCACTATGTGCAGCTTATGCAGGCTAAGGCAGCAGGGATTAACATCCCTGAACGTGCAATTATTGCATCTCTACCAGTTCAGGATAAAGCTGAGCTACTCAAAGCCTACGATGAGGAAGCACAGCAAGCAGCACAGCAACAAAATGAAGTACAGCAACAAAAAGAGCTTCAATTACGCCTTGGAAATGCCAGAGTAATTAAAGAGCTTTCACAAGCTGAACAAGACAGAAGGCGCGGTGTTGCTGATGAGAAACTTGCTGTCTGGAGGGAGTCTGAGGCCGCTAAAAATGCAGCGAAAGCGGATCTTGACCGAGTAGAAAGCATTAAGAAGATTCAAGAGATGGATATCAATAATGTGATGAGATTGCTTGATGTTCTTCAGAAGGTGCAAGAAGCAGAAAATACAGAAGATAGATTTGAAGTAAAACAGGATATTGCACAGGCAGATAGAAGCGTTGCGATGCAGGATGCAAAGGCAACAGAGTCTGCTGATCAGGCTATCCAAGATTTTCCCCCTGAGCTTCTTCAAGCTTTACAGCAAGCACAGGGTCAACCAGACTTAGAAGTTTAAGAGGTAAATATGAATTTCGGGGAAGCATTAACCCATCTTAAGAGTGGGAGCAAAGTTAGGTGTGGTGTATGGGACAAAAGAGAGTACCTACATTTAAAAAATGGATTACTATTTAAACACTCTGTTATGTTGTTGAGTTCAGATGTCCTTGAGTTAAATTCCCAAGAATATGAAGTAGATTATTTTTGGATGCCAGAAAAAGGGTGTGATGAGATTTTAGCAAGCAGTTGGGAGCTAATGTAATGCCTCTACGGAGAAGAATGGCAAATATGTTTAGAATGTTCAAGGCTATGGCAGTTAGGGCAAAGAATTTCCAAATTGGAAATCTCATTGTTAGATCTGTCCCTATCTTTGTGGTGAACACCCAAAATTTCTGGATGAGAATCAAACCCACATCTATTACATTTTGTAATTCTTCCCCTAGCAAGAAGATTTTTTCTTGCCGTAGAGAAAGAAGGATTCCATATTTTTTTCTTAGATTTCCCAATACAAGCCCTCGAGCAATATTTTCTAGGTTTACTTGGAGAGCCTTTAAAGTTTTTATTGCAATGAGTGCAAGAATAATTGACCGTTCCTTTGAGATGCTGGGCTTTGTAATAACAACTCCTAGAACAATACTTAGCTTTGTTGCTTCTAGAACAGATATGCGTGAATTGATTCAAACATATTTCACATTTAGCCGTTATTTGAATAGTTGTAGCTTTAGCTTTACAAGATCTAGAGCAATATTTGGCTGTTTCAAGCCTGTTTTTAGGTACATAAAATTCTTTTGCACAAAATGTGCAAGTGATATTTTTACCAGAGAGAGGTTTAGTCATGCCGTTGGATAAAGGTTCTTCTAAGAAAACAATAGCTAAGAATATCAGAAAACTTGTTAAAGAAGAAAAGAAAAATCCAAAGCAAGCAGTTGCGATTGCAATGAAGCAAGCAGGTAAAAGTAAACCTAAAAAAAGAGGTCAAAAATGAAGCAAGGATATAATGCCCGATTAGCTGATGCTTTAGGCATGAAACACGGCAAAAAAAAGCAAAGCATGAAAGCTCGTGAGCACGAGAGTGAAGGGATGGAAAAAGAAATGGGGAATCGTAAGTATTCAGGAGATAAGTCCATGGGATACGAGCACCTTCCTTTTAAAGTTCTTAAAGGACATAGAGCTAGATAATGGTTGCAGAAATCGGTGACGTAAGAGAAGGGATGGCCAAGAACCTTATTCGTGATCTCTGGAAAGAGGCCGATAAGGCAGTTAAAGACCCTCGTTTTGGTAAAAAGAAAATGTGGATTCGTGTTTGCGAACGCCCTGACGATTTTCACTGGAATGTACAACACCGAACCATTAAAATTTTCGATAAAAAGCCCACTCCGTTAGTTAACACTATGGTGTGGTATTGTGATTATGAGGCAGGTGTAATGAAGCTGATTCGTTGCTTGCCTAAAAACACAAAAATAGTATTGCCTGAACATCTTGAAAACCAAAATGTCGATGAGGTTTTGGTGGGATCTGTAGGAAGGATGCTAGATTATTATGTTTAGGGGTCGTTACCTAACCAACGTTAAAGGATAAAGGAAAACATGACAGAAGAATTAAGTAGCGTTACAGAAGAGCCAGTCGCTACGGCTCAAGACGGCGTTAATGTTGAAGTCGCCAATCAACATGACAGCGAATCTCATACTCCCAAGGAAATAAACTTCCGAAGGTTGGAAGAGGCTCGCGATAAGGAAAGAGATCGTGCGTATAAAGCTGAGCAAGAACTTGCTGTTTTAAGAGACCGTATGAGTCGATTAGAGCAGGAACGTGAAGCAGCAGCGCGACCAAAGCGAGAAAAGGATGATATCCTTGACTATGGTTCTTATGAGGAAGATATGAATGCTCGTGAGCAGAAATATCAGCAAATGATTCAGAATCAGGAGCAAAAACTCATGAAGCTAGAGGCTAAGGCAGAGCATCCAGATCTTGACAAGGTGATCTCTAAATATGGGAAACAACTAAGCCCAGCCGTAGCACAGGCGTGCATGAATGCACAAAACCCGTATTTAGCTGCTTATGAAGCTTGTAGAACATCGGAAGCGTACTATAAAGATCAGATGAAAGATCAAGAGCATGAATATTCAAAGAGAGCCGAGGCTAATGCAAAGAAGCCTCAAAACCCTGCAAAAGTAGGGAGTAAAGGTGCTTTGAAACATGCCCAAGATTACGCCAAGATGTCACATGCGGAATTAGTAGCGATGGGGGATCGCTATCGGCTTGGCTAAAACCTAAAGGGTGATAGCTATGTCGAATGTAACGACTACTTCAGAAGTCCCTAGCGGTGCTCAGGTTTACTATGACCGCCAGCTTCTCGCTAGGGCAAAGCCAAAGTTGATTCATAACCTCTTTGGTCAAAGAAAGCGTCTACCTGCTAAAAGCAGTAAGGTAGCTAAGTTTCGCCGTCAAGTAAACTTGACACCGAACACAACACCTCTTTCCGAAGGTACTACACCAGCAGGAAAGCAACTTGAGGTCATCGACCTACAAGCTCAAGTCAGCCAATATGGTGATTACATCACGATCACGGACATGGTTGAGTATGTTGTTGAGTCTCCTACACTTAACGACAACGTAAAGCTTTTAGGTCAGCAAATGGGTGAGTCTGTTGACCAAGTTACAATGGAAGAGCTTGAAGCTTCTGCTTCTGTTTACCAATGTAGCATGGGTTCAAACGGAAATACGCCGACTGAGCTAACAGATGATGATCTTGATATCGTCGTGGAAACTCTTATGAATGCTAGTGCTGATATGTTCTCTCCTGTTATTGAAGGTCAGAACAAAGAAGGTACTACACCAATTCGTGAGGCTTTCTGGGCAATGGGTCACACTAAGCTCATGCGTGACTTGAACGCTCTGGGTTCTTTCGTTCCTACTTCTCAATATCCTTCTCAGCAATCCGTTATGGATGCCGAGTGGGGTTCTACAGACAACATCCGCTGGGTTCTTAGCCCACTAGGTAGTGTTGACACATCAACAAGCCCTGATACTTATAATGTTTTCGTTGTAGGTCAAGACGCTTACGGTGTTGTAGAGCTTGAAGAAGGAATTGCCGAGCATATCTTTAAAGATTACGGCTCAGGTGGAACAGAAGATCCATTGAACCAGCGTTGCACACAGGGTTGGAAAACCTTGCATACTGCAATCTTGTTGAACCAAAACTGGATCAGACAAGTTCAATGCACACGAGCAAATGACTAAACCATAGGAGAAAAACAATGAAATCTAAACTTTTTAGTTTTACTTCTGGTGGTGCAGCTTACAATTTGATCGTGGGTTTTGCTCCAACCAGAGTGGAAGTGGTTAACACTACAAAATATGCTACTGATGCAAGTGTAATTGAATCCAAGTGGGATAGCTCAATGGCTTCTGGATACTCGTATAACCTGGTTAACGAGGCAGACGCTGCGATTGCATCTATTTCCACATCAAACGGATTTACTCCGTATGGAGCTAGCAACTTTGCAACAAACCAATACACAATCACAGGCATTTCCGCAGCTGCTCAAGCGGTTGTAACCGCTACAAATACCGCTAGTGTTGGCGATTACGTCTACATTACTGGTGTGGTTGGTATGACTGAGATCAATGATGCTCACTATAAAGTGGTCGCTGCTACAAGTTCAACGTTCACAATTGATGTTGATTCAAGTGGCTTCACTGCTTACTCAAGTGGTGGTATCGCTAAAAACGTTTCTGAAACGCAAGTTGACAATGGTGGAGCAGGGATTACGCTTGGCACAGCCGTTGTAGGTGCTGACAGTGACGTTATGAAGGTTTATTGTTTCCTTGATGATCAAGGTGTAGTAGATCTTGGTGATATTGGTTAATGCACTAATTAACAGGGGGTTAATACCCCCCTGTTTTGAACTATAAGGACAAAGAAAATGGCACGTACAAAAAAACAAGACGGTGAAGAAATGGCAGAGCCAATTAAGACTGATACAGAACTACGCTTGGAGATGATGGAAAAACGTCTTTCTGAGCAAATGAACCAAATGAGCGAGCTATCTTCTCGACTAGAAGATAAACAAAAGCAGCTTGAGACTTGGGAAGACGAGTTGAAAAACCGTACAAACCCAAAACGTAATAAAAAAAAAGAGGAAGACAAGGAGCCAATCCCAATGGTCGTTGCGCGGTTTCGCAACTTCAAAGAGCAAAACGCGCCTTTGGAATTTTGGTATCAAGAGGATCATTACCGCTTGATGGACAATCGAGACTACTGTCTCCCTCAAAAGATTGCCGACCACCTAAATAACATCACTAAGCGTGTATGGCAGGAAGAAAAAAATACTGGATTTATGAAGCAGACGGAGACGTTTCAGACGCAATACTTTGTTCAAGTACTGGATAGCTTCTACAAAGATCCTCAAACTGGTGATTATTTTAAAATTGAGGCGATTGAAGGAGAGCGTACACGTGTTTCATTCAATCCTAAAGAAGAAGAAGCACGCCAACCAGTAAAAGTTAAGGTATAACTATGGCTTTATGGGATTTCAGTCAAATTAAGAGTTATGTAAGAAGTCTCACGCAAAAGAAAGGTTCATCTCTTTCGGACTCTGATTTGGAAACTGCCATTAATAGATATTATTACTACAAGTTTCCTCTTGAAGTTCAACCTACCGAACTTATGGATTGGTATGAGTTCAATACCACCGCAAGCGATGACGATTATACTTTTGATGATGACACAGGAATCATATTGCAAGCTCCTGCATATATTGATAACCAAGACGCTCGACTTTGGCTAGATCCCGAAGCCTTTTATGACCGCTTCCCCCAGAATAGCACATATACTGAAGCAAGACCTTCAGATATTTTGTTTTATGGTGGAGAGTTGATTTTAAGAAATCCACCTGATGCAGTGTATGCGGTAAAGATTAAATGTCTTGTTAGACCGACAACTTTAACCTCAGACACGCAGACACCTACAAGAGAAGAATGGGGTTCTATTATCGCGTATGGCACGGCTATAGAGCTTTTAACAGCCGACAGGAACTTTGAAGCTGCTAATCTCTTAAAAGCGCAATATGAACAACATAAAAGCACCGTACAGCAAAGGGCTGTCCAGCAGCTTTATTCAGGAAGAGTTAAAGGGAGCTTCTAATTATGGCTTGGAGATCTTCGGAACCCACGAATCAAAGGAATATCCCAGTTGGTGCTAACTATATTCGCCAGAACTGGAGTGCAATTCAGACCGTTTTAACCGCTGACAGGCTTAACAATTCAACTCCTATTCCTGATTATGTGGTTAGTGGTACTGATATGTGGTTTTATGCTGATTCTGCGCCTACAGGATGGACACTTCAAGGAAGTTTAGGAGATACCGTTTTAGCAATCAAAGGGGGATCAACCTATACAACTGGTGCAGCTAGTGCAGGAACTTGGACTCAGCCAAGTCATACTTTAACAGTCGATGAGATTCCAGCGCACTCCCACACTTACACCGCACCGAATAACCCAGAAAATAAACGCAGAACAAACGGTAGCGCTTGCGTTACTGGGGTTTCAGCAGGCACAGCAACTTCAAGTGTGGGTGGTGGTAATAGCCATAACCACGGTACTTCTTGGAGACCATTAGCAAGAGTTGGAATTATTGCGAGGAAAGATTAAATGGCATGGGATGCTGATACTCCTGCGGATGCTGATACCGCAGCAAGCATGATGACTGGTACTTTAGCCAACTGGACAGAAATACAGACGGTTTGTACTTCTACACGCATGGATAATCTCACTGCAATTCCTGATTACTTTCCAACTGGAACAATTTGTTTTTTTTATAAAGATTCAGCCCCTACAGGATGGACATTGTTTAGTGATGCTAGTGATGAGCTTTTAGCGATCAAAGGTGGGTCTGTTTATGAATTTGGGGGGCAACAGGCTGGAACATGGCAACAACCTGACCACACTCTCACAGTAGATGAAATACCTTCGCATTCTCACACTTATACAGCTCCAAATTCTCCAGAAAATAAACGCAGAACCAACGGAAGCAATATTGTTACAGGCATTTCGGCTGGTACATCTACATCTAGTGTTGGAGGTGGTCAAGCTCACAATCACGGTGCTTCGTGGAGACCGAGTGCTAGAGTAGGAATTTTATGCACAAAGGATGCGCCATAATGGAAGGTACTTGTAAGAAAGAAAAGTGTCCTTTCTATAAGGAACACGGTAAAGATTGTCCTTTCTATGTAGAAACCTGGTGGCAAGAAGGCGAAAACGGTAAAACTGCTTTAGTAGAGGATTGCGCTCCGATTCGCGCAATGGTGATGCAGCAAGATTTCCATAATCGTATGGTTGGTATACAACAAGCTGTTGAAAGCCAACGAAATAAAACGGATGACTTGAACAAGACATTTAAGACTGTCTTAGAGCAGACAAGAGAGTATATTAGATTCCAACTCCATGAACAGCAAAAAAAACTGGAAAAACCAAAGTCAGCAATGAAAAAGATGATTGGCTATTTTAAGGGGGAAGAATGAGTTATCAACCATACCTTATTGCTGATTTTAGAGCTGATTCTGGTATTGATCGTCAAACAGATCCTTGGCTAACTCCTGCAAAAGCCTTTGAAAACTTGAGAAATATGTATATGCAAGACGGCATTCTTTTTAAAAGAGCTGGTCAAAGTGTATACGGTCAATGTGGTCATGAAAACGTTGCTGAGGCTGTTGGATCTTCAGGGTCTACTAATTACACGCATACCCTAAGCAATACAACTGTTATTAGACGCTCTGTAAGGGTCTATGAGGATGGCGGTGGCGGTCAAGTATTGCGAGACGATGGGGAAGGAGCTTTTACAGGGAATGGAACTGGCACTATTGATTATGACACTGGTGATATTGACGTTACTTTTACATCTACTACTTCCGCAAATGTTGTGGCTGATTATGTAGATGATACGACTAGTAGCCCTATACGTGGAATTTTTAGGTTTAAAAATGCTGATGGTTTAGAGCAGCTTGTAGCGATGGACACCACACGTTTTCATCTTTGGAATACCTCTAACTCTTATTTTTTCCCACAATCGACTTCAGGGGGAACGTATGCTGCTTGGAATAGCACGAATCTTGTTTGGGCTGATGCTGAGGACGATAAGCTTTGGCTTGTGGATTACGATACAAATAGTGGGATATATACTTGGGATGGCACAAATATTGCAGCTCAAACGCTTACTATCAATGGAAGTGCTCATACCGTTACTACTGCAAGGATGGTTTTCTTTTGGGAAGATCGAATTGTTTTGCTTGATACCATAGAAAATACAGGTTCAAATGAAAGCTTTAGGCAAAGATGTCGATGGTCACAGCGTGGGAACTCAGCTAATTGGCTAGATGACACATTCGGTCAAGGCGGTTACACGGATGCAGCCACCAATGAAGGAATGGTATCGGCTAGATTCCTAGGTAATAGTCTTATTGTCTTTTTTGAACGTTCTATCTGGAAACTTCGATATACACAAAACCCTGATCTTCCTTTTGTTTGGGAGCAGATTAACGCTACAAGAGAAAGTGCCTCTCAGTTTGGAACGGTTGCATTTGATGACTACATTGCATCGTTTGGTCTAGATGGACTCTATGCTTGCAACGGGCAAGGTGCTTTTAATATTGATCGAAAGATTCCTAATCTTGTCACCAACGATTTTGACAACGATTACATTGCCTTATCTTATACCACCAGAGATGACCACCACAAACACGCTCTAATTGCCTACCCCTCTACTGAAGAGAATTCAGGTTCAAATGATCGTTATCTGGTTGTTCAGTATGACGAAGGGACTTACTCAATATATGAGCAATCAGCTCTTTGCTTTGGACAGTGGACAACTGGGGAAGACATCACGTTTGAAGACCTAGAGGGCACAGTTGCAGACAATTTCAATATTACCTGGGGAGATGGTCAGCTTCAAAAGGGGTATCCTGCAACTCTGGCTGGTGGAACAAATGGGTATGTTTACTTTATAGAAGATGAATTAGCTACCCAAGATGATTCCACGTGGACAGCTACACCAACATCATATGATTTCGAATTTCAAAGCGGTCAACTGAACCCATTCAAAGAAAAGGGGCT
>Ga0213864_10001503_pt1 | contig 10460 bp, 10 predicted proteins | sample PICome_5_FD_160078 | JGI IMG/M metagenome (GOLD analysis project Ga0213864, IMG submission 160078) | Coastal seawater microbial communities near Pivers Island, North Carolina, United States - PICO247 | ecosystem: Environmental > Aquatic > Marine > Coastal | place: USA: North Carolina... | reverse complement strand
TCGAGAACATAAAAAAAGAACTTGCAAAAGAAGGTTATACTTACGCTGACAAATACATTATCACAAGAGTACCAAACATTGTAGATATAAGTTACGGACGTGGTGTAGGTTATACATTTACTGAACATGATTTAGGTGAAGATATACACAACATTAGTGCAACAAAAATACGTGAAGAAATGAGAGCAAAAGGTGAACTTTAGAAAACTACAAGATGGTGTTCAAGTTTATGAACTAGAAGAACCTGTAGAACTTGTTGTCAAAACCCGTGCCCCTATGAAGTGGAAACTGGTTGACAGAGAAACAGGAGAAGAGTATATTGGTAATACACCTAAAGAAGGCGAAAAGCATTGGAGTAAAGTAAATGCCTGATATTGATATCGACTTTGCAGATCGCAGTGTTCTACTTGACAAGATTGAACATCGTGTAGCAAAACTAGATACAGGTAAAAAACACAACACTGGTGTATATGTTACAGAGTGTCCGCATAATCCTGTGGACAACTTATCTACTATTGATTATAAAACTGCCGAAGACAGAGGCTATTTTAAACTAGACTTTTTGAATGTTACTATCTATAACGATGTAAAAGGCGAAGCACATTTACAACAACTTATGCACAAGGAGCCACAATGGCAACTACTGGAGCACGACGATTTCACCAACTTGCTGTTTCACGTCAGCGGACATGGGGAGATACTAAGAACACTACAGCCAGACAGCATAGAAAAACTGGCAGCAGTATTGGCAATTATACGTCCAGCAAAGAGATATCTGCTGAACAAAGACTGGCAAACAATTCTAAAAGAAGTTTGGATTAAGCCAGAAGACGATAGCTATTACTTTAAAAAAGCACACGCTATTGCATATGCAACCAGTGTTGTAGTACATATGAATTTAATTTGTGAGCAACTTAATGAGCAAACGCAATGACTTGTTAGAAATAACACCAACAATAAATTGGTCAGGTAAACCTAATAGAAAATATTTTCTAAATTACTTAATACAAAAATACAATTACAACTCAATGATAGAAGTAGGAGTTAGAGATGGCCGTACTACATTTTATTTGTTAGATAATAATCCTAATTTAAAAATTTATGCAATAGATAAAAATACATCTTTATTTGCTAGGAAAGATATTATTGAAAAATATCAAGATAGGCTTGTGCCTGTGCAAGGTTATAGTTACAATGTTGTAGAACAAGTACCATCTGTAGACTTGGTTTTTATAGATGCTGATCATAGATATCACGGATGTAAAAGTGACATACTTTTGTATAGAGAAAAAGCAAAAGGAATATTATGTGGACACGATATAGATTATCCTGGAGTAAATCAAGCAGTTAATGAATTAATTGAACATTACGAGATAGGTCCAAACAATGTTTGGTTTATCGAGCCGGTCGACGCATAACTTGTACACTTTTTCTTTTTACACGTTTTATAGTTAAGTTGTTTAAATTTACGCAAGGACCAATTACAACTTTAACATCTTTTGAATTCATAGATATCAAACTGTAATTTAGTTCTGCAATCTCGTTTCTCAAAAATATGTTGATTGGAATCATACGATTTGATTCCCACCACCAAATTTCTCCTAGTTCAATTAGAAGAGCTTTGTGTTCATCTGACTTTAATTTTGTGTAAATGTACATCGTAGTAATAGTAGGATCTTGGTTTACTATTACACCAATATATTCTTGCCCGCCGTATGCAACTACGCTCAAGTAAGGAAATTTTTGTTCAATATCTTTTAATAACATTTTTTAATAAATATAGTAGTAGTTAAGGATCCTGTATGCAACTAATACCTAGATATTTATACGAAAATAAAGTTACTCTGGTATCAAACGATATAGGATTCATTGTGGAGTATAGACCAGTGTATAGCAGACAATTAAAAGTATATATGGCGTTGACAATAAAATACAATTTAGAATGCTCAACGCTGATCAAAAACCCGTAGACATCAGCGGTAATGTTATGGTATTTGAAGCATTTGATGAAGGCAAAGATCAAGTACTATATTACGAAGGAACAGTACAAGATGACGGTTCAACAAAAAATACCAAAGGTATGTTTTACGTAACAGTTACAGAAAACGATTTGTTGAATTTACCATCTCAATATTTAAGTTATGTGGTATATCAAAAAGAAGCCTGTGATAGTAGAGTGGTAACATATACCAATAGAGGCTTTGATGCGTGTGGGCACATCTATGTAGATGATTGTACACATCCAACTATCCGTAGCAGTAACACAGTTAACAACTGGTTAGCCGTAGGAGACAATTGGGTTGCTGGCTACGATGACTTAAACAAAATCACAGCAAAGCCAAAACAAAACAAAAACGAAGCAATTCACACTGTTGCATTCTACACTGACGCTCATAACGACAACGGATTTGTTGGAGACGTTGTAATCAAAGGTACACTGGATAATCAAATCACAGGACAGAACAGTTGGGTGACAATTGACACTGTTACATTTGATGGCACAGAGACTAGACCAGTTTTTAACAATTTTAAAGGTGTATACAATTATTTGAGATTTGACACCGACACTGATCCGACAGACAAGATAGTGAAAATTTTGGTAAGAAACTGATAATAAAAAGTATGGATAAATATAAATATGAGCAATAGTGAAACATTATTACCTACCACAGTACATCCGGGAGACTCTTCTGCACAAACAGTAAGAGGTGAAAAGTTCAAGGGCGACGGCTACTACAGCCGCGATGATGGTTTGCACACTGTTCAAATCGTACTCACAGATTTTGTTGGCACAATAGAAATCGAAGGTACATTAGGCGTAGATCCAGAAGATCCTTTTTTTACTAACTGTAATGACGGTACAGATTGGGCACCTGTTGTTATCGAAGAAGCAACGTGTGTGCTTACAACAGGATTATGGTCAAGCAGAAAAATTCCTTTCAAGTTAGAATACAGCGATCCAACTACTACTGTTGTTGTGTATAACTTTATTGGTAACTACACTTGGCTACGTGCTTACATTACTGAATGGGTAGGCGGAACTATTAACAGTATAAAGATGAATCACTGAGGAATAAGAAATGAGCGATTTTCAATTAGTAAATGTAGGATCAGGTAGACTCGCAACAGACGGGGAATGTATCTATGACGCCTTTGTAAAAATCAACACAAATTTTACAAACTTATTCACACTAGTAGGAATTGAACAAAACATTATTACAGTTAATGTTGATAACGCTCTTGTAATCACACAACAAATACAGATTCAAAACAACGTTGATGTTACAATGGTAACAATCAGTATTGATCTATCAAACAACATGATTGTTGATGTTACAAATAGTGTAACAATGAATATCACAACTGCTATGAATATCAACATTAACAGCGGTGATAATATTGTTAACATTACAAACAACAGTGTTGATATTGATATTAACACAGGTGATACAACTGTTAACATAACAAACACAGAAGTTGATATCAACACAACAAATACAATAATTGATAACAGTAACAATTTAACAGTGATTACAGATAACAGCACAAACAGTTACACTTGGGTATTCCAAAATGATGGCACATTAAAATTACCAAACGGCGGCGACATACAGAACTTTAGTGGTGATACTGTTGTATTTACAATTCAAGATGTGCTTAACGAGATTGAAGTTATTCAATATCCAAATGCAGGACAAGGCGCACTGGTATATGAATCAGCAACAGGCACATTAGAATATACACCTCCGAGCATTGATGGATTTACCAATGGTGCTATCACAGTTGAAGCGGGTGCAACAGCAGGCATTTACATTTATGCCAACAATAATTTAAGCCTAGGCAACAATAATAACATATTCATTGACAACAGTTCTACAATGTCTTTGAACATAGATGCAAGCAACAACTTTAATTTAACTACAAATTTATTCAACATTGATGCAAGTTCAGATATTACATTTAACAGTGTAATGACTATTGATGCAAGTAATAATATTACAATTGACAACAGTGTGTTTAATCTAAACAATAACTTGTTGATTGATAACAGCAACAATGTATCATTTACAAATGTTAGTTTTGATATTACAAACAACGATATAAACATATTTGATATTGCGTTTGATAATAGTGTAAATATTACCGCACAAAACTTTGATATACAAATCAACCAAACTGTGCTTGATGTTGATACACAATACAATGTTTTAAACATTGACAATAGTTTTAACTGGAGCCTAACTACTAACTCATTCCAGATTACAAACAATACTGTAAATGCATTAACAATTGACAATAGCAATAACATTGCATTTATTAGTAACTCATATGATATTACAAACAACAGTGTTAATGTTTTAAACATTGACAACAGTAATAATGTTTCTTATACAAGTAACAGTTTTGATATCACAAACAATAGTTTGAACGTTTTGAATATTGACAATAGTAACAATGTTACTATTGATAATAGTGTTGCACTATCTTTTGTAAGCCAAACATATAATCTTACAAATAATTCACTGAGCATTATGAATGTTGATAACAGTAATAATGTTACATTTAACAGTGTAAGTTTTGATATTACAAACAACTCAACAAGTGTTTTAAATATTGATAATAGTAACAATGTTACATTTAACAGCAACAGTTTTGATATTACCAACAACAGTGTAAGCATTATGAATGTTGATAACAGTAACAATGTTAATATGATATCAAATTCATATGATATTACAAACAACAGTGTTAGTGTTCTAAATGTAGACAACAGCAACACAATGATTTTAAATAATGCTATTAACATTGATGCAAGTAAAAACATTACATTTGATAACAGTGTAACTATTAACTTCGGTAATGCAGCAATAGACTTCGGTAGTGCTGGTGTAACAAACTTTGGAATAAATGATATTGATTCATTTAACATTACAGCACCTGCAAACAATGCTATAATGGCTTGGAACAATGCAGCAGGCGAATGGCAGGACGTATTATTAGCACCACAAGTTTATACAGGAGGTAGTGACTTGGTACTTGATGGAGGAGCTCCATAATGGCAGTAACGTTACAAATAAGAAGAGGTACAGCGGCTCAATGGACAGCGGCAAACACAGTGCTGGCAGCAGGTGAACTTGGTTACGAAACTGATACAGGATTTTTTAAAGTAGGAGACGGCGCTACTGCTTGGAATGCTGTTTCATACACAATTGAAGGATCAATAGCTGATTTAACTGTAGGCCCAGATGCTGCACCAAGTGGCACAGGCGGTTTAGCATATGATTCAAATACAAAAACATTTACGTACACGCCTCCTGCAGAAACAACAACAAGCATTGCTAAAGTAGGAAACGAATTACGTTACACAGACGAAGACGGAACTGTAACTACTATTGATTTGGCTTTGTATTTAGATGATACAAATCTAGCAAGACTGGCATCAGGTACAGTTGATGGTGTAACAGGTATTGCAACATTCACAAGAGATGATGCAACTTCATTTACTGTTGACTTTAGTGACTTGTTAGATGACACAAACTTAGCAAGAATTACCAGTGCATCGTGGGATGATGCTACCGGTAACTTTACTCTCACAAGAGACGATGCAACCACAATAATTACAAACCTAGACGGACGTTATCTACAATCAGAAACTGATCCAGTGTTTAGTGCAGCAACAGTTAGCAACATCACAGACGGAACAGGTTACCTAGTTAATGATGGTGCAGGTAATTGGAGTTATGACACCAATACATTTGTTACTACAATACAAGGTGATGTAACAGGAGATCTTATTCCTGACACAAACGAAGCGTATGACCTAGGTACTAACCTACTAAGATTTAGAGATTTATATCTAAGCGGCACAAGTCTTTACATCGGTGATGCACAAATTACAGCATCAAGCACAGCAATAGAATTACCAAGTGGTAGTACCATAGGCGGAACAGCAGTAAGCACATTTAGTGCAGACTTTGCTGACTTGACAAATACACCAACAACAATAGCAGGGTATGGTATTACTGATGGTATTGATAATGTAGCGTTAACAAGTCCAGCAGATGGCGAACTTTTAATGTTCAACGGTGTAAGCTGGAGAAATGCAAGTGATTTAACACAAAAAGTTAATTTTTTAAACGGCGCACAATTTAGAGGCGAAACAGCATACTATTGGGAAGAATTAAGTATAACAGGTTCACCAGGACACGTTCAGACCTATAGTATGGGCAGTGCAAACAGGACAGGTTATTTCTATATCACTGATATGGAACATGACATGACTATTAACATTACAAACCACGAGGCTGCTGCTTCAAATAGACAAATATTCAGTATTGTAGTTGCAGTTGACAACAATAATGCATTTGGTGGTAAAATTTGTAATGCTATTCAAATAGACAGTGTAGCACAAACAGTTGATTGGGGTTATGGTAACATAGCACCTACAGGAACTCAAGGACAAGTAGATGTAGTTGAGTTTGTTGTATATTCAACAGCAGGAGTTGGTTATACTGTAATCGGACGTCATTGGCAAAAAAGTGGCAGCGATGTCTTTTTAGTTGATGGAGGTACGGCAACATCGATATATACAACTGGTGATCTAGAATTAGACGGAGGTAGTGCATAATGGCTACAAAGATACAAGTTAGAAGAGATACAGCAGCAAATTGGACGTCTGCTAATCCAACATTAAGTGACGGTGAAATTGGTTACGAAACCGACACCGGCTATATGAAAATAGGTGATGGTACAACTGCTTGGAGCAGCTTATCGTATTTTACACCTGGTGCAGTAGATGGTGATAATAACACCACTTACACAATTAGTACAGCACAAGCAGGCAGTGATGCAAACGTCACATTAACAGGCAGCGATGCCACTAACGATACGATTACTCTCGTAGCAGGAACTAATTTGTCACTTACCGTCGCTGGCGATAATATTACTGCTGCTGTTGATAACGATCTATCAAATTATGACAACTCTACTTCCGCTTTTCTCACAAACAGTACACTAAGTTTAACAGGCAAATCAATAGGTGAATTGTCAGATGTTAACGGTTCTGCTATTCCAACTAACGGAGATGTTTTAGCGTGGGATGCCGGAAACAATAGATGGAATCCTGAAACACAAGCAAGTATTCCTACGTTAATAGATGATTTAACCGATGTATCTGCAGCGAGTCCAACAAACGGAGACTTACTGATTTGGAACGGTTCTGCTTGGGCAAATCAATATTATTTTAGTTCAGAAATGCAGTTTCTATCAGGATTGAATACAAGACGAAACATAGGGTATGGTGCATCAGATTATTTAGAATTTCCTGGACACAGCGCAGGTGGTGTGATTCAACTACGTGACGGAGCATATTCAACTTTTGGCGCTGGTAGATATTATATACACAGAATTGATGCAGACTTTGTAGCAAATATCACAGACGGAGATGTAAATTTTAATAGAGCACTTGATTACAAAATAATTGTTAATAACTATTATAATGCTCCTGGAACTGATATTGTAATTAGAGGACGTAAAAGCGATCCAAGTTTTAACTTTCCACTAGATTATAAAATTACAGCAAATGGAGTAGATTATACATACACTTCAGGTTCAGGATCGGCTGATTACTTTGCAGGAATAAATGGTTTAAGTATACCAGGTTTAACTATTGGATCTTTTACAGACGAAACTTGGACAAATGGTGTGCAAATTACTTATACTCCTCAAACAGTAGGTGATTCAATTACTTTAGCAGCAACAGGTGTTAATCCAAGTGGATGGAGTCATCTGCAAATGACAGAAAGAGAATACACTCTTGCAAACGATAATGGACAATTTGGATCTCCTGGAGTGGTTTTATCAGGCTTACAAAGAGACGGTAACGCTCAAGAAATTATATGGATTGGAGGTTCTGCTCCAACCGGTGGAACAAACAGATACGACATATATGATATCTATTCACACAACGGATCAGGAAGTGTTCAACCTAGAAAATGGTTTGTAAGACATTCATCAACTTCTTCTCTTGATGCAAATGTTCTAAATGGCGACTTAACAGGCAGTGTTTTTGCAGACAACAGTACATTGCTAGTTGATGGTGTTAGTGGTTCTATTCCTGCTGCTAACTTAACAGGTGCTTTACCTGCACTAGATGGTAGTGCTTTGACTAACCTAAGTGGCATTGGTATTCAAGATATTGTTGACGATACTACACCGCAATTAGGTGGTAACTTAGATCTAAACAGCAATGATATCACAGGCACTGGTAATGTTAGTATAACAGGTAATGCTACTATAACAGGTAATGTAAAAACCAATGGTGATAATGCAGATTTTATATTAGAAAACACCAATGTAAATGCAAACGAAGAAGTTTTTGGTAATATTATTGCTACAACTGGCAGTGTAGAATATGGTAAAGTTGTATTCAAAGCAGGCCCAGATAGTTATACTGACAACGGCGAAGTAAACTGGATTACAAGAATCCAAGGCAGTGATGTTACTGTATTTGAAATCAAAGGTAGTACACTGTCAAAAAGTGGTATTGTATTCAACCCAACTGGTAATGCAGAAGTTGACTTTTACATGGCAGGCGCCACAGATGGACAACTGTTATATGTAGATGCAGGTGACGACAGAGTAGGTGTTGGTAAACTTCCAACACAAGGTAAACTAGATGTTGATGGTGATGTATATGCAACAGCGTTTTATGGTGACGGTTCAAACTTAACAGGTATATCTGGCGGCGGCGGATTGTCTGATGTGGTAGACGACACAACACCACAACTTGGTGGATCTCTAGATGTTAATGGACAAGACATTGTATCGGTATCAAACGGTAACATTACTTTAACGCCAAACGGAGCAGGTGTTGTTCGAATAGATGGCACTAATGGTATTGACATGGAGTCAGGTTCAATATCTATTAAGAACGCTGGTGCTGAATCATATGTGAGATTTTACTGTGAATCTAGCAACGCACACTACACACAATTACAGTCTGCCCCACACGCTGATTATTCTGGCAATGTAACTGTTACTCTTCCTGCGATTGCAACGAGACTTGTAGGTAGATCTACAACAGACACACTTACAAACAAAACCTTTGGTGATAAAACTACATTTGAAGGTGGTGTAATTGAAGGCTTTAGTGATCTAACTGGTGCTACAGGAGTTGTTGCACATGATACTTCTAATGGACATATATTCCGTCATACAAGTATTGCAGCAGATTTTACTGCAAACTTTACAAACTTGGGTTTAACAAACGATCACGGAACAATGGTATCACTGATGCTTGTTCAAGGCGGCACAGCATATATTCCAACAGCAGTGCAAATAGGCGGTGCAGCACAAACCATATTATGGCAAGGCGGTAGCCCACCAAGCGGAACATCAAGCGGAACTGATATAGTTAGCTTTAGTATCACACAGTCAGGTGGTAGTTACACAGTGTTAGGACAACTAACATCTTATTCATAAGGAATTGATATGCCATTTTTAGCAGCAATAAGTGCAGGATTCACAACAAGCAGGGTAGTATTACCCGGTACTGGTAGTGGCGGCGGCGGTGGCGGCGGTGGCTCATTTACCTGGGGTGGTGATAGAGGCCTAGTTGCAGGTGGAACAGGCGGTGGACAAAATGTCATTCAATACTTTGATATTACGACAACTGGTAATGCACAAGATTTTGGAGATTTGAATTTCGCTCCAACAAGGGTAGCAGGCCTGTCAAATGGAACTAGGGCTGTATTTGGTGGCGGATTTAATGGTTCGACTACTTACTACGATAATATGGATTATATCACAGTGGCAACCACAGGAAATGCACAAAACTTAGGAGATCTAAGTCAAGAAAGGTCAAGTCTTGCAGGTGCTTCGGATGCAACAACAGGTATTTTTGCAGGTGGATCAAGAGTAGGAACTTTAAACAGTTATTTAGATATTATAGATAGTTTTACTATTGCCACTACAGGTAATGCAACTGACTTTGGTAATTTAACTCAAGGAAGATCACTAATTGCGGGATGGAACAATTCCACTAGAGCTGTGTTCGCCGGTGGAGATCCAGACGGAGCAACCCAATCAAATGTAATGGATTATATTACTATAGCAAGTGCAGGTGATGCCACTGACTTTGGTGATATGACTGATTCTTGGAATAGGGCAGGAGGATCTGGTGATGCTACCTATGCATTATTTGCAGGTGGTAGAAGAGCAGGTAGTGTAAATGCTAATGGTTGGACTGAAAACATAGATTACGTCACAGTAGCAACAACTGGTAACGCAACTGACTTTGGAGATCTAACTACATTCAAAGACAATGTAGCTGGTAACTCAAACGGAACTCGTGCTACGTTCTCAGGTGGTTCTACAAACGATGGTTCAAATGTATCGTTGAATAATATAGATTATGTTACTGTTGCTACACCAGGTAACGCAACTGACTTTGGTGATTT
>Ga0213864_10001498_pt1 | contig 10467 bp, 22 predicted proteins | sample PICome_5_FD_160078 | JGI IMG/M metagenome (GOLD analysis project Ga0213864, IMG submission 160078) | Coastal seawater microbial communities near Pivers Island, North Carolina, United States - PICO247 | ecosystem: Environmental > Aquatic > Marine > Coastal | place: USA: North Carolina... | reverse complement strand
CCATGCGGATAAGTTTGTTGTTACAAATCCACACGTTTGCCTGTAGTTCATCAAAGTCTTTCAGTTCATCAGGAATATCGACACCTTGCTCTTCCAGCATATCTGTGTCAACCATACCCCAATACTCAAGAACTTCAAATCGGTCAATGCCATGCTCTGGTGCATAATCAGACAGGTCATCTTCCCAATACTTCTTATTGTAGTTTTCACCCATCTGGATACATTCGTCAATAACTTGACCACGGAAATACGGACGTTTTTTAAGCTGACGCATTTGTGAACGAGACATCTTGTGACGCTCAATTACAAACTGTGCTTCATCCATATTGTTAGCATCTGGGTCTGGATAAAAGTTCCAAACAGATACGTGGTCTACCTGTGGTACAGTCTTGAACAGTGGGTCATAGTTACCTTCGTCATCCCAATTGGCATACTCCTTGTCCTTTGCAAACGGACCTTTCATAATACCTGTACCAAACAATGCCATTTCAAATGCACTGCTACGCAGGTTCTTGTTAGCACCTGACTCTTCAAGCTGGTCGTGTATTTTCTTTTGCATTTTCTTAGCAGCAATCATTGCTGGACTAAATTCAATTGCAGTAGGTGTCTTACCCGGACCTTCTTTTAGTTTGTCCTGAACAGGGTCTAGTTTTTCTTCTAGCGGCCCAAGTTTTTCAGCCAGCGTTTTAGCCGTTGCACCCGGAGGCAAATCTTTACCATCTCCCTTGAAACCATACGGGCTAGTGAGGCTAGTGCTTGCCTGTAGTTCTGCTGGCTCTTGTGGGTCAAAATGAACATCTGCCACAACACCTTCTGGTAAAGTCGTTGGCTCAATTGATAAAGGAAATTTATTGCTTGCAAACAATACGTCCACAATTTGTCCGTAAGCTGCCAAAGTTTTTGTTTTAGTAACTTTAATAAAGACACGAGATTTCTCCGCTTCTGTAAACTGTACATCAGGACCATATAGACCACGATAATTGCGATAGGCTCTTAGCCAACGCTCTTCGTCCTGATAACGATAATCTTCAGCACGTTTATACCGTTCAACAATAAACGGAATAATATTGGATACATCAGCATCAAATTCTACAGAGTCATCTGTATCTTCTAATGCAATAGCATCGTCTTCAATCATGATGTCATCTTCATCCATGCTTTTCTTCCTTAGTATCCAAAGGTAGCATCTGCAACTCGCATACCGCCACCGGGTCTACCCATTGGGTCATAATCAAACACGCTAAATCGTGGTCTTGACATTATACCATATCTTAACGCATCGTACAAGTGGTCTTCTGCTTTCGTGTCCACATCTTCCGGATTTTTCTTATCCAAAGGTATGGACGGTAATTGTGAGACAATGTTTGTGCAACTATTAAAGAAAACAAGTCTAGGCTCTTCCGTAAATTCATCTACCTGTAAACGCCTGTGTATTTCATTCTTACCTGCTACACGGCTACCACGGCTGCGGTCGGATGGTCTCCACCTGCAACCTCTGCTTATCATCTGTTCCGCAAGAGACGGTCCAGTATCACCACGCTTATGCCAAAGACTGCTATCCAAGACACCATATTTAATATTTCCATCTTCGGCTTCCAATTCTAATACCATGTCAGCTAAGTCTGTGGCTAAGACTTTTGACACATACAATTCCCTGTACACAATGAGTTGCTCAGACGGTGCGACAGCGAACCATACAACACCACTGTAAGAACCATACCCGTAATCACATGCTCTAAACTTAACCCAGTTGCTAGGAATATTAAAAGGTTCAACAACATGAATATTACGGTCAAACTCTGTGAACGCAGCACCTTCTTTAATATCCCAATCACCTTCAAGGAGTTGTCTTCGTTGTTGCTCTGGGAGCGACAAAAGCATAGCTTCGTAGTCACCTGCCTCAGAGAGATACGGGTTGTCAGATAGTCTAGCAGGAATGAACCTACGTTTAAATAATGGCTTCCCAGCTTTGCTATGCCCTGCTGGATACCTGAGAGTTTCACCTGTTTCAATATCTGTTGCATCGTATGCCTTGTTGTATGGTGCTGGGTCAATAAACATTTTCTTTACCCAGTGATGCCCTCTTCCACCGGGGTTTGTAGTTGCCCTCATAAAGATGGGCAGGTCAGGGGCAGTGGACCGTAGACGAGAACGCATGTAGTTCCATGCATATGGGCTTCCCCATTGGGTCAGTTCGTCAAAGCCTATCCAGCTAAAAGCCAGACCCTGATAGCGCAGGACATCTTCATCTCTATCGAGGTATGACATCCACAATCTCGCTCCAGATGGCGCAGTCCACTGCATCTTTCTTTCTGACCATTTAATACCCGGCCAGATTTTCGGATATAGTTCCTGTGACTTAAATATAAGTTCACGTAACTCTTCCGTAGTGTGTCGCAGGAGCAAACCACTAAACTGTGGATGCCCCATGTAACGCAGTGGGTCTGCAAGCATTGCATATGACTTACCACCACCTGCACTGCCGCCATACAAAACTTCACGTTCAGATGCGGCAAGAAAGTCTGTCTGTGGACCGGGGTTAGGTTTAAAGAGTACGTTGGCTGTTTCTTCTATGCTTTCAAATTCAGCAGTTTCAGATACGCTCTCTTTTATTTTAACCTGCGGCTTTTGCGCCTGTTCTTGCTTCTTCAATTTCTTGCGCTTTGGCGATTGCCTTTTCCGCATACTCTGCCCACTTGCGGAGGCTTCTAGCTTGGTTCTTACGCTGTCGCTCATTCTGTAACCGTTTCCTTAAACCTACGTGCGATATGTATCTGCCACTATTTGTACTCAGCCAGTTAGCTACCTCACGATAGCTGTATTGATTTACGTACTGCCTAGCCTTCTCTAACAAATCAAGTTCTGTTGGTATGGGGTCAAGAATGTCAGGGTCGTTTTTGTTCTGTTCATAACCAAATGGTACAGTACGTGCAATACGTGGTATCTGTACCCATTCGTTTTCTTCCTTAATGTCGGTTGGCTGTGGAAGTTTCCACTGCCCTATGCTTCTAGTCATTTGTTTTTGCGATTGTCTGTTATAGTAACTGGATTTACGTACTTTTTTATTGCTAAACCTCCAGAACTATAACCAGAACCGCCTTCCTTAAGCAATTGAGTTATTTCGGCTTTCAAATCACCTAATCGCTCAGAATATCTTCCACCAGAAGTCCACATACCTTTCTGGTCATCGGAAGGCTCTATAGTAATCATGTCTCCATCTGCGTTATGGGTGTATAAACCACGACCATAACTTAACCTTTTCCACTTTACTTCAGCCACTAGTCTTCGTCCTCTACTTTAGCTTTGGCTGGCATAAGCATCACACCACCTGCGGCTTCTACTTGTACCTTCTCAGTTTTAATCAGACCTGTGCGGTCAAGCAGTTCTTTAGCCGCTGCCATCTTGTCACGAATACCTAGTTCAGTTGGGTCGTACAGTGCGCCTGTTACAGCCATAGCAGCCTTTGGTGCATTACGTGCCATGTACATCTGCGTTGCTTCCAGTATCTCTTCTTTAAGACCTTTTACAATTGCAGTTGTAGATGTTGTATCTGAATATCCAGCAAGTTTCTTGGCGGCAACTACGTCACCACCTGCGTCCTCAAAAAGGACTTCAAGAAACTTCTGTTGTCTTTCGTTTAGTTCTCTAGCCATTCTGCTTCTTCTTTAGTGTAGGGGAACATCAGTCTTTTAAACCTTCTTGTAGGGCTTTTAACCTTGCAATAGAAGATTGCAGTTTATCTGTGTTGATAAGAGTAATTGGCCCAGCTTTCATTTCTTTAGTTCTATTATCTGTTTCCGTGACCGTATTAAACTTTGCGCCACTTGGAGATTCGGAGCGTTGCGTTCTTTCCGAAACTCTTTGAGGTTTAGGTTTAGGTTTACTTGTTACCTTTTTGGGTTTTTCTTTTGGTTTATTTTCCTCTGCTTTTTCTCTCATTTTTTTGAGACCCTCTTCAGTAAAGTCTCTTCCTGAAAGTTTATCGCTAATAAACTCGCCTACTGCAGATGCAGCATCGCCCATAGTATCTAAGATACCTTTTTCTTCTTCGTCTTTTTTGCCCATTACTTAAATTCTCCGTGATGCATAGCATGTGCTAATTTGTGGCTACGTCTTTTTACTTGCACAGCCCACCTGCTGTCAAGCATCTCTTTTGCTGCGGTGCGGAAATCGTTTTCATGAATACCTGCCCACATTTTTTTGAACTTACATAAACGTGGCACACCCATATTAAATGCCATGTCTACCAGTACAAGCTGACGTACAGAGTCTAATTCTGCCACGCAAGGGTGCGATTTTAACAGTTCATCCTCGACTATTTGTACGTCATTCTCTAACAGATAAGCAGCATCTGCCTCTGTAATACCATGTTCATATACAGCGTCAATGCTAGGAAAGTCCATAGCATCTAACTCTTCTTTGGTAATACCTCTGTCTTCAAGATTTCTGCCTACACCGATCGTATCAATACCCAAAGTATCCTGATAAACCTCAAGGCGCAGACCTTCATGCTCAATAAGTTTCTTAATAAGATGTGTGCGAATATATTTCATCTACTTGCCCTTTGCTTCCCTGCCAAGATACAAGCCATAGATACCTGTCATTACACCCATAATAACAGACACAAATGCAGACTGCGCTGTTGTTGGGTCTTCCAAATTCATAAACCATTCAGCACAACGCCAAGACATTGCAACCGAAGCAATCATAGTTAGTTTGGCTGTTATGTTAACTTTTAGATATTTTTCTAACCAATCAGCCATTACTTACACAAGTCCTCATAGCGAAGTGTGTGCTGTCTATGCTGAGACAAGTCACCCACATGGTTGTACGTAAACAATCTACGTAGTATTGATACTATACCACTCACTTGGTTAAACCCTTTTGTTTTTCATATGTCCTGAGTCCACCCAAGCCCAACATGCCAAGCAGCACAGTCATCAATGTATCCATATCAAACGCAGGATATGACATAGCTTGATAACCCATGTAAGCTGTCACCACATCAGCAATAGGAATAGCAAGAAAATGCACAAACAAAGCAAGTCCACAAGTCCAACCAACAAAAGGTCTCCAACCAGCTACGAATATATTTTTGCTTTTTGCTTCTTCTGCATTTATGGCAAGCTGGCCTTTAGCCAACTCTTGTGCATGACGCTCTGCCATTGTAGCAATTTCATGTGCCAGCTTATTCTTCTGGTCTTTGTCTTCAACGAACTTGCCGATGATTTCAGTCGCTGGTCCTATCAGTGCTTGTAGCATTATACGCCCCTTCTGAATTTGGCTGTTTTCTTTTGTATCGCTTTAGGCTGTCTGACGAACTGCTTACCAGCACTAGTTCCTCTTCTTTTAGCAGCAGTTGTGGACGCATACTCCTGCGGTGACAACGCTTTGATAGCCGCAGCAGGTAAGTACCGTTCTCCAGTTTTTCCAGACGGCTTCCCACTTTTAGTTCCCCACTTCTGCTTAGTCCAAGCCTTTAGACTTTTCTGTGGTCCTTTAAGTGCCATTACAAATCCCTTAAAAATATAGCCCAGCTAAATAGTGCGGCAAGAGCAACTAAACCAAATACGCATAGTAAAATAATAATAGCTATTTCAGTCCACTGCTTTATTTTTCGTCTATGCGCCTCTGCTGCAGCTAGTCTATCTTTACGTGCCTGTGCCTGAAACCTTATCCAATCATGCCACAGTCCGGGTCTGCCTGTGTATATCATAAGCTGCTTCAGTTCTTCTTCTTGCTGCTTCAGCTTTTCAAGATGCATGAACTCTTCTAAGTCTGCACCACCTGCACTGCGTTTTTTCTTCTCGCCCTTTTTACGTAGGTCTTCTGTGGCATTTACATACTTGCCTACTTGTGTGGCAACGTCAGCTATCTCACGTCCGTTCTGGATAGCCATCTTGATTGCTGCAAATGCTGCATTGGCTGCGGCTATCTCTGCTAACATTTGCTACTCCACAATCTTTACGATGTAATTCTTTCCGTCTGGACCTTTGCTAATTTCAACTGTTTTGTTTTCACAAGAGTACCGCACATTACCTGTGTCTTGATATAGGTTTCTTTCTATCGTGCGTTTAGCCTTTAAACACTTTGACAGCTTTTCAAATGCTGTGTGTTCAGCTACATCTCCTGCAAGATAAAGTATAAGAGTAATTGTTTCAGTCACCATGATTTCCGTTTCGCATTTTCTCAAGCCGTGCTTCTATGGCACTGATACGTTTTTCATAAAACTCCAAAGTTAGTTTCTGCTGCTGGTCATGTGGCGCACGACCTTCATCTATCTGTGCTGTCAGTTCGTCTAGTTGGTCAGCAAGATGTTCAATTAACATGAACTGTTCGCTGTCGGCAGGTAGACTGCCCATCTCACCACGAGGCCATTTAATACGAAACTCAGTGTTCTGTCCTAAGTCAGACTCCATCATTGTGATGTTTGTCTCTATCTGATTAAGACGCTCTATAATACCAAAGTATGCCCACGTTGCGAGTGAGGCTGCAGCAACCATGCTGATTATGTTGCGAAGGGGTAACGCAACCTCAGTGTTCTCGTTCAGTTTTGCAGCCATTAGCTTTTATAACCGCCACCTGCTTTTTTGTACTCAAGGGCAAGCAACTGCGCTTTTCTCGCTGACCACTGACCCGGCTTTCCGCCACGTGATCCAGCTTTAATTTTATTGAACAGACGTTTTCTTAACTCTGGCTTGGTATAGTTACCCGCCTCATTTACTCTGCTTTTAGCTTTCTTCTTAGCAGGTTTCTTTGGTGCTTTACGTGTTGCCATAGTTACTACCTATTTGGGTCATAAAACTCTTCTGCTGCAACAACCACAGTTAGTGTATTTGCTGTTCCTGCTGCAACAATAAGTTTGTCCCCTGCATGAATATACAAAGGTTTATCTACAGTAAATATAGACTCTGAACCTTTGCCTGTAACTGCATGTGCTGAAAATAATGTATGTGTTGTAGCTGTATCTGCTTCATGATATTTTAACGTGTAGTTACGATTACTGCTATCACTGTTGGTAATAAGCAGATGTTCTACATGTGAAGAAAAGTTTGCTGGCACAACATAGCAATCAGTATCTGTTGTACCTGTCAATGCCGTAGCATGTGTTACAAACTTTGAACCCGAAGCGAGTACAGGCATTAATCATTCCAATCCAGCACACACTTATGCTTTTTCCAAAACCAATTGGCTATAGCACTAAAGAACTTACATATGTATAGTAAGCCCCATCCTAGATATCTAACTGCAGCACGTTTCATTACTTCTTCTTAACTGCGCCACCACGCATCATTTTTTTCTTAGCCATTCCGCCACGCATCATTTTCTTCTGCGCCATCTTAGCCATGCCACCGCCACGCATTTTCTTTTTGGCAACACCACCACGCATCATTTTCTTTGCTGCTTTTGCTTTACCCGCCATTGCGAAGTCTCCGTCTGTCCAGCACGAGTGATTGATAAACATCGTCAGGAAAGTGCTGGTAGTATCCTGACTTTTCTAAACTTAATGATGCATCGTCCAGTGTGGACAATCGTTGTACGAACACCATACAATACACAAGGTCTTCGTCCGTAACATCATCTACTAAAAAGTCCAGACCTGCCTCTTCAGCATCGTAGTCTGGATGAAACACCATGAGGTGCATATCTTTACCTGCAATGGACATGGCTTCGTTTATGCCATCACAGTACCCATCTAAATATTCCATTACAGGTAGATGTTCACTTGCCCATACTACAATGTCATAGTCATGCTGGTCAAAATCTGCAACTTCTTTTGCCAGACCTTCTATGCCAGTATTAATACTAAATACAACTTTATTGTCTAACCATGCTTGCTTTGCATATGGACATGGCGGTAGACCATTTAGCATTTTGCTAGGTATCTCTAAAAACTCATGAGACCACTTACGAATGTCAGCTTCTACGGGGTGCATTATGCTCTAGGGTTTCTTTTACCTGCTGTACGTGTACGTGCATAAGAACGATTCTTACTAGCTGTCTGTACCGTTAGATTACTACGCCTGTTATCACGTGGATTGCCGTTTCTATGTGCAACGTCTTTGCCAGCTACCTTTACCCCAGCTTTCTTAAGAGCATTACGTGCTGCATTTCTAGCTGTACGTCTTTTAATTTGCTCTGGCTTGCCCTGATACCTATCGTACTCCTGACGGTAGTTACGATTTGCTCTAGGTTTTCTTTTGGGCGTTTTAGGTGCTACACGTACCATGTTTATGACCGTGTGATTTTATTAAACGCTTCTGGGCTTGCTGCCTTTAATGCTTTCAGTCCGGGGTTCATCTTAACATCCCCACCTGCTACATACATGTGCTTTTTGCCATATGCCATGCCGCCATCTTTCATTGCGGCTTTTGCTGCTGCAGCATTTTCTTTGGAAACAGGGTCTCCCTTTTCAAACTCCTGACGCTGCTTTTTATACTGAGCATCAGTAGCCATGCTTTCTGGCATAGAGATACCTTCTTTGCGAAGTTCTCTACGCAGCATTGCGATTGCATCTGGTTCAGACAGCCCGTTCTTACGAGCAAACCGCATTACTTCACCTTGTACTTGCTTAAATGTTTTAGCCATTTTTCTTAGCCTTACTTGTTTTGATAGCTTTTTTAATGGCTGTATCTACGTTAGCCATAATTTGTGCCTTAGATTTTTTTGCAGGTTTTCTTGGAGTCTTACCTGTTTTTTCATTCATGTACTGCTGAAGAGACTTACCTTTCAAGTCCTCTGCATATACCGCAGCTTTCTTTACACCATTTTTACTGTAGTACAAAGAGCCAGCTTTTTTAGCTGCAGCAATAGAAGAATAGTTTTTCCAAGCTGCTGGTGCTGCTTTTGGTTTATTTTCTGCTCTAAAGTTTTGGTTTTGTTTTGGTTTAGGACGTGTTGTCGGAGTAGCAATGTTAACAGTTTTATTTCCTGCTGCTGCTTTTGATGTAGAGGGTTTAGTTGTTTTTGTTGCAGCAGTCAATGACGCAGGGAAAGTGCCACCCAGCTTAACTTGGCTCAATTGATTGATGCGAGAAATAAATTCACGCCCAGTAATCAAACCGTCTTTTTTCATTTGGTTTAATTTTTTACGAATGCTTAGTTTTCTTTGACGAAATGCTTTTGCAGCATCTGGGTTGATAACTTTGTTAGCCATTAGTATTTTCCTTTGCGAGATTTTGGTGAAGAGGCAGTGCTACCTCCTTTGCCCTTCCATAGATGTCTACACGCCCAATAACGTGCAGTTAATTTGTCATTCGCTGTGTCGCACTTATGTCTCGCACGGAATGACTTACGTGCTGCATCGCTATAGTTGTGACCATAGCCTGTAGCACCAAAATGAATCAAACGAATTTTATCACCGTCTTTGGCAAGCACCATCATCTTCTTACCAGCACGGTTAGACTTGATTGGCTTGTTATAGCCGGGAAACTTTATACCACGATATTCTACAGCCATTACGTAGGTGTACCTTTCATATAGTCCTCTACACACTCCATGACCCTGTAGCCCATAGGCATACGTTCTTTAGTCCAGAATGTATGTAAATCCATAATCATCTCGTACACACGTGTTTCGCATCTAGCTGCAGTATCGTATGGTCCTCTGTTGTCAACAAAGGTGAGGCAGTTATTTGGGTTCATTATGTGGCAAGCTACCACTATTGCTGTGAAACTCATTCATTCGGTTCTTTCCAGCCTTCCGCCCTCATTGCCTCTTCTACGTGTTTTAACGTAAATGGTCTACCGTAATGCGCCTCAACTGCCTGTCGCACGTAGAATACATCACTGTGAGGGATATGTAAGCGGTCTAAGCTATTATTGTGAATAGCATCGTAGAATGCTTCAAGTACATTGTCTGTGTATAGTTTTACAGATTTTTTAGGCATTGTCAAGCCTTTTTTTATAAGCACGTAGGAAGGGTATTGTTATTAGTACATTTATAATGTACATTTATAATGTCTTTAGCAAGATTATTGTAGAAGCATTTTCAATGTAACAGTTATAATGTTTATTATATATAATTATACACATTTTAGGTGGGTATGTCAAGTACCTATTTTTTATGGGTAGGCGATTTAGCATGGTAAGTGTGACATTTATGCAACACTTTAGGTGTACTTGTCCGTATATGAATATCAATTACCCTTGTGGTTAACACTCAATTTTCCTAATCTGTGTGTTTGTCCATGATAATAACGTACGTAACGGGGGGTGGAACATGCCCGACCCCGTTGAAATGATTGTATATGCCTTGCCAGCCAGCCCAGAAAAGAAAAAAAGCTTTTAATCTGTCTAAACTTTCGACAAGCTTTTAAGATAAAGCTTTGATATCAATCAATAATCTGTTTTTATGCTAATTGATAGCATATCACTTGCCCAGAATAAATGTTAGTCTGTACTAACTTTTTAAGCATACCCATAAAGTGTTAGAGGGGGTGCATAAACTTAGCATGGTCACTATGAC
>Ga0213864_10001495_pt1 | contig 10472 bp, 6 predicted proteins | sample PICome_5_FD_160078 | JGI IMG/M metagenome (GOLD analysis project Ga0213864, IMG submission 160078) | Coastal seawater microbial communities near Pivers Island, North Carolina, United States - PICO247 | ecosystem: Environmental > Aquatic > Marine > Coastal | place: USA: North Carolina | collected... | reverse complement strand
CGCTCCTCCAGATATTCCGCAGTTATGGCAAGTTCCTCGATTTGCACCAACCTGGTGAGCAACGAGCGATTTGAACACTAGGAAACAGATGGGCGCATTCTCACACTGTCCCGCGTGCCGCGTCACAGTGACGCATGGGCTCTCAGAGACGCAGGGGTGGCCGGCTTTGAAAACGTAAATCAAGCTGCGGGGTCGACTTTTTTTGGAGCCGTTTGTGGATTGTATCCTACAACCTTTTTAGACGCAATCGACGTACTTAACCCGCCCAACCCACCCCCAAGTCCCGCCCCGCCCTTTTCGGCCTCCGTGTCCCCGGATACGGTGATCTCGATTCGCCCGAAGCGCATCTTCTTCTCTGGCGGCTGGGACTCTGGCGAGACTGGAATTTCGTCTACTACCCAGTCCGGTTCTCTGTCAGAAGTCGTCGACATGGAAAACTCTGACGAGATCATCGACAGGTGCACCGACGAATCAGACACAGTGTGTCAGACGCTCGGAACCGATAGGAGCTGGATCAAGTTTGATCTCGGCTTCCCGTTCCACGTGAAGGCTGTCGAAGTGATCCTTCTTCAGCATGCTCGTGATCCACCCAGTCCTCCTCCTCCGAGCTTGCCGCCTGCTCCTCCGCCAAGTAATCCGCGCCCGGCACTTTCCCACTATGCATGGTTAGGACTCTGCCGATGCTTTTCCCTTATAGTCCCCTCTGTCGGCGCATGCACACTGCATCTGACCAGAAAGCGCCGGTTTTCTCCGCAGGTCCGTTCAGTCCACCTCCACCTCCTCCTCCTCCTCCGAGCCCGCCTCCGCCAAGCCCATTCGCTCCGCCGCCTTGTGTCAGCGGATACTTGGCTTGTTCTACCTGCTTTGTCGACTTTATACAGCTTGTGAGCAATGGGGTTTGCGAAGATGCTTCCGTAGGCGGTCCGTGCCTCCTTGGTCACGACTTCCCGGTGCGCCTCACCTCCCGCCCGTCTTCTAGTATGCTCTTGGTGTTACGACCGCCACTCTGTTTTGCAGGACTGCCCTCCGCGATGTCTAGACGGAGTTGTTGATTGGATGCCATGCAATCTCGTCAAGCCTAATCCGCCTCCGACGCCGCCTTCAATCCCTCCAATTCCACCAGTTAGTCCTCCTCCGCTGCCAGATTCACCGCCTTTGATTCCGCCTCCAACCAGCCCGGCCGTTTGCCGCAATTGTGGTTCGCCAGTGTGCATTCGAAATTCTTACGATCTTGACAACCAGGTCACCGAACGCTTCTGGGTCAACCACGAGGACAGCAGCATCCAATTTTCAAACCGCTGGGGAGGCTTTACGACGTCGCAGGTCGCAAAGGCACAAGGCTACGATACGCACGATTATCAGGGTGTAAAGCCAACCGACGACTGCTGGTTGGCGCCGGCGGGCACCGACGGCCTTCCTCCCTTGGACTGCCTTTACTCGACCGACTCGTCGGTCGAGTTTCCGTACCAAAGCTGTCGTGGACCGGGATCGGAGATCCAGACACCTGACTACGTCACATACAAAACGTGGTTCAAATGCTACTCAGGAGTTTGTGCCGATCGGATCAAAACGACATCGAGCTTCCAGGCCAGCACAACAGCGTCTACAGGGGTGCTATCGCCAGGGTCCAGATCCCGCAAGCTTCAGACCCAATCAGAGACGACTGGTACGCGCGTCAATGTGAGGCTGTTTTTGCACCCGTCTAGGGCGGCGTTTGAAAACGAATACGGTACAAACGGAGAGCTGTCCATCCGTTCAGATTTTGGAACCGGCGCGTCGTTGATGAGCGTCGCCGCGACGCTTAAGCCGCAGGGCGCCAACTTGTGCGGGGCGTCGAGCGTGAGTTCAGACTCCACAAACCCGATGTATACCGGTCAGTTTGGCTGCACTAGCAACATGCACTACTTTGACACCGCTCACAACGATCTACGGGTCCCTTCTTCAATCCGATGGGACCTTGCAATCGTTCGCTCGGCCAGCGACGTGACCGTTCTGGGATCCCCAGCGCACGAAAACTCCATTTCAGTCACACAGAGGGGGACCACCATCGACCTATTTGTCGTTTTCACTGTGACGACTAAGACGATGACAGTCGGGCACCTGACACACCCACTCTTTGCGTTTAGCCCGCCTCCTCCTGTCAGTGTCGGCCAGTCGCTCCACACCACGGTCAAGAACGCGACGGTCAGCTGCGAGTCGTCGGCAGACATCGATGTCACTGGCAAGTTTCAGTCTATGATCGAAATAGCTCTCGCCAACGGTCAAGACGCATTGCAATGCATGGGAAACGTCTTTGGTGGCGACGAAACCAATCCGTATATGAACGTTTGGGACATCTTCTTAGGCGACCCGTGCCCCGGAAAGCTCAAGTCGTTGAGATTTTCGATGACCGAGGCGAGTGGTTGCGCAGCGTCCATGTTGTCGAGCTGGTACAGTTGCATCGATCTGAAGTGCATCATCGTTGGCAGCCCCCCGGCGAGCCCTCCCCAGCCTCTCCCCCCTGGAGTGGGAATAGAGTCTCTTACAATCTGGATGAGCGACAATCCGTACGTACGAGGAGATCGTGCGGCGAGCATTCCTACGGGCACCGACCGGCGTCGCAACATCATTCCGATTCACGGGGATCGCGACGGCAATCCTATGATTGGTCAGTACTGGACACTGCAGTCGTATGCTTTGCACGAGAAGCTGCGGATTGATGGATTTAGGATTTGGGGAATCGCACCTTCCCCTCCATCGCCTCCGCCACGTGCCCCTCCGCCGCCGTCTTCTCCCCCGTCTCCTCCTCCTCCTCCTCCGCGCGCGCCAGGCGGCTTTGACGTGTCTCTTTCTAGCAATCAAGTCTACCGTGTGACGCCCTACCTGTCTGCGAGAGGAGAGTACATGACTCCTCTCTCTGGCACTTTGATCGGCACCGGTGCGACGCTCGTAGACTGCGACTTTCCCTACTCGGGTCCAGCCACGTCTATACAAGCATGCACGCCTCAGCGCTGTGCTGAAGCTTGTGCTTCTCATGCCACTGCTGGCTATTCTTCTCCGTGTGGCGGGTTTGAGCACATCAAGTCATTGGTTTTAGGCAAGCAAAGATGCCGGTATTGGCAGGCTCCGTCAATTGTGCTCGACGATGCAGTCGATAACGTCACGTATGACGCGGCTGGTACGCCGTATGAGTTCTACACATTAGATGCGATGTATGGGCGTCGATTACGCGACGAGGAGCAAGAGGCATCCAAGTGGAAAGAAGAATATAAGAAGAGGGGGTTGTACACGAGGCCGCGACACCAGCCTCAAAGCTTTTCGGAAGACGATCCAAGTGAATTCCACTGGTGGAATCGCTTGGAAACGCACAACGGCGGATTGTACCCTTACAGAAACATGCCCGGTCTTGACACGGCCTCCGCTGCTGCGTCGTTGGCCGTTGCCCTCTCGATCTCAAACGCAAGCGAGACCGGGGAGCCTACTGCGCACCTCGGGCACAACATTACTATCGTGCGCCCTTGTGAGAAGGTGAACTGTACACATGGAGGCCGCACCGCGTACTCGGCATGGATATATGAGCAGCCGGAAGTCGATATAGAGGCCTTCTGGGTGCGGGATGATTTGGTTCACATGACATGGCTCGTCTCCCGTCTTGTCGAGCCCGCGGTGCATGTCATCTACTCGAAGGCGCTTTACTGCGTGTCCCCAGAGCTATGCGCAGACAAGTGCGAGGCCTGTCCACCGGCCATGCGAGCGGAGGTTCCAGTCGAGGAGCTTCTGAGGCAGGTCGAAGGGGCGCTTGGTGAAAGCAATCTTGCCCAGCGAGATCCAATCGAATGTGTGCAATCGCCCGTGTGCCTCGAAGAAGTGGCGCACTACGTGGCACGCAAAAACGGGGCGTCAGAAGCGGCCCCTGCCGCCTTTGACGAGGTCGCAGCCGCCAACGCAGAGCTTGCAACGGGCTTTCTGGAAAAAACCTCGTGGCACGACGACGGGGAGCCGTTCAACACGACGCTCTGGCTCCGTCACGGGTTTGCCAAAGCTCACCGAGCGGCAATCAAAGAGTGCTGTTCTGTTCCCGCCAAGTGGCACGTTGTCCCCGGATCGGGTAGGCGTCTACGAGAGGAGCCACCGGAAAAGAACAATGTGCGTCCGTCCGAGAGGATAGTGCACGTACAGGTTGCGCGCATGTACGATCTCACAGCTGAGGTCTGCACACAGCTCAATCAGTCAAATTTTACCGGGGCGACGACTGCATTGTATGCGGCAATCCAGCAGTGGGCCCGCCTTGGTGGTGAAGGAAACTCGCGTACCAACCCGACAGAGCAGTTCTGCAGCGATTGCGATCGCGTCAACCACACACAGAGCTGTCAGTTCTACTTTTCTCTAGTTTCGTCCCGCGTCAACAAGCTGCGCGTACGCAAGTCTATGACCAGCGACGAGGCCAAGGCGACGCGGCGGAAGCTCATCGAGGCGCATGTGCGGAAAAAGGCAGAAGGACTTTGCTGTGCCAGATTCGAAGAAGGCGGAAGGGAAGAGTGCGCTCCGAAGTACTGCGCCTACGTCATGAAGGACGTGGCGGCGAAGCGCATCGCCATGGTGAGCCAACACGCGCACCGGACGAATCACTCAAAGGGGCGCAAGCTTACCGTCGACGCGCTCACGGGGATTGACTATTTAAATTCTGAAAACCACATCGACCCCGACTGCCGCCCCGGAAACAAGTCTCTACTGGGCCTGAGCGAGGCTGAGTGCTTCGGAAGAAGGTGACTGCTGCATGCTGCTCGAACCCTACCCCGCTGCCTGCGCCTCTCCGCCCGAACCTTGGCGTAGAACGCCTCCCGTTCGTCATTGGTTGGGACTTTGCCGTTCCGCGACTTTGGCCAGAGTCTCCCGTTCGCAGCATGGTCGCGCACCTCGCGCTGAAGCACGGCATTTCTCCCAGCCAAGTCCAGGAGCGCATGCGGCAGCACGGCATCAAGGTGGGCGACACCATGCTCTACGCGGCGCAGAGCCTCAACCTCTTCAAGGAGGTGCGCAAGGGCGGGGACCACCTCAGGAGGGATACCCTGTCGTCCCGGGGCAAGATGCAGATGACCCGCGATGCGGCTTCGGCAGAGGCCCACAAGATTCTGCACGACTTCAAAGAGTCCACAGGGCGACGGCTGGCGGGGACGGACGACGACACTCCACGAAGCCCGCACTTTCCAAATCCCGACGAGCAATCTCGAGAGGCCAAGCTCAACACACTGCGCTACGGCCTTCGCGTGTACAATGGCCCCAAGCAGCGCGAGATGGACCCGGAGCTCGCCGCCTACGCGATGTGGCGCCACTACAACGCCACCAAGGCGCTCGGACCCAGCTTCCGTTCGCTTGAACGGAGCGCTCAGGATTCGCGACGAGATCGCCGGAGGATGATTTCCAAGGCTAGCCAGCACCCGAAGCTCAAGGCCCGAACGTCTTTGGAAAACCAGCGCTTTGGAACGCAGCTCAGCACGTTTAGCATCATGCGCGGCACGCTCGGTGCCCTCCAGGCCAGCGAGGGGTCTCTTTTGAGGAGACTCGGACCGGCGGTGCAAGCAATGGAGTCGATGCGAGAAAGGCATAACACGATCATCTCTGATGCGCTCAACCGACGGGAGCGTCGTCGAATGGAGCACGACGGTCGTCGCCTAGCCGAAAAGCCGATAGACCCCGAGAACCTCTACAAAAAGCTCGACGAGCGCACAAAACACCAACGACATATGCATGTGGAACTCAGGGGAGATCATGCCCTGAGCTGGGTCCACGACCTTGTCGGCGGAGGGGCGGGTTGGCGCGACATACACACTGAGTCCAAGCGGATAGCCGATGTCGAACAAAAACGCCACCTATTGCGAGAAGAGGGAAAAATGACACACGCGCAGATTGCTGAGATGCATCCGATTGGCTACGACCGTTTGGACCGCAACTCTTACAAGCCCAGCATACTGGGAGACTTCTTTCGTCGCCTGGCGGCCCGCAAGACGACTGGGAACGACCCTGCGTGGATCAAGCCTCGATGGTGGTCCTTTCAGGCTCGCCGTAGACGGCTATCAGAGGAGCAAACTACGGAGATTCCAGTTTCCACTGCGCGGCGACTCGGCCAGGCCTTCTTCGAGGGCGTTGTAGACGCCCCGTTTGCGTTCAGAGACACGCCGCTCCCCTCAGGTGTCATTGTCGAGCAGTCTACGACTTCCATCTGGGCCGCGGGACTTCGATATATAGTTTACGTGAGATTGCAATCTCACATTCTTTTGCGCGCTTATCTTGTCTGACCGCGTATCTGTGGACGTGTGTGTGTTCAGGGAACGGCAGGGTGCTACTTAACTAAGCCGGAGGAGGAAAGCTCCAACATCCAAGAGTCCACCAGCTCTGAACGCGAATCGAACGCGGGGAGCGACGGTGACAAGCTGAATATCCTGCGCCCAAAGGCAAACAAGCTCTGCTTTCCAGCAAGTGTGTATATGCAGTCATTAGCCACACCATTAGCTCTCGAAGCTTGACATTTGCGTCTCTCGCTTTGCAGTACCCTTCGTCGTTCCCCAAACGCCACTCTTCCGTGTGCTCACAAACACCGAAGGGATAAACTATCGGGACGTGTCGTACGCCAAGTACTGCTCAGGTAAGCGGCCGGAGAAATACCTCCGTATACCAACTTCCAATTTTCCCCATGTTGCTCGCGCCCTGCCGTATGCAGACGACGGCGCCGCTCAACATGCCGCACGTGCCCTCGAGGAGTTTGGCATCAACGCCACCGACAACAGCATACCTGGAAAAGCGGCCGTGCTGCGCACCGGAGAGGCAATAGACGCTGTCAACTCGGCAATACACTCCGCCAACGCCGAAATTCCGTTGGAATCGGCGGGCTACCTTATGTGCTCGATCGTACAGCTCGGTGGCATCCTCTACGGGACACTGGTGGTCGTCGGTGCTCTCGTTCTTCTTTCACTGTACCCGCTCTGCAACTGCTGTGGGCGCTTCTTCTTTGACATTCTTTGCTTTTCTGTCGTGGCGACGCAGCGAAACAGTCCAGGAGGCGACAACTATGACCGTGTAAAGGAAATGCCGCCAGCTGCCGATACAATTCAAGTCCTGGATGGCACTGGGAAGCAAACAGTCACGTCCGCGACCGTCGGCACTACATCACAAAGGTTCTTGGCAGGCATGGTCAACGTCATAGACGACGCGAGAAGGCGGCGTGGTGGACTTGGCACGCGGTGGAACACCATGTCCCCGCCCGACTCCCCAGAAGAGCATGCACACGGAGAGCTTAGTGGCCTTCTCGCTTCACGTGGCCAGGGCCAGAGACTTGAGAAGTAGTCACCTGTGGGAGGCAAAGGACCACCGCAAGGCTTCTTTGCAGGCATCGTCAGTGCAATGGGGAACGCACGCGGCGGAGAGGAGAGTGGCGGAAAGATTGTGTCCGCAAGATACCCCCTGAAGTGTGACCGCCCCTTCGTGGGGAGGAGGGGGGGGGCCTGTGTAGCGTCGGTAACGGTTTCATGGACACACTCTTGCAAAAAAGGAACGGTGGCCGACTGCAGAGTCCTTTTTGGACTGGTTCTTGGCAACTGCTTGCCCAAGTAGTGGCGGACTCTGCAGCTAGCCACCGCCCTGGGGTCACGGTGGACGCCCCTCGTACGGTTTGTCAGACCACTTCTCGTACAAGTAGAGGGCGGGGCGCCACCGATCACCCTTGGAAAGAGTAGACTCTTGCTTATATATATACTGGAACCTCCAGGCCGCAGAATGCGACTTGTGGCGCCCACTCCCGGGGAGGGGCTGTCCGGGACAGGTCCGATTCGCTTATACCCGAAATAGCTACTTGCTATGTTTTGAATGTCGTCGGTTACGACGACCGATTGTGACGTCGTCTTGTTTCGCTAGGCGTCCCCTTTGGGACTGCTCGGCGTCTTAATTTCATCCCGTTTCGTCACAAACCACTGCACCAGCAACACCACGAGAACTCCAAACGGCGGAACCCAATCTTTCAACTTCTTCCCCGTGAGCTCCGTAATCAATTCAGAGTATTTCATATTGTGCAGTTCTCTGAAGAGCCCCGCGCATGGAGAATGCTCGCCCGGAGGAATGTGTTTCAGGCCGTAGCTGATGGTCATCGAAACGAACTGCAAAGCAAACATACTCCAAAAATTGGTCCAGTCATACTGTGTCCAGGCTTTAGCTCTCTCATCGAACAGCTGGATGGAATTTTCCTTAAATCCATGACTGCCGATGAATCGAAATCCCAACCCTGTGTCGGCAGCAACTGGCGAGAAAAAGTGCTTGCAAAAAAGGGCCCCTCCCCAAGAGCCAGACCCGTCCTTCACGTGGAGCCCCGCGTACCTCTTCATTGGCACGAGTGCGGCCTCCATGATTTTCCTCCCGTACGTGTGCTGTGTGATGTCGTAGTAGTGATAGCAACCGGCCATGATTGCAAAGACGCTGAGGTTGGCAAACCGGATGCACTCCGGACCTGCCATGTAGCCGTCCTCCTTCGCGCTGGGTATACCCTTTCCTTTGTCCATTTCAGGAGAGCGCTCCGGCACTGCAATGTCGACAAGAAGCGAAAACTGCGGGTCAATGTCGGTCGCAACGACGCACGCGGGGAAGGAGCGCTCGTGGATTTCCGGGAGGCTCAGCGGTTTGTAACTGCGCTGAAACAAAAAGTTGCTGGGCTTGGAGTCCGAAAGACAGTAGCCAACCTCGGAGAGCTGGAGCATGCACGCGGAAAAACGCCTGCCAAGGTACGCATCAAAGTTGATCATCATGTCGCTGCTCTTGCGCTCGTTAAAATCCATATAATTGCGCATTTCAGATGTGAGATCACCCATTGCCTTCTCATTTAAAGACGAGAGACACTCTCCGCCCTCTGTCATGAGGGCGTAAACAGGCATGCCGACTGACTGCAGCGCAGCGGTCAGCGTATAGTACGCCTCAACTCGGTTACGAAGGATGTCCTTTTCCATCGTGGCCCGTTTCATATTCGTGCGGAACCAGAGCCCCGTATGCTGTGCCATGAGCGACTCAAAATCCAACCCATTTTTGTTCAATGACTTGAAGAAATTGTTTTTCTGCATCCATTCGTAGTCCAAAGAGTTTACAGCTTGACCAGAGTTGAACCCTCCCATTATTTCGGCATTTTCATCTTTTTTCATTCTGTCCATGACGCTCTTCGTTACCGACCCGTTGACCGTTAACCCTCCATCGTTATGCCCAATGTACCCGCTCTCCAGCTTCTGCTTGAGATCTGGGTCGTTTTGGAGTTCCTTCAGATAGATACTACTGCAAATTACACCACAGCAGTTTGAAAGTTTTTCTACGGGCTCGTATTGGCGCTGCGTCGGATTTTGAGGCATCGCCCAGTAAGAATAGTCGTTGCAGATGGCCGAGAGCTTCACGTCCAAGCTCACAAACTCTTTAATCCCCATGTCCATGAATCGAATCTTCTGACGAGCCTGTACCTCGCGCTGACGCGTCGAGGTTGACAGGGGTTTGACCATGTCCATCGTTTCACGGGCCATTTGGAGCTGGATCGTTTTGGTGTTTGGATCGGACGGAGGCCTTTTTGGATTGTCCTCGGAAATTCGCAATTCATTTTTGAGCAGCTCAATATCAAGCTGGTACTCGTGATACCATCCCTCCGTCGCGTCGTACTCGCTCAGAGGAATGCATTTCACTGCCTCCTCGTCTGACTCAGCAACGCATACCGGGTTCACAATGTTTGTCTTTCTCAACGGCCAGTATTCCACGGGCGCTTCTTCGTCTCTCTTTCTCTTATCGGCAGCAGTGCGGGCGTCCGTCTCCGGGACGGGGTGTGTTTGGTTCAAGCTCAGCTTGCTGAGCGAGGGGAGCATGCCGCTCTACTTCTATCTAAAGTAGCACTTTGCCGACAAATCATGCGCCTCCTCGGGCAAACTTGAGAGTTGGCTGCTTGGGCTACGGCATCAACTTGCGGCGCTCCTCCACAAACCAGTTCACGAGCAGCACGACGAGGGCGCCAAACGGCGGGTATTCGTCCGTTACGCCTCTCGTATTCATCTTCACCCGAGGCTTCTCCTCGGGTCTGGGCATGTTTCTCAGCCGGAGCTCCAAGATGAAGGTGTCGTATTTCAAATTATGCAGTTTCTTGAACAGCCCAGGGCATGGCCCTTCATATGATTCGAAGGGCATGTTTTTGAAGTCCCGCATATTTTTCAGGCCATAGAAGGTGGTCATACTGGCAAACTGACGAGCCAATTGTTGCCAAAAATGTTGCCACTCGGGCGGCCCCATTTTCTCTATGGGAAGGGCGGGGTGCGTGTTGCTTGGGTCGATCTCCTTGAACATTTTATCGACCTCGTTCTTTAGTGGGCGATCTCGATAGTATTGTTCATTTTCATGTCGTTTCCTCCCCCCCATCACGTGTTCCTTGGAAGCAAAATACGGCTGGAAGAAATGCTTGCAGAAAAAAGCCCCTCCCCAGGATCCGTCTT
>Ga0213864_10001490_pt1 | contig 10521 bp, 10 predicted proteins | sample PICome_5_FD_160078 | JGI IMG/M metagenome (GOLD analysis project Ga0213864, IMG submission 160078) | Coastal seawater microbial communities near Pivers Island, North Carolina, United States - PICO247 | ecosystem: Environmental > Aquatic > Marine > Coastal | place: USA: North Carolina... | reverse complement strand
TGGGTTTTAAAGACTCTGGAATGATGGGTACTAGTGAAAATGAGGACCCCGATTGTTTCTGGAGACAAAACTATTTTGATCCTGTAGGAAAGTTAGTCGACATAATTAGAAAATACAAACCTGATGCTTTAATCACCTATGACCCTTTCGGGGGGTATGGTCATCCAGATCACATTCAGACACATAGAATCGGAACCGCAGCCTTCTTTGCAGCCAGTGATTTAGATAAATTTCCTTTAAAAGAAGGTCAAGAAGTATGGATTCCAGAGCGTCTTTATTACAGTGCCTGGTCTAAAAAAAGAATGCAATCAAGAAGACAACAGATGTTTGATGCTGGAATTATTTCAGAAGAAGAATTTAATAGATTTAACCCAATTGGCAGCGAACATGATGATATAGATGTTGAGGTTGATGGAACTCAGTATGTCGAACATAAAATTAACTCTATGAAAGCTCATCGTAGCCAATTTAAAAATGACTGGTGGGGTTTCAATATTCCTGATGAATTTAAAGAGGAGTTTTTGGGATACGAAAACTATATTCTTGCTTTTAATAGGGGAACTTGGTCTTCAGGAGCTGATTTAATCTAAAAAACTTATTAACTGAGCATATATTTTTTGTTTACTACGCGTTTACCTGTTGTGGATATCTTAGATTTAGTTAATTTAATTAAATTAAAGAAAGGAAATCCATGATTAGATCAAAATCTAAATTCTGGTCTCTGCTTCTTGTGATGGTACTTGTCCTTGCTGCCTGTGGTGGCGGTAGTGACGATGTTGCTGAAGAAGTTGAGGAATCAGTCGGAGGAGAAGAATCAGATACTTCATCTTCTTCCGGTGAATCATCAGGTTCAGACTCAGGTCTTACCGGTGAAATCTTAATCGATGGATCTTCAACTGTATTCCCAATAACACAAGCTGTAGCTGAAGAATTTACAGCTGTAAACCCAGGTGTGCAAATATCTGTTGGTGTTTCAGGAACTGGTGGAGGATTCAAAAAGTTTTGTCCTGGAGAAACAGATATTTCTGATGCTTCAAGACCTATCAAAGCCAATGAGAGAGATCTCTGTGCAGAAAATGGTACTACATTTACCGAACTTCAAGTTGGTGTAGATGCTCTGTCAGTTGTTGTTCCAACATCAAATGACTGGGCTACATGTCTTACAACCGAAGAGTTGGGTGCTATATGGGGTGCGGACAGCACAGTTTCTAATTGGAATCAAGTAAGAAGTTCTTTCCCAGATGTTGCAATCGACCTTTATGGTCCTGGTACTGACTCTGGAACTTTTGATTTCTTCAATGAAGAAATTACTGAAGACTTGGGCGGTAGCCGTTCTGACTACACAGCATCCGAAGATGACAACGTACTTGTAAACGGTGTATCTGGATCAGCTGGTGGATTAGGATACTTTGGACTCGCATATTATGAAGAGAATAAAGATAAGCTAACAGCTGTACAAGTAGATGCTGGTGACGGATGTCAACCACCAGAAGCAGCTTTTGAAGGTAATTACTTCTTAGCAAGACCTTTATTTATTTATATAGCTGAGTCTGCAAAAGGCATGTCTGCAGTTAGAGAATTCGTCGATTTCTACTTTGTAGCAATGGATGCAATTGTTCCAGCTGTTGGTTATGTTCCTATGTTAGCTGAGCAAAAAATGGCATCACTCATGTCATGGTCAGCTTTTAGCAGAGGTTAAATATATATTAATTGTTTTTTGTGAGGGCAGAAATGTCCTCACAAACTACAATTAAAAACGTAAACCAATGAAAGAAACTGAGAATTTATATAATCAATTAACAAAAACCTTCACCAGACCATTAGAAAAAATTGTGAAGTTTTTTATAACAGGAGCAGCGTTTGCTGCTATTTTAATTTCTATATCTATTGTTTTTACTTTATTAACAGAAGCAATAAATTTTTTCCAGGATCCAAATGTAACCTTAAAAGGTTACTTTACTGCAACAAAATGGACTCCTACATTTCAAAACCCTGAATATGGTGTTATGGTTTTAATTTCTTCTACGGTGTACATTGCAGCAATCGCTTGTTCAATTTCATTTCCCTTAGGTTTATTTTCAGCGATCTATTTGTCCGAATTTGCTTCCAAAAGAACCAGGAAAGTAATAAAACCTGTACTTGAGTTATTGGCAGGTGTTCCCACTGTTGTTTTTGGTTATTTTGCTTTAAATTGGATTACACCAAATATAGTTCAAAGATTTTTACCAGGTTCAGGTGTTTTTAATGCTTTATCTGCTGGAATAGCAGTAGGGATAATGATAATACCAACTATTGCATCAATTTCTGATGATGCGCTAAATGCTGTACCAAATTCTTTAAGAAACGGATCTCTAGCGTTAGGAGCAACTAGAAGAATTACTGCTTTAAAAATTATGTTTCCTGCTGCTCTATCTGGGATTATTGCTTCTTTTATATTAGGTTTTTCTAGAGCAATTGGCGAAACAATGATTGTAACAATCGCAGGAGGTCAGTATCCAGAACTTAATCTTGATCCAAGACGAGCAATGTATACTATAACCTCATCAATAGTAAATGTCTCGCTAGGAGACACACCTCATGGAACAACAGCATACAACGCTCTATTTGCTTTAGGTATAACTTTATTTATTATGACTTTCATTCTCAATATTGCATCAGATTATATTGCAAGAAAGTACAGGAAAGAGTATGAGTAATATATTAACTGGAAGAAAAACCGAAAACTCAATTAAAGAAAGTTTGTTTCTTTTTCTCTTATACCTGTGTGTAGTTATCGCAATACTAACTTTGATGACTTTGATCTTTGATGTGTTATCTACTGGTTTAAACAGATTAACAGATGATTATGAAATCGGGTTAATTAATAAAATTCAGATAGAAAATCCGAGAGATTTTTTAACAACTTTGGATTCAAGAGATCCACTTAAAGCAGGGATAGGTCCTGCTTTTGTAGGAACTATATGGTTGATGATTATTGTAATAACTGCAACTTTTCCACTTGGTGCTGGTGCAGCTATTTATTTACAAGAATTTGCACCAAAAAATAGATTAACTAGATTTATTGAACTTAACTTGACTAACTTAGCTGGTGTACCATCCGTAATTTATGGACTTTTGGGTCTAGCTGTTTTTGTAAGGTTAGCTGGATTTGGAAGATCTGTTCTATCTGGAGGGCTGACTTTGACGTTGCTTATACTTCCAGTTGTTATTGTTGCATCTAGAGAAGCTCTAAAAGCTGTACCCGATACCATTCGACAAGGAGCTCTTGCACTTGGAGCAACAAAATTCCAGGCAGTTTTTAGACAAGTTGTACCATCTGCAATTCCAGGGATGGTTACAGGCATGGTGCTTGGGTTATCAAGGGCTATTGGAGAAACAGCCCCGCTAATTTTTATGGGTGCTTTAACTTACGTAAATTACTTTCCCGACAACCCCTTAAGTGGATTTACTGCTATTCCAATTCAAGTATATAACTGGATTGGCTATCCACAAGAAGAATGGAAAAACACAGCATCAGCTGGAATAATACTTCTTTTAGCTTTGTTGCTTACTATGAATTCATTAGCTCTATTCATTCGAAATAGATTTGAAAAAGATTTATAAATTTGGAGGTTAAAATTGAAAAAAGAAATGGAAATCAATATGGAAAATAAAGAAAGCACAAATGTCGATAAAGTATTTGAAGTCAAAGATGTTTCTGTTAATTATGGAGAATTTACAGCTATTGAAAATGTCAATATGGATATTTTTAAAAATAAAATTACCGCATTTATAGGCCCTTCAGGTTGTGGAAAAAGTACATTAATAAGATCTTTTAATAGAATGAACGATCTTATCCAAGGTGCAAAAGTTTTTGGAACAATTAATTATCAAGGGGTTGACTTGTATGATAGTAACGTTGATCCCGTGCAAGTTAGAAGGAGAATAGGAATGGTTTTTCAAAAACCAAATCCTTTCCCAAAAACAATTAAAGAAAATATTACATTTGGTTTAAAGGTAAATAACATGATAGATAATTTGGATGACAGAGTTGAAAAAGCATTAACTCAAGCAGCTTTATGGGACGAAGTGAAAGATGACTTGGATAAGAATGCACTTGAGCTTTCTGGAGGACAGCAACAAAGACTTTGTATTGCAAGAACTATTGCTGTTGAGCCGGATACGATATTAATGGACGAACCATGTTCTGCTTTAGACCCTGTAGCAACAAAACGAATTGAAGATTTAATGCAATCTCTTGTAAAAGATTTTTCTATATTGATAGTTACCCATAATATGCAACAAGCTTCAAGAGCATCTGATTTTTGTGCATTTTTTACAACAAAAACATCAGAAGACGGTAAGTCTAGAACAGGTGAGCTTGTAGAGTTCACAGATACCAATACAATGTTTACGAACCCAACCAAAAGTCTTACTGAAGAATACATAAGTGGAAGGTTTGGATAATGTTAGAGGAAAAAATTCAAGCACTAGAAACCGATTTATATTTAATGGCTAAAGTTGTTACAGAAGCTTTAGTTGATGGTGTTAGAGCGCTAGAAGACAGAGACATTAATAGAGCTATCCGAGCTATTGAGCAAGATGATGAAATTGATGAATTATATTTAAAAATAGATCGTGATTGGTTTGAACTAATGGCTACAACTCAACCAGTTGCTAGCGATTTGAGAATGGCAACGAGTATTTTACAAGCAAGTTTACATCTTGAAAGACTCGGTGATTTAGCAGTATTCCTAGGAAAGACAACTCAAGAAATATTCGAATTACCAGTACCAGAATCTATACATCAAACGATTATTGAAATGGGAGATATGGTAATTGACATGACATCATCAGCAATTGAGAGCTTAAAAAATAGAGATGAAAAATTAGCCAAATCAACGGCAAAATTAGATAAAGACATTAATAAATTGTATAACAAAATGATTGAAGTAATGCCTACTATTGCGGGTAATGAAGATTTGTATGCTGGTTTATTTAGACTAGTTTCTTGCTTGAGAACTCTTGAACGTGGTGGCGATCATGCAGTAGATATTTGTGAATTAACAAATTTTTTAGTAACTGGTGAATTTGAAGAATTTTAAATGGCCAAAAAAATATTACTAGTTGAAGACGAACACAGTATTGCCGAATCAATAATTTACAATTTAAAAGCAGAAGGATTTTCCGTTGTTCATGTTGACGAAGGCCCAATTGCATTAGAGATATTTAACGAAGAAAAATTTGATTTAATCATTTTAGATTTGATGCTTCCAGAAATATCTGGATTAGATATTTGTAGGTCTATTAGAAAAAATTCTAATGTGCCAATAATAATGGTTACTGCAAAAGATAGTGAAGCAGATAGGGTTGCAGGTCTTGAAATTGGTGCAGATGATTATGTCACCAAGCCTTTTTCTGTAAGGGAGCTGTTAAGTAGAGTAAGAGCAGTTTTAAGGAGAACTGAATATCAAGAAAATGTAAAACAAAACTTTCTTAAAGTGGGGGATATCGAAATAGATATTGGTAGATACGAAGCTAAGGTTAGTGGAAAATCAATTGAATTAACACCCAGGGAGTTTGAGTTGTTGTATGCTCTTTGTGAAAATAGCGGTAATTTAATGTCTCGAGAAGAGATATTTGATGAAATTTGGGGGTATTCATTTATCGGAAACACTAAAACTTTAGATGTTCATATCCAAAGAATTAGAGAGAAAATAGAAAAAGATCCAAAAAAACCTAAAAAATTAGTTACCGTACGAGGTGTTGGTTATAAACTAGTTTCCGATGGAAAATAATAATCAAATAGATAGGCTTAAGCAAGAGTTTATAGCAAATGCATCTCACGAATTAAAAACTCCTGTTACCTCAATTCAACTAGCAGTAGAAACTGCAATAAATGCATTAGAAGCAAAAAAATATGACGATGCTCAATTATTTTTAAACCAAATCTTAAAAGACAGTGAGAGAATGACACTACTTTTATCTGATTTACTTGACTTATCTCAACTTGAGTCAAACGAACCTTCAAAGGAATTTATTGAATTAAGTTCGATCATCCAATCAGAAGTAAGTTATTTATCAAAAAAGAACCTAGACAGAGTAAATATTGAGTCTGAAGAAATTTACATGCATATCGATCCAGATGATTTTGCATTAATTGTTAGAAATCTCCTAAGGAATGCGTGCAGTTATTCAGAAAAGGACACAAAAGTAAAGATAAGGTTGTATAAAAATAACGAAGATGTTGTGTTAGTTGTAAAAGATAAAGGAAGAGGAATCTCTCTATCAGATCAAGAAAGGATTTTTGAAAGATTTTATAGAGTTGACAAAGGTCGATCTAGAAACTTAGGTGGAACTGGTATTGGTCTTTCTCTTGTTAAACATGCTGTTGATAGAAATAAAGGTAATATAACTCTAAAAAGTCAATTAGGCGAAGGGTCTACTTTTACAGTATTTTTTAAACTTGAAGATGAATGAACATTTATTAGACAGAGAGTTGTCTTGGTTAAGTTTTAATGAGAGAGTTCTCGAATTATCTCAAGAAAAGAAGCTAAATATAAAAGACAAACTTAGTTTGTTTGCAATTACTCATTCAAATTTAGATGAATTTTTTCAAATTAGAGTTTCTGGAATTTTAGATGAAATTTACATTCAAAACAAAAATGGTTTAAACAATGATGAGAAAATTGTTTATTTCAGAAGTATTTTCGAAAAAGCTGATGAATTGATGAAAAGAAGGAATGAGATTTGGAAAAATAACTTTATTAACGAGTTAAACGAATCATCATTAGAAATATTAAATTTAGATGAATTGGATAAGTCTGAAATTTCAAGGTTAGAAGATTATTTTGTTCATAATGTAATGCCAATTTTAACTCCTCTTGCTTCTGATCAAACGCATCCCTTCCCATATATATCTGATTTATCACTTTCAGTTGGAGTTTTTATACATTCTAAAAATATGTTAGAAAAAGATTTTGTAAGAATAAAAGTTCCTACAAGTTTAGGACCTTTTTGCAATGTGAATAAGTCTCAGGTTGTATGGATGCATGAGTTAATAATTTACTTTGTAGATATCATGTTTAAGCCATATAAAGTTTCTGAGAAATTTTGGTTTAGGATTACAAGAGATGCTGATCTCGAATTTAGAGAAAGTCTTAAAAAAGATTTTCTAGATGTTATCCAAGAAAGTTTAGAATCTAGAAGGTTAGGAAGAGTTGTAAGGATTGAGATAGACGAGAAAGTATCTATCGAAGCTAAGAATTATCTAATGAATAATCTTGAATTAGATTTTGATTTATTTATTAATCTTGAAAAACCAATCACTAGTTTTCAAATTAATGGAATTAGTAAGCTTACAAATCAAGAATCTAGTTGGTCGAATTACAATGATAAATTTTCATTTGAAGATGATGTTTTTACTTCTATAAAAAAAAGTGATGTATTAGTGCACCACCCTTACCAGTCATTTAATGACAGTGTTATTCAATTTCTTAGACAATCATGTTTTGACCCTAAAGTTAGAACCATTAAAATGACTCAATATCGAACTGGACAATCTGGAGAAAGTGATGTGATAACATCATTACTAGCAAGTGCAGCTAGAGGTGGAAAACAAGTTGCAGCACAAATTGAATTGAGAGCTCGTTTTGACGAAGAGAAGAATATCGAAAATGCGCGATTTTTAGAAGAATCAGGTGTTCATGTTTCTTATGGCGATCCAAGGTATAAAGCCCATGTAAAGATGATATTAGTTGTAAGAGAAGAGGAAGATACACTTGTTTCATACATGCACTTTGGGACTGGAAATTACAACTATCTAACTTCTCAAGGGTATGAGGATATTGGATTGTTTACTGCAAATCAACAATTAGGTTTAGATTGTCAGTTAATTTTTAATTCACTAACAGCTTATTCTGACAGAAGAAAAGCTTCCAATATTCTTGTAGCACCAGAAACTTTACAAAACTCAATATTGGAATTAATTGAAGAACAAACCTTGCTTGGTTCAAAGGGTTATATTTTTTTTAAGATAAATAATTTAACCGATCCTTTCATTATCGATGCTTTACAAAAAGCAGCAAGTAATGGTGTAAATATTAATTTAATAATTAGGGGAATATGTTCTTTTAAAGCGGAATCTAATATAAGAATAATTTCCGTATTGGGTCAATTTTTAGAACATTCAAGAATCTATATGTTTGGACAAAACAAAAATTCTAAAATTTATATTGGTTCAGCAGATATGATGCAAAGAAACTTAAGACATAGAATAGAAATCTTGGTCCCAATCTTAGATGCTACAATTAAAGATTATTTGATTAAATTAACAAAGATGTATTTAAAATCAGATTCAAATACATGGGAAATGGATAATAAAGGTAATTGGAATAATTTGAATGGTAAATATTCAATACAAGAAAAATTAAAAAAAACTAAAAAATGACTGTTAAAAATATAATCTATATAAGACATGCACATGCTGGTAAAAGAGATTCATGGCTATTTGATGACTATAAAAGACCTCTCAGTGCAAAAGGCAATATACAAGCAAATAGATTTGCTGCAAAATTTAAAAAAGTAAATGATATAGCACCAATAACAATTTTTTCTTCTCCAAGATTACGATGCATTGCAACTGTGGGTGTTTTAAGTCTTAACACATCTCAACAAATTAATGAACTTTCTGATTTGGACGAGGGAAGTGATTTTAAAAAATCATTAAAGTTTGCCTTACGTCAAAACTGTAAGACTGTTGTTTTGTCTACACATGGCGATATTATGTATAATTTATCTAAGTATTTGGTTAAAAATAAATTATCTAAAGTTAAGAGCTTTGATATAGAAAAAAGCGCCTATTGGTGGCTTTCGATAGAAAATGGAAAAATCAAATCCGCTAAAAAATATAAATCATAAAGTGAGTAAGTATTAATCTCGTAGGAATAATTGATATAGGTGGCAATTCTGCACGAACTGCTGTTTTTAATAATCAAGTTGATTTAATAGAAACAAATAAAATTTGGCCCTTGCTTGGTAGGGAAGTCACAAATTTTGGAGAAATAAGACCACTTAAAATCAACAAACTAGTTAATAAACTACAAAATAATATTAAAAAACATCAAAAAAATGTTGATAAAAAAATTTATTGGTTTGTTATAGGAACTAGTCCATTTAGAAGATCGTCAAATGGAGTCGAAGTATTTAGTGATCTTATTAATAATTTGAAAGTAGAAGGAAAAATACTATCAAGTCATGAGGAGGGTAAGTACTCATACAAAGGAGTACAAAAAATTTATCAAAACAGGAATATGCTTGTAGTTGATTTTGGAGGTGGAAGTACCGAGATTACAAAGTATGAAGATGATTTTCTAGTTGAAAGTATTAATTTTGGAACTTCAGATATAAGAAATATTATAGGAAGTCAGCCTGTTAGTAAGAAAAAAATTAAATCATCTTCAGATTTTATAAAATACAAACTTAACAATTCAAGTTTATTACAGAATACTGAAGAAGTTGTATTTTGTGGAGGAACTGCAAGAAATTATTTTCAACTCATAAACAACGGAGAAGCTCTTGATAGATCAACTATTTCAAAGCAAAAATCGTCAAAATTAGAAACGACTATAAATGAATTATCAAAGTCAAAAATTAAAAAACTAAAAAGATTAGATTTTATTAATCCATATAGAGCAGAAGTTTTATTACCTGGTTTACTTATCATGAATGCTTTGATTCAAAACTTTGGATACAGTTCTTTTAAATTGTCTCCAGTTGGACTTAGAGAGGGTTTTGCTGAGAGTTTAATTTAAATTTACTTAATAAACTCTTGCTTTTTACTTAACAATTTATTTCTATGATATCTTTCAGTAATGAATGAAAAAGAATTCTTAATTTCTCTAACTAATGAAATCAAAGATTATGCACTTGATGGGTTTTATAAAGATTTCAATATAAGAACTAAACAAGACGGATCTATAGTGACCGATATCGATTTAATGGTAGAAAAGAAGATATTTAAAATAATAAGCAAATTTTTTCCAGAAGATTCATTTTTAGGTGAAGAAACTGGATTTCATAGAGGTAAAAATTCTACAATGTGGGTAGTTGATCCTATAGATGGAACAAGGGCTTTTTCTCAACATCGTTCAGAATGGGGAGTTCTAATAGCTCGTAGTGTAGAAGGGGTCGTTAAAACTGGTATTGTAGTTTGTCCCGTTCAAGATATATTTACGGTAGTTCATAATAATGAACTCGTATATACAAGTTTTGATTATAAAAATTTGAATAAAAATATCTCAAATAAAATATCAATATTAATCGAGGATAATTTTGATATTTCTAATGTAAATCATGAAAATTTTAGTATTTTACAAAGTAAGAATCAGTTTTGTAAAGATGTTATTTCGATTGGTTTTTCAGATTTTGATGCAATTATTACCTATGCACCTTTTCCACATGATCGTTTAGCATATGAACCAATTGTTAAGTATATGGATGGCACTATTTCAAAAATCAATGGAACAATTGTTGATCCTATGG
>Ga0213864_10001489_pt1 | contig 10521 bp, 10 predicted proteins | sample PICome_5_FD_160078 | JGI IMG/M metagenome (GOLD analysis project Ga0213864, IMG submission 160078) | Coastal seawater microbial communities near Pivers Island, North Carolina, United States - PICO247 | ecosystem: Environmental > Aquatic > Marine > Coastal | place: USA: North Carolina... | reverse complement strand
TGAAGGAAGCGTATAACTGGGCAGATGTTATTCATGTACACGAGCCACACATTCCACTATTATTTTGGAATTTACCTAATAATAAAAAGTTAGTTTTTACATTTCATGCTAGTTATTCAAAGTTTGTGATTTTCTTGTTAAAGTTTTTATATTTTTTTAAAAAAATAAATAATATTTCTGTTGCAGTTAGCGAGTCTTCTACACCTAATGCATTAACGATGAAAACTTCACCATTAATTATTCCAAATATGATTGAAATTGATTATTCAGTTAATTTTAATAATTTATCCACCTATTTATTTATTGGTAGAAATGAAAAAAGAAAAAATGTTAAACTTTTCGAAAATTTATCAACTTCATTAAACACTTCATATAACTTTGTTGCAATTACAAATGAAAAAGGTGCAAATGATCATATTCTTTATAAATTAAATGTAAGCTACAAAGAAAAAATTGAAACTATTAAAAATGCCGGTATTTACTTAGCGCTTAATTCACATGTAGAAAGTTTTGGGATTACATTACTTGAAGCAATAAATAATGGATGTATAACTGTATCGTCGGACATTGAAGCGTTTAAAGATGTACTTGAAGATTCTGGAGTATATTTTAAAAACAACAATCTAGATAATTTAATAGAAACATTAAATGAGTTATTAAAAAATAATCTGGAAAACATATTTAATAAACAAAAACAACATATTTCAAAATATGATTTACGAAAAAATATGCAAGATTACATTTTATTGTATTTAAAGTGATGGGTTAAAATTATTTTATGAAAATAGAAGCAACATCAAAAGTTAAAAAAGGCTTAGCAGAAATGCTTAAAGGTGGCGTTATTATGGACGTCGTAAATGCTGAGCAAGCTGTTATTGCAGAAAAATCTGGTGCAGTTGCTGTAATGGCGTTAGAAAGAATACCAGCTGATATTCGAGCTGAAGGTGGAGTGGCAAGAATGTCATCAGTTGGAGTTATTCAAGAAGTTATGGATGCTGTTTCTATACCAGTTATGGCAAAAGCTAGAATTGGTCATTTTGTTGAAGCTCAAATAATTGAATCTATTGGTATCGATTTCATTGATGAATCCGAAGTTTTAACTCCTGCAGATGAAGTAAATCATATTAATAAAAATAATTTTAAAACACCATTTGTTTGTGGTGCAACTGGTCTAGGTGAAGCAACTAGAAGGATAGCTGAAGGTGCTTCTATGATTAGGACTAAAGGTGAAGCGGGAACTGGTAATGTAATTGAAGCTGTGAGACATATGAGAACTATCACTAACGAAATTAATGAAGTTTTAGCTTCTGACACAAATCAACTTGTTGCAATTTCAAAAAAATATGGTGCTCCACTTCATATCTTGGAACAAATTAAAGAAGAAGCTAAATTACCCGTAGTTAATTTTGCTGCTGGAGGTATAGCAACTCCTGCTGATGCAGCATTAATGATGCAATTAGGTTGTGATGGTGTTTTTGTCGGTTCAGGTATTTTTAAAAGTGGGGATCCCGCAGAACGAGCCGAAGCTATTGTTGTAGCGACAACTAACTATAACGATCCTAAAATACTTGCTGAAGTTTCCAAAGACTTAGGAGAACCTATGGTAGGTATCAATATTGATACATTAACTGAAGAAGAGAAATTAGCTAAAAGAGGTTGGTAGATGCCTGTAGGTGTACTTGCTCTACAAGGTAGTTTTTTTGATCACGTAAAATCTTTAAACAATATAAATTTAGATCATAAGTTAATAAAATCTCCAGATGATTTAGTCGATGTAGATTCTTTGATACTCCCAGGTGGTGAGTCAACAGCGATGAGAAAGATAAATACATTTAATGATTTATTTTCTAATATTGATAACTTAATTAAGGAAGGCCTTCCTACAATAACAACTTGTGCAGGGACAATATTAGTAGCTAATGAAATCATTGATGGATCTCCTTGTATACCAAATATTTCTATAACAGTGCAGCGCAATGCGTATGGTCGTCAAAACGAATCATTTGAGGGTAATGTTCAGTTTTTAGATAATGATGATATCTATTGTTTTATTAGAGCACCAAAAATAATAGATTACGATAAAAACGAAGTTAATGTTCTATCAACTCATATGAATGAAGTTGTCGGTGTTCAAGAGAAGAATTTAGTTTCATTCACATACCATCCAGAATTAACAAATGATAAGTATTATCTAGATTGGCTAAAACAATTTATGCAGGAAGGTAAATATGTCGGGTCATTCTAAGTGGTCAACTATAAAAAGAAAAAAAGGTGTAAATGATGCAAAAAGAGGTCAGTTATTTGCAAAACTTGTAAAAGCAATTGAAATTGCTGCCAGAAATGGTGGTACGGATCCCTCTAACAATGCTTCTTTATATCAAGCCATATCAAAAGCAAAATCTAATTCAGTTCCAAATGACAATATTGAACGTGCATTAAAGAGAGTAGATGGAAATTTAGATACAGGTGAAATTTTTGAACTTACTTATGAAGGTTATGGTCCTCATGGAGTTGCAATACTAATTAATTGTCTAACTGATAATAAAAATCGTACAGCAGCCGATGTTAAAGCCACTTTAACTAAACACGGTGGTTCTATGGGAACACCGGGAAGTGTAAATTATTTATTTGAAAGAAAAGCAATATTTCAATTTGATGAATATAGTGATGAATTAATCGATTATGCAATAAGTAACGAATGTTTAGATATTGTTGAATCCAACGACAGTGTTACGTTTGAATTTAATCCTTCAGATTTTAAAAAAATAAATGAAGGGTTAAAAGATTTAGAATTCACAGTATCAAATGCAGAAATTGCATACATACCAAATGTTGGAGTAAATATTTCAGCTGATCAATTAAAAAGCATCTCTAAAATAATAGATTCACTAGAAGAACTTGATGATGTACAAGAGGTCTTTACAAATTTTGATATTGAAGAAAAAGAGTTAGAAACATTACTTTCTGAATAAAAAAAGTAAAATTTACCTATATGGTAAATAAAGCAAAAAAACAGGGCACAACATACGAAACTAATATTGTTAATAGATTGAATGAACATGAAAAATTTAAATCTCAAAGATTTGCTGAAGGTGGATCTAAAGATTTAGGCGATATACAACTATTTGTTGAGGAAGAAGAATACTTTATTGAGGCTAAAGCAAGACAAAATCTCAATATTCATCAATCTTTAGATAAAGCAATAGAAAAATCTGGTGATGAAAATACAGTATTGTTTTGGAAAAAATTAAAGCGTAAAGAAGGTAATTCAAGAAGAACTAACGATGGTATTCCCGAAGTAGTTACTATGTCCTATGATCTTTTTATTAAGTTATTAAATAAGTAACTTATGAGTGATCGTTTTGATTACACGTTACCTTCAAGTGCAATAAATCAATTTCCATATGAAAACCCTGAAGATTCAAAACTTTTAAACGCAAATACAAGGGAAATTATTTCATTTAGTGACTTGCCTGAATTAGTACAGACTAATTCTTTATTTATTCTTAACAAATCAAAAGTTAAAAAAGTACGAATACTCACATCTAAGTTAACAGGTGGAAAACTAGAAATATTTATTTTAAAAATTATTGATGACTACTCAGCTGTATGTTTAATTAAATCGTCAGATAGAAAAAATATTGATAAATTATATAAAACAACAAATTTTAACTTTCGAATAATACAGAAAGATGAAGACTCTTTTACTTGTAAATTTGATGTAAATGTGAATGATTTAATTAAAGAATACGGAATACTTCCATTACCCCCATATATTAAAGATGATCCTGAAAAGAGAAAAAAATATAATAATGAGTTTTCTGATGATGGGTTTTCAGTAGCTTCACCTACTGCTGGATTACATTTTTCAAATAAATTAATCAATAAATTAGCACAAACAAATGATTTTGCATTTGTAAATTTAGATGTAAACATAGACACCTTTAAACCTATGAAGTCATCTAATTTAGATGAACATAATATTCACTCAGAAACGTACAGTATTACATCAGATGATTTCAATAAAATTATAGATTTTAAAAATAGTGGTAAACCTATATATTGTGTTGGAACAACTTCACTCAGAGCAATTGAAACTGCATACACAACAAATAACTTAGATGGAACTACAGATTTATTTATTAAACCCGACACAAAAATTAACATTCCAAATTATTTAATTACAAACTTTCATGCACCTATGAGTTCCTTGTTGTCAATAGTTGAAAATGTATATGGTGATCATTGGAAAGACTTATATGAATACGCACTTAATAATAAATTAAAATTTTTAAGTTTTGGCGATGCTGTATTATTTGAATATAAATGAACACTATAAAATTTAGAAATATTATTACCGATGGGGCAGCAAGAGTAAATGAAGTAACCATAAATAATAAATCTTTTAGCACCCCAATATTTATGCCTGTTGCGACAAGGGGTTCTATTAAGTCACTGCCATTATCAAGCTTAAAAAATTTCCCGGTACTATTAGGAAACACATATCACTTATATTTAAGACCTGGTTTAGAAACAATACAACAATTTGGTGGTCTGCATGATTTCATAAATTGGAATAATTTAATTCTTACTGATTCTGGTGGATTTCAAGGATGGTCTATACCTAATAACCAAAGTGACGAAGGTATTGAATTTACAAATGTTTATGATGGTTCAAAATTTTTAATGACACCAAAACTGTCTATGGATATACAAAATGTTCTTAATAGTGATATTGCTATGATTTTAGATCAATTAATTGATACAAATAAAGAAAAATCTGATCAACTATCAGCAATAAATACAACAAATACTTGGGCTAGAGAAGCAAGAGAAATACATGAAAACGACAATCAGTCTTTATTTGGTATAGTCCAGGGCGGTATTCATAAAGAATTGAGAGAAATTTCTGCCAACCATATGATTGAATTAGATTTTGATGGGTATGCAATAGGTGGTTTAGCAATTGGTGAATCAAGAAGCCAACGTAATGAGATAGTTAAATTTGTTAATGAAATTTTACCAACAAATAAGCTCCGTTATGTAATGGGTTTAGGTGACATAAAGGGAATGATAGAGTTGATTGATTTAGGTGTTGATATGTTTGATTGTGTCTGGCCTGCAAGAATTGCTCGTCATGGAAAGATAATAAATAGAGGTGAATATTTTAATTTAAAAAACGCTAAGTTTAAAAATGATTTAGATCCTTTAGTAGCAAATTGTAGCTGCATGTCATGCATGAATTTTTCTAAATCATATCTAAGACATTTATTAGTTAATGAACCAACATCATCTTGGTATTATCTAACATTGCATAACTTACATCAAACAGAAACTATTATTAACGAAGTGAAAGAAAGTATATTAAAATCAGATTTTGATAATTATAAAAAGGAATTTTTAAATGAATGATTTCTTAGCGTTACTTCCACTTATTACTGTATTTATAATCTTTTATGTAGTTCTTTACATACCTCAAAGAAGACGACAAAAAAAACATAAAAATTATGTAGATGCTTTAAAAATAGGAGATGATGTAATAACTGATTCTGGCATATTTGGTAGAGTTACAAACATAAAAGATGATCGTGTAACACTAGTTGTTAAAAAAGGGGAAATTGAAATATTAAAATCTAATATTTCTTTCAAATAAATGAAGTCTTTATTCAAACTATTTTTACTGCCTTTGATTTCTATTGGTTTATTTACATTTGTATTTATTAATTCAATTCAACCTAAATTGGGTCTTGATTTACAAGGTGGTGTTTCAGTTATATTAACAGCAGAAGAAGGCACTGATCCAGAGCTAATAGAACAAGCAGTTGAAATTATGAGAACAAGAATAGCTGCTATTGGTGAAGTTCAAGAACCAGAAATTTCTATAAGTGGTGAAAATTCAGTTTTAGTTCAGCTACCTGGATTAACAGATCAAGAGAGAGCGATAGAAGCTGTAGGAACAACAGGTTTGTTGACTTTTAGACCTGTATTAGCTTCATCATTGGAAACAGGATATTCACCCGCATTAACTATTACAGAAAATCCTGAAGACCCTGAGAACCCAACAATCGAAGCTCCTCAAGGTGTAGATAACTTGACCGGTTTAACAATTGATGACAACCCAAATACAGATTCTTATTTACTTTCCTTAAATAATGGTTTTCCAGTAATTTACCATTTAGGTCCAGCAGAATTAACTGGTAGTGATATAGATGACGCATTAGCTGTATACCCTCAGAATGAATGGATTGTACAACTGGTATTAAAAGATGAATCTGCAGATAAATTTACTGATTTAACTAAACGATTAGCTTCTTATTTTGGTGAACAAAGAAAATTAGCAATAGTATTAGATGGTCAAGTAATTTCCGCACCAGGAATAGCTTTAGACGTTAATCCAGAAATAGGAATCACTGGTGGAACAGCAGCTATCTCCATGGGTAATACTGATCAAGGTGAATCTGCTAACAACCTAGCAGTTATTTTAAGATATGGTGCTTTACCTGTAGCGTTTGAAAGATCTTCAATTCAAAAAGTATCTGCAACATTAGGTGAAAACACTTTGAATTTAGGTTTGCAAGCTGGTTTGGTCGGTTTAGTAATAGTATCAATATTTTTATTGTTTTATTATCGTCTCTCTGGGATTATTGCAATTTTAGGATTAGCTTCTTTTGGAGCATTGTTTTATTCAGTAATAGCCCTACTCGGTGAGTATCAGGGTTACACATTAACACTTGCAGGTATTGCGGGTGTTATAGTTTCAATTGGACTTACAGCTGATTCGTACATAGTTATATTTGAAAAATTAAAAGATGAATTAAAGATAGGAAGATCTTTTAGTTTTGCTGCTGAAAAGGCTGTTACAGAGGCATGGAACACTATATTGGTTGCTGATTTTGTGTCTATTATTGCTGCTGTTATTTTGTATATTTTGGCAATTGGACCTATTAGAGGATTTGCACTTACCTTAGGTATAGCTACTGTTTTTGATTTGTTTTATACAAGATTGTTTATAAGGAACGCTGTGCCAGCTTTTGGTTCAATATCTACAAATCCGAGAAGTTATTTTCCATTAAAACAAAAGGATTTTGAAAATGTTTAAAAATTTATTCTTAGGTACTACAAATATTGATTTTAAAAATTTAGGATCTAAATTCTACAAGGTATTTGTAATCGAATTTATTCTGTTCATTGCTATTTTGTTATCTTCAATTTTTGGTTTAACACAGCTTAATTTGTCAGTTGATTTTACAGGTGGTACTACTTATCAACTTGATGCTAATTATTCAGATAAAGATATAAATGATGTAATGAACAATACAATACTAAAAGTTGCAAGATATCAAACCTTTGACAATTCCAATACAATCATTTTTAGAGCTATTGAATCTACACAAGAAAAAGAATCAGAATTATTAAATTATCTTTCAACTAAATTTGATGTAGAAAAAAATGAAATAGAATTCCAAAGAGTAGGACCAACTTTTGGAGCTGAAATTACTGATAAAGGAATTCGAGCATTAATCATATTCTTATCAATAATTGCTCTTTTGATTTCATTTAGATACGAATATAGATATTCTTTAATTGCTTTAGCAGCGTTAATGCATGATTTATTACTTACTTTTTCAATATATGTATTAATTGGATTAGAGATTACACCATCAACGATTATTGCATTGTTGACAATTTTAGGATATTCACTTTACGACACTGTAATTCTTTTTGACAAATTAAAAGATTCTCAAAGAACATTTAAAAGGGATAACTTAACTTCAGAAATCTTAAATAAAACTTTTAATGACGTTCTTATGAGGAGTATCAATACCTCATTAACATCTGCAATTCCTATTCTATCTATTATATTTGTAGGTAATTACCTAGGTATAGAAGGAAACTTATCAGATTTCGCAATACCTTTATTGATAGGTATTGTTTCGGGAACATATAGCTCTATATTTGTAACTGTTCCGTTTTTGTCAAAGATAATTAAAAATTAAATTATTTACTACCATATAAGTATGGTTACTGCATCTAAAGCAATGAATGTAAAAGAATTGTCTGACAAGCTATTAAATTTTTATTCTGAAAAAGATCAAGAAGAGATTAATAAAGCTTTTTTATATGCAAAAAAAGGACACCAGGGTCAAAAAAGAAAATCAGGTGAAGAATACATTACACATCCACTACATGTAGCAATATATCTTGCAGAACTCAATTTTGACATTGAAACAATCAAAGCAGCTCTTTTACATGATTTAGTTGAAGATACTGATATTACATATCAAGATATAAAAAAAACATTCGGCAAAGAAGTTGCAGATTTGGTTGATGGTGTTACAAAATTAGACAAAATCAAATACAACTCTAGAGAAGAAGCGAAAGCAGATGCAATTAGAAAAATGGTTATTGCAATGTCCAAAGATATAAGAGTTTTAATATTAAAACTTGCTGACAGACTTCATAACATCGAAACTATTGAATTTCATAAAAAATGGACCCAGGAAAAAATAGCAAACGAAACTTTATATGTTTATGCTCCTCTAGCACACAGATTGGGGTTACAAACAATTAAGCATAAATTAGAAGATATATCCTTTGAAATACTTCATGACAAACAAAATAATGAAATTAAAGATTTATTAAAACAAAGTAATCCTAATAGATCTAAACAAATTGAAGAATCAACAAAAATTATTAAAACATTATTAGATGACAACTCACTTTCTGCGGAAGTTTATGGAAGGCCAAAGCACAACTATTCAATATATAAGAAAATAGTTAATAATGGTATGTCCTTTGGTGAAATAAATGATTTAATTGGAATTCGTATTATCACCGATGATGTAAAAAATTGTTATACAATACTTGGGTTAATACATGCAAATTTTCAACCTGTACTAGGTAGATTTAAAGATTTTATCTCAATGCCAAAGTTTAATTTGTATCAAAGCTTACATACAACTGTATTAACAGAAACAGGTTCAAAAATGGAAATTCAAATTAGAACACATGATATGCACTACCGTGCTGAATTCGGGGTAGCTGCACATTGGAAGTACAAAGAAAAACCGTCGGATGATTTAACTAAATGGACCAATGAACTCTCAACAATTTCAAATGAGTACCCAGATCCAAATGAATTTTTACAACATATGAAATTAGATCTTTATGAAAATGAAGTTTTTTGTCTCACACCAGGTGGTGATGTTATTTCGCTTCCTTCAGGATCTACTCCTGTAGATTTTGCTTTTGCTATTCATACTCAAGTTGGCGAAAAATTAATTGGTGCAAAGATAAATGGAAAATTAGCTAATTTAAGTTCCATATTAAAAACAGGTGACACAATCGAAATCCTTACTAGTAATGATAAAGATAAGGGTCCTAGTAGAGATTGGCTAAACATTGTAAAAACATCCAGAGCCAGATCAAAAATAAAACAATGGTATCAGAAGCAATTAAAGAATGAAGACATTCAAAAAGGAAAAACAATTTTAAATTCTTGGCTTGATACAAATGACGAAATATTAGAAAGTTATTCTAAAGATCAGTTAATTGATGAATTACTAAAAGAAATAAAACTTCCAAATATTGAAAGTTTGTATATGAATTTAGCTAATGGAAACACAGGTATAAATACAATTGGAAACAAACTAAGAAAAATAGCTTTTCCAGAAGAAATTAATACCGATGAAGATCTTTATTCTGCAGAAACAACTCAAGAAAGCAAATCTTCTTTAGTTATAGTTGAAGGATATGATGACATCCAAGTAAGAATGGCTAAGTGTTGTGTTCCAGTACCAGGAGATGACATTTTAGGCTTTGTTACCATAACCAGTGGTATTTCAATTCATAGATCAGATTGTCTTAATGTCAAAATTGATTCCAAAAAGGGTGAAAGAATAATAGATGTATCTTGGGCTTTTGAGTCAAATACTGGAATTATAATTTGGTTAGAAATAGAAGCTATTGACAGACCCTATTTATTAAGAGATGCAACAATAGCTATATCTGATAACGGTGGAAACATACTGGTTGCTAAATCTGTTACAAGTAGTAAAAGAATTGTTAGTTTATTATTCCAAATTGAAATAAGTGATAATAAACAATTAGAAGAAATTATAAGAGATGCTAAAAACATTGAAAGTGTTTTTGAGGCATCGAGGATTTTTCCTGGTAAGAACTGATGAATACTGTTTCAACTTTTACTAGTTTTACTACATCTAATTGTTATATTGTTAAGCCTTATAATGATGAACGATGTATTTTTATTGATTTACCTCCTGACTTAGAAAATGCACTTGAATATGTAAATAAAGAAAATTTAACAATCATGGGAGCATTAATTACCCATGGACATTTTGATCATGCTCTTGGTATGGAAAAATTCAATTACGGTAAATACCTTTCTTTAGAAGATGAATTTTTGGCTAGAAATCCACAAGATCAAATAAAAATGTTTATGGGTGACGCTACAGGCGTAAATGAATATAAAGGGGAAATTCTAGATGTAGATAAACATGA
>Ga0213864_10001488_pt1 | contig 10526 bp, 7 predicted proteins | sample PICome_5_FD_160078 | JGI IMG/M metagenome (GOLD analysis project Ga0213864, IMG submission 160078) | Coastal seawater microbial communities near Pivers Island, North Carolina, United States - PICO247 | ecosystem: Environmental > Aquatic > Marine > Coastal | place: USA: North Carolina | collected... | reverse complement strand
TGCTTATTGGTGGATCCGACAAGGCATGACCCGCGCGATCGACAACAGTGCACGCACGATTCGCCTACCGATTCACGTGAGCGAAAAGCTCTCGAAGATGCGGAGAATCACGCGAGAGCTCTCCCACCGCTTCGGTCGTCAGCCCAACAGACTGGAACTGGCCCATGCGATGGGCATTGCCCCTGAAGAACTGGAAGATCTGATCTCCCAAAGCGCACCGTGTGCCTCGCTCGACGCCCACGCACGGGGCGACGAAGATCGCAGCACGCTCGGTGAACTGATCGCTGATCCCAACAGCAATGAGTCGATGGACTCCATGGATCGCAGCCTTCAGAAAGAGCACCTCGGCACCTGGTTGGCCCAGCTGAACGATCGGGAGCGGCGAATCATCGAACTGCGCTTCGGCCTGGAAGGCAACGAGCCTCTCACCCTCGCTGAAATCGGTCGCCAGATCAATGTTTCCCGGGAACGGGTGCGCCAGCTAGAAGCGAAAGCCATCCTCAAGCTGCGCACGATGACCAACTACCAACAAGCGGCTTGAGTGATGCCGCCCGCCATCAACTGATCGGGGTTGCCGCTGTTGCAGCCTGGCTCATCGCCGTTGTTTCTTGTGCTCTGGCCGTGCGGCGGCACTGGCCGGAGCAACGTGAGTGGAGCCGCAAAGTGGTCCACATCGGCACTGGCCCGGTGATTCTGCTGGCCTGGTGGGCCGGCATCGAACGCACGGTTGCGTTGCCGGCAGCCGTGACGGTCACCTTGGCCACCGCACTCAACCACCGCTTCCGTCTGTTGCCGGCCGTTGAAGACGTGGGACGTCAGAGCTACGGCACGATCGCCTACGGCGCAGCCATCGCCCTGCTGCTGACACTATTCTGGCCGTCCCATCCCTTGGCAGCAGCAGCCGGTGTGCTCGTGATGGCCATTGGCGACGGCCTAGCCGGACTGATCGGCCCCCTGGTGCGCTCACCACGCTGGTGCCTTCTGGGCCAAACAAAGTCCTTGGCCGGCACGGCAGCCATGGGCACTGGCGGATTCGCTGTGCTGCTGCTGCTGCACCTGGGCGCCCGCAGCCTTGGCCTGGCGTCCCCGTCTGTGCTGATCCTGGCGGCCATCGCCCTGATCGCTACGGCCCTCGAGCAGTGCAGCAGCTACGGCATCGACAACCTCAGCGTACCGCTGACAACTGGCTGGCTCTGGCAGCACTGGGCCGGCCCAAGCTAGGCATCCAGCATCACTTCACAACGATGCTCCCAATCGCGTTGTGTTCCCAAACCAGCCACAAGCAAGCGATCAGCCGGCTCCTCGCGCAAACGCAACTGCCATTGGCGAATCATCTCAGCGCGCTCAAGCCATGCATCCACCACCGTGCCCTGGATGATCAAAGGATCCCAGCCACGGCCACGGGCCACATCCAGCGACCAGGCGAGCAGATCATCCAACTGAAAGGGACGAAAACCAGCAAAAACAGGCCCCCTCTGCACATAGCTTTGCTCCAGGTAAAAGAGCTGCAGAGGATCTGAAACCCCACACAACTGCAGGAGATAGGCCATGAGCGGAGCCCCGGGTTTCCCTGCTTGAACCTTAATGATCAGCCCCAAAAATGCTGTTCAACGCAAACAGTTTGCAAAGCACATCGAATTGGCACTTGCATGTTGCGAGTGCCAATTCGATCCGTGATTCTCTCTTTGAAGCGCTACACCAATGCTGTGGCGGCACCCTGGGCAGCCGCCACAGCCGAAGCCAGTTGCTCGAGCACCGCACGGGTGGAGGCCAAATCGATGCAGGCATCCGTGATGCTCTGGCCGTAGGTGAGCTGGGCGAGATCCGCCGGAATCTTCTGGTTGCCCGCCACCAGGTGGCTTTCGATCATCACGCCCATCACATGGCGGGAACCAGCGCGCAACTGTTCGGCCACCGCAGCCGCCACCTCACTTTGGCGGCGGTAATCCTTATTGGAATTGCCATGGCTGCAATCCACCATCACCCGCGCCGGCAAACCGTCCTTTTCCAAGGCAGCAGCAGCCGCTTCAATAGCCTCTGGATGGAAATTCGTGCCCTGCTTACCGCCACGCAGCACCAGGTGGCCATCGGGATTGCCTGTGGTGGTCACAATCGCCGCCTGACCATCGTCATTGATGCCAAGGAAATGATGGGGCCTAGCAGCCGCCTCCATGGCATTGATCGCGGTGATGGCACTGCCGTCGGTGCCGTTCTTGAAACCGATCGGCATCGACAAACCGGAGGCCATCTCCCGGTGGGTCTGGCTTTCGGTGGTGCGCGCACCGATCGCCGTCCAACTGATCAAGTCGGCGATGTACTGAGGCACCACCGGATCGAGCAGCTCGGTGGCTGCTGGCAGGCCCATGTCAGCCAGATGGAGCAGTAAACCTCGTGCCAGCTTCAGGCCGGTGTTGATGTCGTAGCTGCCATCGAGATGGGGGTCATTGATCAGCCCCTTCCAGCCCACGGTGGTGCGGGGCTTCTCGAAGTACACCCGCATCACCACCTCGAGCTGATCGCGATGGCGATCGTGCGTTTCAGCCATCGCCTCGGCGTACTCCTTGGCAGCCTGCACGTCGTGCACTGAGCAGGGACCAACGATCACCAGCAGGCGCTGATCATCACCGCGCAGGATCGCCTTGATCCGTTCACGAGCTTCACGCACCGTGCCGCAGGCGGCATCACTGAGAGGAAGCTCTCGGTGCAGAAGCGCCGGTGCAACCAGAGGCCGCGTTTCCACCACGTGGAGATCAGAGGTGTGAATCATGCCGGCAGCCGCACAGGGCGATGGGGATGAACCACCCTAAAAGCCCGATTGCAGCCATTGGCACCGGCAGGTGGCAGGGCGGCAAAGAACAATGGGTGTCACGTCACAGTTCGTCAGGTTCGTTAGAACCCTTGCGCCGATGGTTGCCAGCACTTTTCTTGCCGACTACCGCGCCGCCGCTGCGGAGCGTGAAGCCCTGGGGATTCCCGCGCTTCCCCTCACGGCCGCCGAGGTGCAAGACCTCACGGAGCTGCTGCAGGCACCGCCCGCCGGGGAGGAAGGCTTCCTGCTGCACCTGCTCTCCGAGCGGATCCCCCCCGGCGTGGATGAAGCCGCCTACGTGAAAGCAGGCTGGCTGGGCGCCGTGGCTCAGGGCAGCAGCAGCAGCCCTTTGGTGAACCCGGTGGAGGCCGTGAAGCTGTTGGCCACGATGATCGGCGGTTACAACGTTGGCGCCCTGATCGAGCTGCTCTCCAGCAGCGATGCCGCCATTGCCGAGGCCGCTGCCGCAGGCCTGAGCCGCACCCTGCTCGTTTACGACGCCTACAATGACGTGCTGGAGCTGGCGGGCAGCAACACCTATGCCAAGCGCGTGATCGACAGCTGGGCTGCCGCCGAGTGGTTCACCGCCAAACCCGAACTGCCCGCCGAGATCACCGTGACGGTGTTCAAGGTGGAAGGCGAAACCAACACCGACGATCTCTCGCCGGCCACCCACGCCACCACCCGCCCGGACATCCCTCTGCACGCCACGGCGATGCTGGAGACCCGGATGCCAGGCGGCCTGGATCTGATCAGCGAGCTGAAGCAGAAGGGCCATCCCGTGGCCTATGTGGGCGATGTGGTGGGTACCGGCAGCTCCCGCAAATCGGCCATCAACTCGGTGCTCTGGCACACCGGCACCGACATCCCCCAGGTGCCCAACAAGCGCAGCGGTGGTGTTGTGCTCGGCGGCAAAATCGCGCCGATCTTTTTCAACACCGCCGAAGACTCGGGCGCCCTGCCGATCGAGTGCGATGTCACCGCCCTCAACTCGGGCGATGTGATTACGATTCGCCCCTACGCCGGCACGATCGAGCGGGCAGCCGGTGAAGCCAATGCCGGCGAGATCGTGGCCCGCTTTGAGCTCAAGCCCAGCACGATCACCGATGAGGTGCGTGCCGGCGGCCGTATCCCCCTGATGATCGGGCGCGCCCTGACCGACAAGGTGCGCGCCCAGCTGGGCCTGAGCGCCAGCGACCTGTTCATCCGCCCCAGCGCCCCGGCCGACACCGGCAAGGGCTTCACCCTGGCCCAAAAAATGGTGGGCAAGGCCTGCGGCCTGAGCGGCGTGCGCCCCGGCACCAGCTGTGAGCCGCTGATGACCACCGTGGGCTCCCAGGACACCACCGGGCCGATGACCCGCGATGAGATGAAGGAGCTGGCCTGCCTGGGCTTCTCCGCCGATCTGGTGATGCAGAGCTTCTGCCACACTGCCGCCTATCCCAAACCGGTCGACCTGAAGACCCACGCCGAGCTGCCCGACTTCATCAGTTCCCGCGGCGGCGTGGCCCTGCGCCCTGGCGACGGCATCATCCACAGCTGGCTGAACCGCATGCTGATGCCCGACACCGTGGGTACCGGGGGTGACAGCCACACACGCTTCCCTCTTGGCATCTCCTTCCCTGCAGGGTCGGGCCTGGTGGCGTTTGCCGCCGCCATCGGCGCCATGCCGCTCGACATGCCCGAATCGGTGCTGGTGAAGTTCAGCGGCTCGCTGCAACCGGGTGTAACCCTGCGCGATGTTGTGAATGCAATTCCCTACGTGGCGATCCAGCAGGGGTTGCTGACCGTGGAGAAGGCCGGCAAGAAAAACATCTTCAGCGGCCGGATCATGGAAATCGAAGGTTTGCCCGATCTGAAGCTGGAGCAGGCGTTTGAACTGACAGACGCGACCGCCGAGCGCTCTTGCGCGGGCAGCACGATCAAGCTCTCTGTGGAAACGGTGAGCGAATACCTGCGCAGCAATGTGGCGCTGCTTAAGAACATGATTGCGCGGGGCTACAGCGATGAGCGCACCCTGGCCCGCCGCATCAAAGCGATGGAAGCCTGGCTGGAGAAACCGGTGCTGATGGAAGCCGACGCCGATGCGGACTACGCCGCGGTGATCGAGATCAATCTCGATGAAATCACCGAGCCGATCCTGGCCTGCCCGAATGATCCCGACAATGTCAAACCTCTTTCCGAGGTGGCCGGTGATCGGATCGATGAAGTCTTCATCGGCTCCTGCATGACCAACATCGGCCACTACCGGGCTGCCGCCACCGTCCTCGAAGGGCAAGGTGAAAACACGGCGCGGCTATGGGTATGCCCGCCCACGCGCATGGACGAAGAGATGCTCAAGCAGGAGGGCTATTACGGCATTTTCGAGCGCGCCGGATCCCGCATGGAAATGCCCGGCTGCTCGCTCTGCATGGGCAACCAGGCGCGCGTGGAAGACAACACCACTGTGTTCTCCACCAGCACCCGCAACTTCAACAACCGCCTCGGCAATGGCGCCCAGGTGTATCTGGGCAGTGCTGAGCTGGCAGCGGTGTGCGCCCAGCTGGGCCGCATCCCCACCAAGGAGCAATACCTGGCCATCGCCGCCGCCAAGATCGATCCCCGCGGCGCCGAGCTGTACCGCTACCTCAACTTCGATCAGATCGAAGGCTTCGAGAACGAAGGTCGGGTCGTGAGCGTCGACGAGGAAACCAAGGTGCTCGCAGAGGCGTGAAGCAATCGTGAAGCCGCGTCGACTGCATCTCGATCCCCACGCTTGGCGAGCCAGCCGCAACCTGGAGCGCCTGATTCAGCAACGCTGGCCGGCCGTGATCTTCACGTTGCTGGCCACATCCCTGGGGGCGGCAGGTGCAGGCCTGCTATTCAAAACAGGCGTGGGCTGGCTGGGCAGCTGGCGCCTCAGCCTGCTGGAGCTGGGAAGCCCTTGGTTGGTGCTGCCTCTGCTGGGAGCTGCTGGAGGCCTGCTGTCGGGTCTGCTGGTGCAGCACCTGGCACCGGCAGCCGCCGGATCGGGCATCCCGCATGTGATGCGTTTCCTGGGGCGGCAACAGATCCCGATGCAGCTGCGGGTGGCTGTGGTGAAGCTCGTGGCCGGCATCCTGGCCATCGGCAGCGGCTTTCCCCTCGGACCCGAAGGTCCTTCGGTGCAGATGGGCAGCTCCGTGGGCTGGCAGCTGGCCCACTGGTTCAAGGCCCCTCCCTCCCTGATCCGAGTGATCGTGGCGGCCGGCGGCGGCGCCGGCATTGCCGCCACTTTCCATGCACCGCTGGGGGGTTTCTTTTACGCGATCGAGGAACTGTTGCGCCAGGCGGGGCCGGTGTTGCTGCTGCTGGTGTTTGTCACCACGTTCATGGGCAGCTTCTGGGCCGACCTGATGGGGCTGGCCGGCATGGGCGACAAAGCAGCCGGCATCGGCGGCGGAGGCTTCCAGCTGGTGAGCGAATACAACCCCGACCTGAACTTCCTTCTCAGCGATCTGATTTATCTGGTGGTGCTGGGTGCCGTGGTGGCCGTGCTGGCGGAGCTCTACACCCGCTACGTGGTGAACATGCAAAGGCTTGGGATGCGCTGGTTTCCCAATCGGCTGGTGTTACGGATGCTGATCGGTGGTTTTGTGATCGGGCTGGTCTATGCAGCCCTGCCGAACGAATTCCGCGATAACGCCGGACTGCAGCACGCCATCGCGGATGGGCACGTGAATGTGGACAAAGCTTTTGCGATCTTCCTGCTGCTGTTTTTCGGCACAGGTTTGGCTGCCGCCACTGGCGCCCCGGGCGGCCTTTTCGCGCCGATGCTCACCCTGGGTGGCTCCATCGGACTGATCGCTGCCGGCTGGGCGGAAATCACCACAGGCCATGCCCCCACAACCTTCGTGTTCGCCGGCATGGCAGCTTTCATCGCCGCCTGCGCACGCACACCGATCACCGCTGTGTTTCTGGTGTTTGCGCTCACCAAAAACCTGCTCATCCTCAAGCCCCTGCTGGTGAGTGCGGTGGCAAGCACCGTGATGGCGATGATCCTGCACGAAAAATCGATCTACAAGCGTCAGCTGAACCTCCTGCAGCCGGAGCCCAAGGCCGAGGAAGGCTTCAAGCTGAACAGCTCCCCTCTCAGTCCCCAAGACCTCTAGGAGACGCGCCACCCTGAAACAGGAAACCCTGCTGTTTGAACCAACGCCCCCAGCGGCCGGAGCCCTGAGGGCTGTGCTGGCCTTCCCCAGCACCTACACGGTGGGAATCACCAGTTTGGGATACCAGGTGGTATGGGCCACCCTCGCCCAGCGGGCCGATGTGGATGTGCGGCGTCTATTCACCGATCAGGCAGACCCCGCCCATCGCCATTGCGACCTGTTTGGGCTATCGCTCAGCTGGGAGCTCGATGGCCCTGTGCTGCTGGATCTGCTGGAGCAGCAGCGCATCCCGATCTGGGCCTGTGAGCGAGGCGATCACGATCCGATCGTGTTTGGCGGTGGCCCCGTGCTCACCGCCAACCCCGAACCACTGGCACCTTTTTTTGATGCAGTGCTGCTGGGCGACGGAGAACAGCTGCTGCCCGCCTTTATCGATGCCTTACAGGCATGCCGTGAAGCACCCCGGCCAGATCGGCTGCGGCAGTTGGCACAAGTGCCCGGGGTTTACATCCCCTCCCTCTACCAGCCTCGCTACAGCAGCGGTGGCCACCTGCTGGGCATTGATCCTGTGGAAGCGGGCATTCCCGCAACGGTGGCCAAACAAACCTGGCGCGGCAACACCCTCAGCCATTCCACGGTGATCACACCGGAGGCCGCCTGGCCCTCGATTCACATGGTGGAGGTGGTGCGCAGTTGCCCGGAGCTGTGCCGCTTCTGCCTGGCCAGTTACCTCACGCTGCCATTCCGCACCCCCAGTCTCGACGATGGTCTGATCCCCGCCGCGGAAAAAGGGCTCAACGCCACCCAACGCCTGGGACTGCTTGGCGCATCTGTCACCCAGCACCCACAGTTCGACGATCTGCTGGCCTGGCTGGATCACGATCGCTTCGAAGGCACACGGGTGAGCGTGAGTTCGGTGCGGGCCGCCACCGTGACGCCAGAACTCGGAAGAATCCTGAGCAAACGTGGCAGCAAATCGCTCACGATTGCCATCGAGAGCGGCAGCGAACGGATGCGCCAGGTGGTGAACAAGAAACTCGCCACCGAAGAAATCCATGCCGCGGCCCGCTACGCCAAGGAAGGCGGACTCACCGGGCTCAAGCTCTACGGCATGGTGGGCCTGCCCACGGAAGAAACCAGCGATGTGGAGGCCACAGCCGACCTGCTCCTGGCGTTGAAGAAAGCCACCCCTGGCCTGCGTTTATCCCTCGGCGTCAGCACCTTCGTCCCGAAGGCGCACACACCCTTTCAGTGGCAGGGGGTGCGCCCCGAAGCCGAGAAGCGGCTGAAGTTGTTGGCCAAACGCCTCAAACCCAAAGGCATCGATCTGCGGCCCGAAAGCTACGGATGGAGCGTGATCCAGGCCTTGCTATCCCGCAGCGACCGCCGTCTGGCCCCGGTGATCGCCGCAGCCCGCGGGCGCCACGAAAGCCTGGGGGGATGGAAGCAGGCCTATCGAGCCATTCGGGAGGAACGGCAGAGCGCAGGCCCCACAACCGATCTCCCGCTGCCCCCTCCCTGGGAGGAGGTGATCCAACAGCGTTGGAATGCTGATCGGGTGCTGCCCTGGGAGCACTTGGAAGGCCCCCTGCCCAAAACCACACTGATCAAGCACGCTCAGGAGGCTCTGAGGGAAGCGGCGACCAGCAGCGCAACCCCGCCAGCAGTACCCAGCCAGCAATGTTGATGCGGCTGTCGTACATGGGGATGTCGCTGCCATGCAACACAGCCAGCACCAACACCGACGCCCACCAAGCCCGATCAAACACCAAGGCGCTGAGCATGCCGCGGCGCACACCTCGGATCAGCAAGCCAAGCACCAACAGCACCACCAGCGCCGCTGCCGGAAGGCCATGGCTGATGGCCAGGTCAAAGGCGATGTTGTGCGGATGGCCATGCCAGCGACCAGTGCGCAATGGATAGATCACGCTGAAGGCCGCAGCGCCCCAACCCAGCCAGGGGTGCTCTGCAATCAAAGCCGCTGCCACGCTCCATTGCGTGATCCGCAGGGAAGCCAGCTTGCGCTGGCTCTGGTGGTTGATGTCGTTCAAACGACCCCACACCGACTGCGGCACAAGGGCACGGGCCGGATCCTGCAGCAAGGCCGGTACACCTGGAAGCGTTGCCAGCAACACCGGCAACAGGGCCAGCAGCAACAACGGCAGCAACCAAAACCAGCTGCCCGGGCCCGCCACCAGCGGCACCGCCAGGAGCATCGCGCCCCAGGCATTGCGTGAATCGGTGAGAACCAAAGCCAGCAGCTGCGCGGCTACCAGGGCAAGCACCACCAGCAACGACCAGCCGCTGCCTGCCAGTCGCTCCCGCCAGCGCCGCCAACAGGCAAACAGGGCCGCCAGCAACAACGGCCAGCTGAGAGACAGCCAAGCTGCGGTGATGTTGGCATAGTCAAACAAGCCAGAGAGGCGTCCCCGAGGACGACCTCCCTCCTGGAGATGCCAGACCACGGCACCACCAAGGGTCTGCCAAGGACCATGCCAACCCAGCAACAGCTGGCCCAGGCCCGTGATCACCACCGGCACCGTGCCCGCCCCAAGCACCAGACCCACACGGCGCCGGGCCGCGCAATCGGCCAAGTAGGGCTGAAACGCCCAGAACGCCCAGAACATGGGCAGCCAATTGAACAAGCCCCACCAGGCCAGCGCCGGCGGGTAACTCGGCAACGCCTGGGTGCGCAGGCTCGCAGCGATGGCACTGGCCAGCATCAAACCCGCCACCAGCAGCAGCAGCTGATTGAGGCGATCACGCCACCAGGGCAAGCGCCCACGGCTGCCCGCAATGAAGGGCACCAGCAGCAACACACCAGCCAACAAAGCGCTGGCAGGCAACACAAACAGTCCCAGCTGAAAGCAGCGCCAGCCCAGCGGATCAGCCTGCGCAGGCCGGTGGGCATCGAAGCGAAGCAGCAGATGCCGAACGATCGGCGTCACTCGAACACCGCCGTACGACCGCGATACACCATCACCAGGCGCTTGAGATGCAGCCGCACAGCGCGAGCCAGGGCCAGCCGCTCGGTGTCGCGCCCTTTGCGAATCAAGTCGTCCACTTCATCGCGATGGCTTACCGCAACGGTGGACTGGGCAATGATTGGGCCGGCATCCAGCTCCTCACTCACGTAGTGACCCGTGGCGCCGATCAGCTTCACGCCTCGCTCCCAGGCCCGGTGATAAGGCTGCGCGCCCATGAACGCCGGCAGAAAGGAGTGGTGGATGTTGATCACCCGATGGAAAGCATCCGGCGGATCAAACGCAGCCAGAAAACCAGGTGTGAGCACCTGCATGTACTTGGCCAGGATGACCAGCTCCACATCCAGCTCGGCCAACAGTTCCAGATGACGGGCCTCCGCTTCCTGGCGGTTGGCATTGCTGATGGGCACATGCTCAAAGCGGGCACCGAATTCTTCGGCGATGGGCCTCAGATCGGGATGGTTGGCGATCACAACAGCCACCTGCATGGGCAACTCACCGGTGCGCACGCGCCAGAGCAGATCGAGCAGGCAGTGGTCCTGCTTGCTTACAAAAATCGCCACCTGGGGCTTCTGATCAGAGAAAGTGACCTGATGCTGACCA
>Ga0213864_10001478_pt1 | contig 10560 bp, 12 predicted proteins | sample PICome_5_FD_160078 | JGI IMG/M metagenome (GOLD analysis project Ga0213864, IMG submission 160078) | Coastal seawater microbial communities near Pivers Island, North Carolina, United States - PICO247 | ecosystem: Environmental > Aquatic > Marine > Coastal | place: USA: North Carolina... | reverse complement strand
CTTTTGGCCGCTTCTATATCTTCTTCTGTTGGTCTTTTTGGGAATAAATTGTCTGATCCGTCATCAAGAACACCGTAGCTTTTTTTGAACCATTGTAGAGGTCCACTGGCGACTACTTTCTCAAAGAATTCAGCCTCTTTTTCTTTTCCTGTTTTTGCGTCTACATATTTGCTGCGTCTTGTCCTATAAGACACGACTCCACCAGAAAAATACTTGCCGTCGATTACCGCAGAGGGGACATCCTCATAGATCTCTTGGAAGGCCGAGAGTCTTCTAAATGCATCTTTATCGTTTGACGCCTCAAACTCTGTTGTAATTTTTCCATCTGCGGTCGTGTAAACAAACTTCTTCATTCTTCACCTTTCTTTATCCCTTCTGGGATCTCTGTTGTTCCGTTCTTGTACTCGTTGATTCTTTGTGTCATTTTTTTTGCGATGTCATACGGGACCGATCGTATCGTTGGGTAATTTTTCTCCCCGCTGTTAATAAACCTATCAACATCCACATCAAGCTTTAAGCACTGACTTACAATGAACCTTTCTTGGTCTGAATTAATCAGCCTGTGCTCGTCACTACTATCATGCCTCCGGTTTCGTGGTTCTTCTCGCTTGCTTGCCTTGTCGGAGCATTCCTCTGCGGCGACTCGATGCAGTTTCAAGGCTTTTCTTAATGCCCTGGCTTCTGCCCTAGTTGCCGCCATAGCGGCTCCGAACACCTCAAAAGGGGAGTCTGTATTGTACGAGGAGCAGTCGGCAGCCTCTGAATATACAAGCTGCGGCTGCTCTAATGTGCTTTCTGAACACCGCTTCCCAGCACCCTTTAACTCAACAGTAGGATTTGAAGACTTCTGCCTATGCGGGGATATCACAATCCTATAAACAGCAAAAGTCTTTCCATTCGGAGTCTCGTCCGGGACATGAAAAATATTTGTAACCTCACTATTAACAACTTTTCCAATTAGAAGTTCTGTGACTCTTCTTAACCCAGCGACTTTTGGTTTAGCGTCTCTGCCATCTCCAACAAGCTCGTCTGGGGTGAAATAACTCATTACATAATCACTCCACCCTGGGTCTGTCTGCAAAACAACCTCTTTTTTTTCTTCTTCAGATTCTGACTGCTTTTCCATCCTTTACCTCGATTTCTATTAAACTGTCCTGTTGGTCCCCATTCTGTATCGCAGATACTTCCTGCATGATGCATTCTAGTAAAGTCCTCATTTTTGTGTTTGAGATACTTTTATCAATCTGTCTAACTCTCAGAATTTTATATCCATGTCTTATTAAAATACCCTGTTTTGCGACATCTGCTTCTTGTTGCTTTTTTAGTTTTTCCTCTCCCCAGATCGGCTCAAAGTGCTGAGGTCCATCGATTTCAATAGCGGTTCTTATTTCCGGTATGAAAATATCAACCTCCAGATTGCTACCCGGAGCTAGTTCAGACTTATGGAATTCTACTTGATAGCCTTGATCGCGAAGCCCCTCCATGACAAAGCGTTCTGCCTTAGATCCTTCCTTGCTCGCTCTTCTGACCTGCTCCAACGCCAACCCTCGAATTTCAGCTTGTTTTTCTGGGCCTAGTTTTTTCCAGTTTTCTCTACTGATTTGTGATATTTTTTGTTTTTGCTCTTCGGTCATATTATTGTAGGCTTCAGCCCTAGAAGAGCCTATATTATTCTTGTGTTCTTCCGATAGCCTCTTCCCTTCTGTTGGGTGAGTGGCGGTACCAGACTCTAAGGCGACTTTTTGTGCATCAGAGTAATTTCTTCTCTCAATCCCCAAAAAATTTAGTGCCCTTAGTACCCGTTGCGGGTAAGTGCCCAAAGTTTTAGCGATTTGATAAGTACTCTTTTTTTGGTGAACGTACATCTCTGTGATGACTAATTTGTTTTTTCTAGCAAATTCCATAACTTCTCCAATTCGAATGATTTTAATATTCCGTTAGGCAATCGACCGCAAAGTCTATAAAAAGGATTGACGTGCTCTTCTGACCTCAGAAATACCGTAAGCCTCTCATCGTTTAGCAGTGAGTGCATCCACTCATAACTTAATTCATCCAGCATCCAATCGAGGTCATAGAGGTATAAAACTCTTCTAGATGCTGCGACAGAACTGACTACCTTGGCCGCATTGTTTATTGTTGTGCCTATTAATACACCATCACAGAAAGAATGTACCTCTTCTGGGTTAACAATTGCCGTGCTAACATGAATAAATTCATTGGTGATATCTGCTGAAGCCACAGAAACCTCCTCTAGCGTCAACGACGTTACTCTGTTGATAGACTCAAACAGTTCTTTATTTGCCTGAGAAAAGCCTGTATTGTCTAAATAAATCATCGTTTTCATGCTGCACCCCATGCGACATTTTTGTTTCTGATTAAAACATCCAGCAGGTTATCTAAACCGACCTTTTTAATGAATTCAATCATCCTGTCATGGCTTGTGTGATTACTTATAACCTCACTCCTAGAGATTCCACCAAAGAACTTTACACCTTTTATAGCGGAGCGTATGTCTTGTTGGAGTTGCTGAGGGTCTTGAAAAACGACGGGGTTTCCGTTGGACGCAATGATGTTTAACAGCCTGTATTTATCGGTAGGCATGGTTATTGCCGCTTTTGCCGACCTGATGATTACATCTTGACCTACTGATGATCCTTTAAGGGAGCCGCAATACCCAGAAACAAATGCTGGTCTTTTTTCGAAAAACTTAAACACAAAATCAGACTCTGTAAGCACTTGCAACCCATCCCCGAAAACCATTGGATTTCCTATGTAGACCACGTCACAGGCATACATCGAGGATGATTCCTGTTCTGATTGAGGCAGATACGCGAATGGGTCAAGCTTTGCAACATCTATATACAAAGAACGAGCTTTGTTTTTTGTTGTTAGTTTTGTTTTTTTGTTGAATATTAAGACGTCCGGCCCAATCTCTTGGACGACTTGGGTTACTGCATTTAGATCACTTGGGTTTTCTTGGTTCGAGAAAAACACTCGATTCTTACCACTTGATTGAAGACAAGACGTTAAGTGATTAAATAAACTATACATTGGCTGATCTCTAAATCCATGCACAAGTATCTTCATTCTATACCCCCGATAGGCGTGATGTTTATGCTATCCCTGTTATCAATATAGAAACCAAAAACCTCGACCCCTTTATTTAACAACTCATACATACTTAAAAAGTTACAACTTGGAGAATTACATAGCAGCTTAAACGCCTCATAATTCTCAGACGAAACATAAGCAATTTCTGACCAAACGTCTTCTAGTCCATAAGAGATGTTTACTACAGCCCCGTTATCGTGGCAAATTCCTAAGTTTTGATGCGAATGAGACCGGTAGTGACTGTAAAGAAATGACTTCGCACTTCTTAATGGAGAAAGTGAGCTCTCATCAAAAGTTCTATCACCATGAATAACATATGTTGGGTTTGGCGTAGAGACGTTTATTGCGAGCCGTAGACTTTCCATTGAGCTTGTGTTTTGATGGATTTTGTTTTCAACGATCCTTATGTTGTTATGTCTAGACGTTGTGTAGGTAATTACTTCATTGGACTGGAAGCCAACAGCTAGTATGATTTCTGAGTTTGGGTATTTCTTTCTTATTGTTTCTATTTGTCTATCGATAATACACTGATTCGGGCCGTCAGTGCATAGTGCTGGCGAGCATTTCCTCCCGGACTGAGTTACTGAACCGGCGGAGAGTATGATAAAGTTAATCCCTTTTCTTGGCTCTGTTCTTCTTGTGTCGCAAAAATGAACTGATTTCCGCATATTAAAAAATCCTAGAGAGAACCTTTGGGATATGCACCGCCCTGACGCACGATGAAAATATCATCCCTAGGGTTTCCCCAGAGACCCCTCTCGACAAAATCTCTTTTGTTATAAGCCTCCTTGATATAAACAGGGCTGGGGTATGCATGTTGACCACCGGAGGTGATTTTTTATACATTCTAATTCCATTCTGCATGTGATCCCCATAAACTATATCTACAGGACCAGAAAACCAATCCTCTACTGAAGACAGTACAATGAGTTGGTTTTTTTGTAGAACACAAAAACCGGAAACATCTTCGTTTCCATTTTCGCCATTAAAAACGCTTTCAAAGATATTTTGTATCGAAGAGTTTTTTGTTGTCTTTACATACCCAACGCCGCTGGGGATGTCCAACTCTTCACCACTCTCATCAAATACATTTATTTTCACCCTCTTGTTACTAACATCAGACCGGATATGAGCCAAGATATTATCCCAGTCTTTTGCCGATTCTATTCTGTAATTAATTGCTATAGAGCTCATTGACATCTTCCCACGTTCTGACGAACGATTCACTACCCTGACTCTGGACACCTCTTATTTTTTCAGCGATCGCCGCACCAATGTCTCCACGAAAAGCCTTGTATGCTAATGCCGCCGTGACTGCCATGTGATAACTGTCGTCAATCGGCTCTATGTGAAGTACACGCTCCAGTTTTAAGTTAATGAGGTGATTAACTTTTTCGATCATCAATGGGTCGGTTTCCATAGAAGATCTTACGACAAATATATATCCATTTCGAGCACGCTTAAAGGCTTCATTTATTATTCGCTCAGGCTCAAAAACAAAGCACTTCACGCAAGAAAAATCAGTAAAAGAGATCTCTTGTTCGCATATATCTTGAACTTTAGATGCTTTCATTTGTGAATGTGCTACGACAATTTTGAATCTTGAGATTCCAGTCACCCGAGAGAGCGACCTTGCGGTGCGTACTAAGCTGTCTTCATCTTCCGCGATAACAATAATACATCCGCGAATATAAACTTCTTCATTCAGCTTTGCGATCTTCAGGTTGGGGTCATCGGGGTAGGAGTTGTCAGTTCTTCTGTACTGGCACACCCTGTGGATTACCGGCCCTTCTCCATCGATCGATTGCGTCACCTCGGCACCGACCCGCTTAAAACGTTCCAAAATACCGATGCTACAATCTTGAGTTTTCGGTTCATAAAAAGAGCATTTTCTGCAAACTGTAGCTAGTTTTAGTTCAGCCATGATTCCTCGCAATCTATTAGTCTTGACCTATCCATTCTTACTGACTCCCAGATATTATAGTTTTCAAGTCTTCTCTTAAAGAATTTGAGTAATTTTTCTCTTGTTAGCGGGGTCTTTTTTGGTTCTGATATTCCAGAATTTTCCGTCGAGAAAAACCCATCAAAAGAACCGCCAGTGACCCCTCTATTGAGGTCTCTATGAAGAGCCGCAATAAATCGAGAATCTTTATGAGATTCCCTATATAGATAGTTGTCTGACAAAAACTGCATAAATTTGGAGTTTGGTACAACATCAGTTGGTTCGCTGGCCGGTTGAATTATTCTTGCTGGCTGCCTCCAGTCGGCGTACCTACAGCGATCTATTATACTAGACCAAACACTCGCAGACTTCCCCCAGTTATAATTTTCTTCGAAATTACTTCTTGTTGACGATGACAAGTCTTTCCTCTGTTTTTCTGTTTTTTCCAAAAAGAACGAACTGAATATTTTCAGTATTGATTCTTTGTCTGGAATTGCCCTATAGCACCCAGTCTCTAACTCTTTGTATAGTGATTTTACTTTTATTGGGTATGCACCAGCCCTGTAGATAAGGTCGTCCATCGCAGAATATTCTACACAAGCTAACGGAATTCCACAGGCCGCAGCCTCTACCTGCGGAAGACCAAACCCTTCAGAGTTTGCACACTGAACATAGAAATCAAAAAGGTTGTATATCTTTGCTAGCGTTTCATCATCAACCCCATTGTCGACACTGGAAGGTTTTGAATCAAACTTATTGCATCTCCCGCATCGCTTCGTCGAGTCCCTAAAGTAACAAACTTCTACATTTTTGCACGAAGAGCAAACGTAAGAAAACAAAACACGAGAAGAGATGTTGTATTGACTCAATAAACCGGCTATATTCCAGCCGTTGTCAGGATAGCTAGTATGGCAGTAAAGATACGTGTCAACCAAACCATTAGAATGAATATATTCCGAAAAAGCCTCAAAAAGTGCAGGGTAGAGCTTTCTTCTTTGGTTCCGCATGACCGTGCCAATAATTTTAACCTCGGGCTTAACACCAAACTCTTTTCGTGTAGACGCTTTGTCCATAGGTTTGAAAGAATCAGACGCTGATGGAGATGCTACCCCGCAAAGATTTAATTTATTTGACTGTTTGGTTAGAGTGTTTTTAGCCCAGTCCGAATAAGTTAACAAGTAATCGACATCACCAAACACGCTAAGCCATTCGTTGTTTTGTGGAGCGGCATCAACCGTTGGCATCCACGCCCACTGAAAAATATTTCTAAACGGCGAGTGATATATAAAAGAATCCATCCAGTAATCACGGATGGACAGAACAATATCTGGTTCAAAATCTAAGCACACTCTCTCAAATCGCCAAGACCCAAACTGGTTTACTATTGACGATTCATAGACTTTGCGGTGCTCTTCGTTAGATCGATCCGGCATATTTGGGTAGTTACGCCATTTTATTGATCCTCTTCTTTTGTCGTTTACCTCTCCGTAAGAAGAGAGTTCCGCTAAATCGTACTTGCCAGAGCTATGCAACCTACTCATAACTTGTTTGGTGTAGGTTGCATACCCTGTACTAAGATAACTTGCCTCTGTTACAAAGAGCACACGTTTTTTTCTAGGCATGTTTTTTGATTCTTTTCTTCGCCCTGTTTATTATTTTTGCAACCTTTGCCCCACTCAGCCCAAGGTTTCTTGCGGCCTCTCTATTGGTGAGCCCTCTATATTTCATTGTAACAACACGTCTAAGTTGCTGGTCTGCATCAGGTCCTATAAAATCTTCAAAATCAAAATGTTCTTCCGTGTACCCGTCCCCAAAGGCTAATTCAATTGGTAGGTTTTTTTTGAAGTTATTTTCTGCCTTTTTTATTTCTTTAAGCATTGCATTTCTAGACACATGATAAACAAACGTTGTTTCCGCCCCTCTTGATTCATCGTATTTATCTGCGTTCTCAACTATTGCCAAGAATCCGCACTGTGCTAGGTCGTCGCTTTGGCAAGATAAATTTCCTTTACTAAGTTTGTGTGCAATTTTCCAAACAAGTTCATTGTGCCTATTAATCAATTCAATCGGTGTCATAAATAATACCCTTAAATAAGTTCAAAATCGTTTACCCTGAAGGTAACGTTTCCTTCATGGGTTTTTGCTGTAGCGTCTTTAATCAATATTAATATTTTGTCTTCCGGTGCAGGCAAGGAGACCATACTTTGTATGGTCTCATAAATAACATCTGCTGCTGACCCCCAAGCGTTGCAAGTCAACCTTGAGGTATCTATTCTTCTTGGTTGATTCGCTCGTCTACTTTTGGCGACAATGGAAAACGATATACCGGCAAACTGTTCGCCGAGTTCAAGCTCTTCTTCGGACAACATAGATCCGTCTTCATGGATAAGAACTGCGTCACCGAGGAGCTCACCAAAAAAAGTACATCTATTCATATCACCTCCTAAATCTCAAAAATGCTCTCAACTATAAATGAATTTCTTTCAGAATCCTTTACTTCACCAGAAAGAAGCACGGTTGACCTCTCGTATATTATAGACTTGTGCTGCTCGTACAAGTCTGGAAATATGACGATATTCTCAAGTTCTCCAGATTTGTCCTCTGCGGAAACAAAAGCCATTAAATCCCCTTTACTTGTTCTATGCTCTCGAAGTCTTGTGATCATCACTGCGATGATGCATTTTCCACGCCTGCCATCGGCCACCTGTAAACAGGTAGCGTTTGCATGGGAGGCACTTGAGCACGCAGTTAACTCTGAATAATTTACCGCATAACCTAAGAGACGCTCCTCTTCCCTCGCGTACATGACTGGGTTATCACTCAGGTCTCTACCTGGATTCTGAAGTCTCAGTAGAATCTCTTTAACTTTGTTCATTCTCGATTGGCGAGATATGAAGCCGCCTTGTTTTTTTAACCCTCTTTTCAAAAAAGCCTCAACAAGTTCAATCACAGACATTTCAAGCACATTAAAACACTCGCGAATGGAGGCGATCTCGCGTTTTGTTAATCCTTTTGCTATGCACTCAAAGTCATGCAGCATTTGCGTCCTACTTTGACCAAGGCCGGAAAATGCCCCAGCGGAAATAAGGCTTTCAACCGCCTTCTTGTTTATATCTACAAGAACATGCGTCAAAAGAAGAGTCCAGTTGAATCTCTCCACAGGAATTCCAATTTCTTTTATTTTAGCCCTTAACTTGGCAACGTCTGAAGGTCCAACGTTCTTTATGTTGCACAACCCAAAAGATATTACCGCACCATCTTCTTCGATAGATGTTGTAAATTCCTCTTCGGGGAATCTGAAGTCCGGCCCTGTAAACGAAACGCCTTCCGCTTTTGCTGCGAGAATAAGTTGTTTCTTTTCAAGGTCTGGTTTCACTTTGTTATTGGCGTCACGAAGCCATTCCTTGGTAAATTTAAGGAACTTATAATATCGAAGATATGCTGACCAGTAAGATATTTTCGCATAAGCTACTGCGTGTGATTTGTTAAATGAGTACCTTGCTGATTTTTCAATCATGTCAAACACCTTGATAGCATCCTCTTCCGAGACGCCATTGGAAGAAGCACCAAGCAGGAATTTAACCCTGATTTGGCTCATAAGGTCGGCCTTTTTTTTACCGATCGCCTTTCTTAGGTCATCTGCCTCTTTTAGGCTGAATCCAGCCATCCTCACCGCGATTTCCATTGCCTGTTCTTGGTATACAATTACCCCATATGTGTCCTGTACAACGGCATCAATTGATGGATGTAGAGACGGAACCTTGTCTACCCCCCTCTTTCTGTGTGCGTAGTGCTCTGTCATGGATTTGCCATCCTTCATCGCTTTTAGCGTCCCTGGTCTTATCACGCTAATGACGTCTGCTAGCTCAGGTATCGATACCGGCTTAATTTTTCTGCACCAATCCCTACCAAGATTACCCTCGACTTGAAAGCACCCTTTTACGCGGCCCTCGCCAAACATCCTCCAGACCTCTTGGTCTGATTCATCTACCTTTGTGATATCAATTGTCATTTGAATCCCTTTAATGAATTTTTGAAGGTAATACCAGAGGCAAACTTTCTCAAGTGGTGTTGTGTTCTACAAAAAACCTCGGCGGTCATGATTACGTCGGACATTGCGTCGTGTGCCGTCCCCTTGGCGTACCCCATGTGCCCGCGAATTAAATTGTCCGCAGAAAGCGAATTCACCTCCGTGTTGTTTTCAAAAAGACAAAACATGATCGGTAAAAGATCAACGCTATAAAATCTATTAAATATGCTTGGTCTCCCGTCTTTTTCCGGCCCGAACTCTCTGCATAGCCTAGCTGCAATCACAGAGTCAAACTTGTCTATATTGTAACCAACAGAAATTGGAGTGTTCCAGTCATTCTTTCTGTAATTATGCCCATTGACATAGGCTGCAAAGTTTTGCCAAACAGATCGCGGGGAAGGGGCATCCCTAAGCACCTCTTCCGTCTTTCCATGTATACTTATTGACTCTTGCGTGAGCGGGTCAATACCCCTCGCTAAGCACTCTTTTGGGTCAAACTCCGGCCTGATTAAAGACTGAAACTCGGACCCTTCTTTGATTTCAAGTTTTCTCCCATTAACAGCGACAGCGGCAATTTGAACCGCTTGAGTTGTAGCCGGGTTTGCTGATGTTGTCTCAAAATCATAAACAATATAATCTCTGTAATTCATAAGTTACTCCTTATTCTCCTGCCGTTCTTGCTATTTTTCCAAGAACTGCTAATCCAAGTACGTCAAATTTAACACAGCCAATTGACTCCAAGTCATTCATCTCCATTCCGGCGATTTTTTCATGCCCTCTAGAAGGTTTTACCATCGGGCATATATCGTCCAAGTTATCCGAAGCAATTACAACTCCAGCGGCGTGCTTTCCTTGCGTCTTGAAGATACCCTCCATACGCATAGCTTGGCTGAACTCCCTAGCGTACTGCCCTTCTAGACTGCCCGATTCATCATTTAACCAACAATAGTCAGCCAATGACTCTCTGTCGTTTTCTAAGGTCCATCTAATAATTGACGGGTCTTCCATTTCCTCAAGAAGATCTGAAATTGTGGATTCCGACTGAATGGCATCGGTCATTTTATTCATTTCTTCAAACGAGCATGATTCATTTACCCTCAAGACCTCTTTTAATATCGACCTCCCAGCAAGTCTTCCAAATGTAAGCATTTGACAAACCCTAGAATCTCCGTACTTTTCCCTGAGGTATTTAACTACTAGATCTCTGTATTCTGGTGGAAAGTCTACATCAATATCTGGAAGCGACACATGGTCTTCAGTATTTCTGCCCTCATTATAGAACCTCTCAAAGATTAAGCCATACTCAATTGGGTCGATCAGCGTAATCCCTGTTAAATAACATACCAGAGATCCGCCTCCAGATCCTCTCCCGGGACCAACTAAACACCCGGCGTCTTTAAAGTGATTGACGTAGTCTTGCACAATCAAGAAATATCCAGCAAGGCCCGCCTTTTTAATAACTGAGAGCTCGCTAAGC
>Ga0213864_10001476_pt1 | contig 10565 bp, 9 predicted proteins | sample PICome_5_FD_160078 | JGI IMG/M metagenome (GOLD analysis project Ga0213864, IMG submission 160078) | Coastal seawater microbial communities near Pivers Island, North Carolina, United States - PICO247 | ecosystem: Environmental > Aquatic > Marine > Coastal | place: USA: North Carolina | collected... | reverse complement strand
AATCAGCAAAAGAAAAGAGAAAAAAGAGGAGGACGTGATGGCGATGACTTTGAAGAATATGGAGGGAGTAGTTAAATACTTCACTTGTAAACATAAAAAAAGCTCGTTTAAGAACGAGCTTTTTTTGAATCTTATATATTTTACTTGCCTTCTGCGGCTTCTTTTGCTTCTTTCTTCAATTTCCAATTTTCCCAGATAACTCCACCGATCCAATAAGGAACTACGAACGTAAGAAGGAATATTAACAGCCAAAAACCAGCTGTGAAAATGAACATGAACAGCACTAATCCCGAAAATTCTGAAAAATCTAACATCATTAATTTTTTTAACGACACAAAAATAAAATATATTTTGAATAAAAAGTTGGTAAAGTCAAAATTTTTCAACGGTCTAAAACCTTAATTTGTTTATAACTAGTCGCACTATATTTTGTAAATTTGTGGCTTTAAAATCTTCAGGAAAATGACAAAATTTAGAGTTGAAAAAGACACTATGGGACAAGTAAATGTTCCGGCCGATAAATATTGGGGAGCACAAACCGAGCGTTCAAGAAATAATTTCAAAATAGGACCTGCAGGTTCTATGCCTTTAGAAATCGTCTATGGATTTGCATATTTAAAAAAAGCGGCTGCTTTTACCAATTGTGAATTAGGTGTTTTATCAACCGAAAAAAGAGATTTAATCGGTCAAGTTTGTGATGAAATCCTAGAAGGTAAACTTGACAATCAATTCCCACTTGTCATTTGGCAAACGGGTTCTGGCACTCAGAGTAATATGAATGTGAATGAGGTCATTGCCAACAGAGCGCACGAAATTGCTGGAAAAGTAATTGGTGAAGGAGAAAAAACCATTCAACCGAATGATGATGTCAACAAATCTCAATCATCAAATGACACCTTCCCTACTGGAATGCATATTGCTGGGTATAAAAAAATTGTAGAAGTCACCATTCCTGGAGTTGAGCAACTACGAGATACCTTAGCGATGAAAGCTGATGCCTTTAAGGATGTTGTTAAAATTGGTAGAACACATTTAATGGATGCCACTCCATTAACCTTAGGGCAGGAATTTTCAGGTTATGTGGCACAATTAAATTTTGGTTTAAAGGCACTACGTAATTCACTAGAACATTTAAGTCAGTTGGCCTTAGGAGGAACAGCTGTTGGAACTGGATTAAACACTCCAAAAGGATACGATGTTTTGGTTGCAAAATATATTGCTGAATTTACCGGATTACCATTCGTAACCGCAGAAAATAAATTCGAAGCACTTGCAGCGCATGATGCTTTGGTTGAAACACATGGTGCGTTAAAGCAACTGGCCGTATCACTTAATAAAATAGCGAATGATATTCGTTTAATGGCTTCAGGACCACGATCTGGAATTGGTGAAATTATCATTCCTGCCAACGAACCAGGATCTTCTATCATGCCTGGAAAAGTAAATCCAACGCAGGCTGAAGCAATGACTATGGTTTGCGCTCAGGTTATGGGTAACGATGTTGCCGTAACTGTAGGTGGAACTCAAGGACATTACGAATTGAATGTGTTTAAACCAGTTATGGCGGCTAATGTTTTACAATCCGCACAATTGATTGGTGATGCCTGTGTATCTTTTGATGTGAATTGTGCATCTGGAATTGAACCAAATCATTCAAGAATTAAAGAACTGGTTAATAACTCGTTAATGCTTGTAACCGCTTTAAATACGAAGATCGGTTATTATAAAGCCGCAGAAATTGCGAATACTGCTCACAAAAACGGAACTACTCTTAAGGAAGAGGCGATTAATTTAGGATATGTAACCGCCGAAGAATATGAGGCCTGGGTGAAACCAGAAGACATGACAGGCAGTCTTACATAAATGTTAAACCCCGAGTATTTCAGGTTCGGATTTTTGTTAGAAATATCTTTCTTTCAATACCTGTAAATGATGCATTTGATGCCCACAAAGCAAAAATCCTATGGCTCTAACGGATATTGGATTTCCAGAAGCAGTTCCCATATTGAAAAGTGCCTTTTCATTCATCCAATGAAATAACTGTGCTGTAGACTGGCGAAGGGTTGCCATTTCATTTAACAATTCGTAATAATCACGTTCTTGTGCATAAGAATTATCAACGAATACATCCTGATCAAAACCAGGCAATGGTGTTTGATCCCCTCTTGAAAAACATAGCGCTCGATATGCAAATACGCGTTCCGTATCTATGATATGCTGGATAACCTCCTTAACCGTCCATTTGCCCTCTGCATATCTAAAATTGTGTTTCCCTGCAGGTTGTTTTCTTAGAAAATCATCATATTCCTTTTGACTTTCCAACAGGTTTTCTAAAATGGATTTTCCATTGTTAGCAAACGGTTGAATATAATTTTTATAGTAATGTGCATATTCGTTGTCAGATACCATTCTTAAGAAATTATGTAAGTTTGTCTTGCTAAGGTAAGCAATAAAAATGAGCCAAATTTTCGTCAATATTAAAGAGCTTTTACAAGTCCGAAACTCCTATGAAACAAAAGTTTCTGGAGCGCAGATGAATGAGTTACCATCCATTAAAAATGCCTATTTATGGATTGAAAATGGACTCATAAAAGATTATGGCTCAATGGATACGGTTCCTGAAATTGCAATCGAACAAATTGATTGTGCGGAGCGATTGATTTTACCTACCTGGTGCGATTCCCATACACATTTGGTATTTGGAGATACACGCGAGGATGAATTTGTTGATCGTGTCAACGGATTGACTTACGAAGAAATAGCGAATAAAGGAGGCGGAATCTTAAACTCGGCCAAAAAGCTTGAATCGATTACCGAAGATGAATTGTATGAAAAATCATTATTACGATTACAAAAAGCGATTTCAACAGGTACTGGAGCTATTGAAATAAAATCGGGATATGGATTATCAGTAGAAGGCGAACTTAAATTATTACGGGTCATCAAACGTTTAAAAGAAAGCTCAGAAATCCCAATTAAAGCCACATTTCTGGGTGCTCATGCCATTCCTACCGAATACCATTCAAATCCTGAGGATTACATTGATTTGATTATCAATAAAATGCTTCCTGTCATTGCCAAAGAAGAATTAGCAGATTTTATTGATGTTTTCTGTGAAAAGGGATACTTCAGTCCAAGTCAAATGGATCGAATTTTAAAAGCGGGGAAGGCTTATGGTCTAATTCCTAAAGTACATGTAAATCAATTCAATAGCATTGGCGGAATCGAATCAGCAATAAAAAATAATGCATTAAGTGTTGATCATTTGGAAATATTAACAGATTTTGAAATAGATTCTTTGGCTAATTCAGCTACCATTCCGGTAGCCTTACCTTTATGTTCTTTATTCTTATCGATTCCATATACTCCGGCCAGAAAAATCATCGACAAAGGTTTAGCATTAGCTATTGCCTCTGATTTTAATCCGGGATCTGCTCCTAGCTCTAATTTAAATTTAGCCTTATCATTGGCTTGCATTAAAATGAATATGAGCCCGGAAGAGGCCATAAATGCACTTACTTTGAACGGGGCATACGCTATGAATTTAGCATCTGAAGCGGGAAGTATAACCAAAGGAAAGAAGGCAAATTTTATAATTACAGAACCATTAAAAAACTACCATCTCCTTCCCTATTCATTTGGTTCAAGCAATATCGAATCAGTTTATATTAACGGCGCTAAACAGGAATGATTTTTCGAATACTTGCTTACATCAACTATTTGATTCGCTCCAAAAATCAGCATGGGATTCACTCCCCATTTGTATTCGACTTTGTAACAAAAGGACTATATCAAAGACAAAAAAATCAGAGGAATGTGAATCTAAATTCTTCCTATTTAGCTTTCTCAAAAGCTGAAGAAAAATTACTAATAAAGATTCTCAACTACTTCCAGATTGAAGATGAATTTAATAAAATTATAAATTCAACTAAAACTTCAGGTGATAATTATAAAATACTATTTTATAATAGTTTAAATAATTTTAATATTGATTATCTAAAACCCTATTCTCCAGTTGAGATACTTATTATCCGTAGGATCCATCAGTCTAAAGAAAGTGAAGAAAAGTGGCAAGAAATTATCAATTTTAAAAGCGCTAGAGTTACAATGGATCTCTTTTATTTTGGTTTGGTTTTTTTTCGAAAAGAACAGCGTAAAGAACACTTCATTATTCGCGTATAAACTTCGTAACTTTGCATTTTTGAAAACGTATTGACGTTATGAAGATTTACACAAAGACCGGAGATAATGGCACAACCTCACTGTTTAGTGGAGCAAGAGTTCCGAAACATCATTTACGTATCGAAAGCTACGGAACCATTGATGAATTAAATTCATACTTAGGCCTAATCAAAGACCAAGATATAAGCGAAAGTTACAAAGCTATTCTATATCAGATTCAGAATGATTTATTTGTTATTGGATCAATGTTGGCTACTCCACCAGAGGATGAAAAGTTAAAAAGCGGAAAAGATCGCTTAACTATTTTTACCATCGATGCGAACTCCATTGCTGTATTAGAAAGGCAAATTGATGAAATGGATAGCGAACTACCTCAAATGACTCATTTTATATTGCCGGGTGGGCATACAACAGTGTCATATTGTCATATTGCGAGGTGTATTTGTCGCAGAGCAGAGCGTTTAGTCGTTGAACTTAATGATAATGAAGAAGTTAATATTTCTGTGTTGCAATATTTAAATCGACTATCGGATTATTTATTTGTACTGGCACGGAAGTTGACTAAAGATTTAAACGTCGAGGAAATCAAATGGATTCCCAAGAAAAAATAAAGTTCTTTTTTTTGTGATTTATATTTCTAAAAAGACTTGCATAGTTTGGTAAAAAAATTATTTTTGCAGAAAATTAAACGTATCAGAAATGTATTGGACACTTGAATTAGCATCCTATTTGGCAGATGCTCCATGGCCAGCTACAAAAGACGAGTTGATTGATTACGCGATTCGAACAGGTGCTCCACTAGAAGTAGTTGAGAACTTGCAAGACATTGAAGATGAAGGAGAAATTTACGACTCTATTATTGAGATTTGGCCAGATTATCCAACCGAAGAAGATTATCTTTGGAATGAAGATGAATACTAACCGAATGAATAACGAAATAAAGTCTCAATTTTTGAGGCTTTTTTTTTGACTTTACAATTCTAAAAATAGAATATTAATTACTTTTACGAGAGCTAAGAAAAAAGCTTAAAACATATAAATACAGCATAATGAGTGTATTAAATTCAGTAATTAAATTATTTGTTGGAGATAAGCAGCAGAAAGATTTAAAGAAATTACAACCCATTGTAGATAGTGTTACCAAGTTCAAAGATGAAATGGCAAAATTATCTCATGATGAACTTCGAGGAAAAACGTTAGAATTCAAACATAAAATCAAGGAAGCAACCAAAGCTTTTGATGACAGAATCGAGGCGCTTGAAGCCGAAGCGAAAGAGGCAAATATCGATAGACAAGAAGATATTTATTCTGAAATAGATGCACTGAAAGATCAAGCCTATGAGGCATCAGAAAAAGTATTAATGGACATCTTACCTGAGGCTTTTGCCGTTGTCAAAGAAACAGCTACGCGATTCTTCCACAATAAAGAAATTGAAGTTTCTGCAACTCCTTTTGATAGAGAATTGTCTGCAGATAGAGAACACATCGTTTTAAAAGGCGATAAATCCATTTGGAAAAACTCATGGGATGCTGCCGGAAAGCCAGTGACTTGGGATATGATTCATTATGATGTTCAGCTCATTGGTGGTGCTGTACTACACGAAGGAAAAATTGCCGAAATGATGACGGGTGAAGGAAAAACTTTAGTTTCTACCCTACCTGTTTATCTGAATGCACTTTCTGGAAAAGGGGTTCATGTAGTGACCGTTAACGACTATCTAGCAAAACGTGACCGCGCATGGATGGCTCCTATTTTTGAATTCCACGGATTATCTACGGATTGTATCGATTACCATCAGCCGAATTCGGATGCCAGAAGAAAAGCTTATAATGCCGATATCACGTATGGGACCAATAACGAATTTGGTTTTGACTATTTACGTGATAATATGGCGAACGCTAAGGAAGACCTGGTTCAAAGAGCTCCAAATTATGCAATTATTGATGAGGTTGACTCCGTTTTAATTGATGACGCGAGAACTCCATTGATTATTTCTGGACCAATTCCGCAGGGAGACAGACACGAATTTAACGACTTAAAACCCTTAGTATCTGAATTGGTATCACTTCAGAGTAAACATTTGGTTGGTGTTTTAGCTGAAGCTAAGAAATTGATTACTGAGGGAAATACGAAAGATGGTGGATTCTTATTACTTCGCGTATATCGAGGATTACCTAAAAATAAAGCCTTAATCAAGTTTTTATCTCAGGAAGGGATCAAACAAATTCTTCAGAAAACCGAGAACTTCTACATGCAGGACAATAATAAACTGATGCCTGAAGTAGATGCTGATTTATGGTTTGTCGTAGAAGAAAAAAACAATCAGATTGATTTAACAGATAAGGGTATTGCACACTTGTCTGAAAAAACGAATAACGACTCTTTCTTCGTTCTGCCAGATATCGGAGTTAAGATTGGTGAAATTGAAGAATCAGAAGCATCAGCAAAAGAAAAAGCAGCTCAGAAAGAAGACTTATACAGAGATTTCAGCATCAAGAGTGAACGTATTCACACGATGAATCAGCTTTTAAAGGCGTATACTGTATTTGAAAAGGATGTTGAATATGTGGTGATGGACAACAAAGTAATGATTGTTGATGAACAAACAGGTCGTATCATGGATGGTCGTCGTTATTCTGATGGATTACACCAGGCGATTGAGGCCAAGGAAAATGTTAAGATTGAGGATGCAACTCAGACCTTCGCTACGGTAACACTTCAGAACTACTTCCGAATGTATCGCAAGTTGTCTGGTATGACGGGTACGGCGATTACCGAAGCTGGCGAATTCTGGGAAATCTACAAATTGGATGTTGTTGAAATCCCGACAAATAAGCCTATAGCTAGAGACGATAAAGAAGATTTAGTTTACAAAACATCTCGTGAAAAATACAATGCAGTAATTGAAGAAATTGGGAATTTAGTAGCAGCAGGACGCCCAGTACTGGTCGGTACTACATCCGTTGAAATTTCTGAATTACTCGGTAGGATGTTACAAATGCGTAAAATTCCGCACAACATTCTGAATGCAAAACTACACAAGAAAGAAGCAGATATTGTTGCTGAAGCCGGAAAGCCGGGACAGGTAACCATTGCAACAAATATGGCGGGACGTGGTACGGATATCAAATTATCCGACGAAGTTAAAGCAGCTGGAGGTTTGGCAATTATTGGTACAGAGCGACATGACTCTAGACGTGTAGACAGACAGTTAAGAGGTCGTGCAGGACGTCAGGGAGATGTTGGTTCCTCTCAGTTCTATGTTGCTTTAGACGACAACTTAATGCGTTTATTCGGTTCGGATCGTATTGCAAAAATGATGGACCGTATGGGGCTTAAAGAAGGTGAGGTAATTCAGCATTCTATGATTACCAAATCGATTGAAAGAGCTCAAAAGAAAGTTGAAGAGAACAACTTCGGTATCCGTAAGCGTCTGTTAGAATATGACGATATCATGAACGCACAGCGTGAATTCGTGTACAAGCGAAGACGTCATGCCTTAGATGGTAAGCGATTACAAATCGATATCGCCAACATGATCTATGATACTTGTGAGGCTATTATTTCAGCGAACAAGGCAACCAAAGACTTCCAGAATTTCGAATTTGAATTGATTCGTTTTTCATCAATGACTTCTCCATTCTCAGAAGAAGATTTTGAAAACAAGTCAGAAAAAGAATTAATTGATGGTCTATATGAAATCGTAACCAGTCATTATAAATCTAAGATTGAACGCAATGCAGAAATTGCATTCCCAGTGATTAAGAATGTCTTTGAGAATGAAGGGGACCGTTATGAACGAATTGTTGTACCATTTACAGACGGAATCAAAACATTACAGGTGGTGACCAACTTGAAAGAAGCTTATGAATCTCAAGGAAAGGCATTGATCAATGATTTTGAAAAGAACATCACCTTAGCCATTATCGATGAAAACTGGAAAGATCATTTACGTAAAATGGATGATTTAAAACAGTCGGTTCAGAATGCTTCGTATGAGCAAAAGGATCCGCTATTGATTTACAAGTTTGAAGCGTTTGAATTGTTCAAGGCAACTGTAGATAACATCAATAAAGAGGTGCTATCATTCTTATTTAAAGGTGAATTACCGAATCAGAGTCAAGAACAGATTTCAGAAGCTCGTCAGCAAAAAAGAGAGAAATTAAATCTTAGAAAAGACGAGGTTCAAAACTCTACAGAACAAGCGATTGCGAATTCTAGACAACAGCAATCAGAACCTGTGGAAACGATTGTTCGTGAGCGTCCGAAGATTGGTCGTAATGAAAAAGTAACCATCAAGAATGTGATGAGCGGACAAGAAAAGGTTGTGAAATACAAACAAGCCATTCCATTAATTGACAAAGGTGAATGGGTCTTAACAAAACAGTAGGACTCGTTCTAATGGATATAAAAAAAGCCGTTTAGAAATTCTAAACGGCTTTTTTTAATCTATTTTTTTATCAATCAAAATCAGTTTCCATTTTCAAGTAATCTAAAAACTCTCTTTTGGTATCCTGTTCTTTAAATTTCCCACCAAACTCTGCTGTTACGGTAGAACTTTCTATGTCCTTAATTCCCCTGGAGTTTACACAAAGGTGTTTTGCATCGATTACACATGCTACATCTTCTGTCCCTAAGGCTTCTTGCATAGCTTGTACTACCTGCATAGTTAAACGCTCTTGTACCTGTGGTCTTTTAGAGAAGTACTCAACGATACGATTCATTTTTGATAATCCAATTACTTTACCATTAGAGATATAAGCTACATGGGCTCTTCCCACGATTGGTAATAAGTGATGTTCGCAAGTTGAATAGACAACAATATTCTTTTCAACCAACATTTCACCATAGTTGTAATTGTTATCAAAAGTCGAAGCAGAAGGTTTATTTTCTGGATGTAACCCCATAAAGATTTCATTCACATAAGCCTTGGCAACACGTTTAGGTGTTCCCCGCAAGCTATCGTCTGTTAAATCCATTCCCAGAGTTTCTAAAATATCTTTCACACTTTCTTCAATCCTAGCAATTTTCTCCTCATTCGAAAGTTCAAAAGCATCATCACGAAGTGGGGTTTTAGCAGAAGTCCCGATGTGGTTCTCTCCTATCTCGTTAATTCTTTCTTCGTTATTATTTTGGGTAACTTCAATCATTCGTTCCGTTAAATTTGGCTGCAAATTTACGACTTATTTACAGATTATGAATTGCATAGTGCAATCAATTCGTTCGTATTGAGTGACTTTTGCAAATTATTAACTCTATCTTTTACAACAAATAGGTCATCTTCGATTCCTGATACAACAATTGAAATTCCGCGTTTATCTGCGTACTTCCATTGCTTCTTTTGCTGATTATTACTTGACGCGATATCCGGATAAATCTCGCATTGGATTCCGGCAGCTCTCAATTCCTGAATTGCTTTCATTTTTAGAAGCATTCCACCCTCATCAAAATTTAAGAATACCACCTGTGGCTTATCGATGGCGACTTCATTAAATAAATCCAATTCTTCCAATACCAGATAAATTCGATCCAATCCGAAAGAAATTCCGACACCACTCACGTCTTTTAATCCGAAAATCCCAGTAAGGTCATCGTAACGTCCACCGCCACCAATCGATCCCATTTTAACGGATTTTGGTGCAGCGACTTCGAAAATAGCTCCCGTGTAATAATTCAATCCACGAGCTAGCGTAACATCAAGTTCCAGAGTTGCTGATTGTAATCCAAGGGATTCAATAGCCTTCATCACAAAAGTTAATTCAGCAACTCCTTTCATTCCTTCTTCTGAACTCGCTAACAAATCTCCGAGAACTTTAATTTGTTCTGAATTTGTTCCAGACAATTGAAAAAGTGGTTTTACCTTATCAATAGCTTCTGATGAAATTCCTTTTGAAAGCATTTCTTTAACAACACCTTCCTCACCAATTTTATCCAATTTATCGAGTGCAATGGTGAAATCAATCAATTTGTCACTAGCGCCAATTACTTCAGCTATTCCGGAAAGGATTTTACGATTATTAATTTTGATGCCAACTCCCTCTAATTTCAATTTCGTAAATACTGTATCGTAAAGCTGAATAAACTCTATTTCCTGTAATAATGAATCACTACCAACCACGTCGGCGTCACATTGATAAAACTCTCTAAAACGTCCTTTCTGAGGACGATCCGCACGCCATACTGGTTGGATTTGATAGCGCTTAAATGGAAAAGTAATTTCATTCTGATTTTGGACCACATAACGCGCAAACGGAACCGTTAAATCGTATCGCAATGCTTTTTCGGATAACTGAGAGGTCGCTTTGGCACTATTTTTTTGTTCCAGAAGGTCGCTATCAACTTTGCTTAAATAATCACCAGAATTAAGAATTTTAAAAATCAA
>Ga0213864_10001474_pt1 | contig 10568 bp, 6 predicted proteins | sample PICome_5_FD_160078 | JGI IMG/M metagenome (GOLD analysis project Ga0213864, IMG submission 160078) | Coastal seawater microbial communities near Pivers Island, North Carolina, United States - PICO247 | ecosystem: Environmental > Aquatic > Marine > Coastal | place: USA: North Carolina | collected... | reverse complement strand
TGGGTTGATTTTGAGCACGTTCAAGGCAAATTGGGTCAATATCGCCATCAGAGCGATTTCTTCATGGACCGCTGCTATAGGCATTTTGATATTTGCTGTGAATTTTAAATAGATAGCATTGAGACCGCTGCCAATCCATCCAGATTTAATCTCATATTCTACTCCGTACCGATCACTTGTACTGAGCAGAGCCCGACGCTATTCGGGCACACTTACAGACAGGTTTACTGGGGAGAGGAAGTCCAGCTGAAAAAAATGAGTTGAACTGAGTGATTTAATATCTCACGGTTGTAGGAATAGTTTAATGCCCGATAAACATCAGACGATTTGTTAGCTAGAGAAGAGCATGAGCACATCACCAAACATCATTTTCATTATGGCAGACGATCATGCTTCTAAAGCTATCAGCGCATATGGTTGCGGCATAAATAACACGCCAAATATCGATCGTTTAGCACATGAAGGCATGAGACTGAATCATTACTATGTAACGAATTCCATCTGCACACCGAGTAGAGCTGCTATTTTAACTGGAACGTACAATCACGTAAATTGCGTTACGACGCTAAATACGACAATAAATATGCACAATCGTGCATAAGGCCATGTGGTCCTGCAATGAGAAGAAGTCCGCTAAATAGCAAAATAGTAAAGTAGACAGCAGCAAAGCCCCAATAATTATGGTGTAATCGGACCTTTATGCCCCCAATGTTTGGGTCAGCGTGCGATCCAGTTTATCCACCAATTCGCCGATTTGGTCATCTGAAATGATAAAGGGTGGGGCCAACAGAACATGGTCCCCCTCGCGTCCATCCCGTGTGCCCGACATCGGATAACAAATCAGACCGTTTTCAAATGCGTTTGCCTTAAACCGTGCGGCAAATTTATTGGTTGGGTCAAAGGGCGTTTTACTGTCGCGATCTTCGACAAATTCCATCCCCTGAAACAATCCACGTCCGCGAATATCACCGATATGTGGATGTTGTCCAAACCGTGCGCTTAGCGCGTTTGACAGTGTGTTTCCCTGCTCGGCTGCGCGGGCGACCAAGTCCTGTTCGGTCAGTTTGGTAACCACCGCATGCGCTGCGGCGGCTGCCACGGGGTGGCCCAGATAGGTGTGGCCATGTTGAAATAGACCAGAGCCCTGTTCGATGCAGTCGTATATGTGTGCGGAACACAGAAATGCGCCAATCGGCTGATACCCTGCGCCCAAACCCTTGGCGATGCACAGAATATCGGGTGTAATCCTATCTGCCTCGCAGGCAAATAAATGGCCTGTACGCCCCATGCCGCACATCACCTCATCCAAGATCAACAAAACGCCATAGCGATCACAGATGTCGCGGATCCGCTGATAATATCCCGCAACCGCGGGCACCGCGCCTAAGGTTGCGCCAACCACGGGTTCCGCCATAAAGGCCATAACTGTTTCGGGACCAAGGCGCAGGATTTCATCCTCTAACTCTTGGGCCATGCGTTGACCATAATCAAAGGCTGTTTCATCCGCACCGCGCAGAACGTATTCGTAACAGGGGGAAATATGGGTCACGTCGATCAACAGGGGCGAAAACTGTGCCCGTCGCCATTCATTGCCACCTGCAGCCAAGGCCCCAAGTGTATTTCCATGATAGCTTTGCTTTCGTGCGATCAAATGGCGCCGTTCGGGTTCGCCGTTTTCGATGTGGTATTGCCGCGCCAGTTTGATGGCAGCCTCTGTCGCCTCTGATCCGCCTGACACCAAATAAACCCGATCAAGCCCATTGGGCGCGTGGTGTATAAGGATTTCTGCCAATTCTTCTGCAGGCTCTGAGGTGAAGAACCCCGTATGTGCAAAAGACAGGGCCTCCGCCTGTTTTTGAACGGCCGCGATGATATCGCGATCACCATGCCCTAAACAGGAGACTGCCGCCCCGCCAGAGCCATCAAGATAGGCTTTGCCAGTGCTGTCATAAATGTAGCATCCCTGGGCGTTTACGGCCGTGGGTGGGAGTGATTTCATGTTTCTTGGAAAGATATGCGACATTTCATTTCATTCCTAGTTTGGTTTTGAGGACGGCAACTGAAGCTGAATTGTCTGACCAAATATTACCATCGCTATCTTGTAATGAATTTTCAAATCCGACACGGAGATTGCCACCTAGCCGAGCAGCTTCAATCAAGCAATCATGTTCAAGCCGACCGAAAGCGCAGACCATCCACTGACTACGCGTAGGCATTGCATTTAACATTGGTGTTAAGTCTTCGGGTGATGAAGTTTGCCCCTCTGAATATCGGCCGAGAACGAAGAGTACGCTATTTTGTAAAGAGCGCACAATCCCTGCATGCTGCCACTTATTTAGAAGAGTAATGTCACTAACATCGTATAGAATATGCTGTACTTCTGTTCCCTGTTCTGCGCAGCAGCCATAAATGCGGTCGGCTAGATCAGGTTCACGTGCTATCTCTCGGACCGAGATTGAGGCCCACCGGGGCTGAACCTTTGCAAGACAGTTTAACTGTTCCGAAACATCAAACAAATCAGCACTCTCTGTAGTAATTTGTATGCGCATATCAGGAACCTGAGTTGATAGCTCGGTTAAAACTTCTCGGTAACGACCAGCATCAAGGCTGTGCAAACCCGCTTCATCTCGGATATGCAAATGTAAGCTATGAGCGCCCGCGGCTCTACAGAGCTGAGCGGTTTTTACGATTTCATCGGTGGTGATCGGTAACGCAGCGTGATCAGCTTTGCCAAGCCTAGCGCCGGTTGTCGCGACCATTATATGGGGTGTAGATATCAACCTTTCATCCTCATGCCAGTTGTATCAAACAACGGCCCAAGCGTTATTTCGGCGTCATAGAGCGTGCGGGCAACGTCAATTTGCACCTGTGTTCCTGTTTCTAGGGGGGTGTTGACATGACCCAAAGCGATGGGTTTACCGACACGATATCCAAATCCACAGGATGAGGTTTGTCCGATTATTTCACCGTTTAGGTAAATGGGTTCGTGCCCCAGCGGAACGGCGTCTTCATTCATAATCGTGATTGAAACCGTTTTACAGAATGCACCTGATGCTTTGCGTTCCATCAATGCGTCATGCCCAACAAAACCATCTGACTTGCGTACTGCAAACATCAATCCCGCTTCGATTGGGCTGGTGTCTCCATCCAATTCGTGACCCATGGCACAGAACCCTTTTTCAATGCGCATGGATGTTTGGGCATATAGGCCCGCAGGTGTTGCACCGGCTTCGACCATTGCGTTATAAATTGGTTCTGCGTTTTCACTTAGACAAGTGATTTCCCAGCCGTATTCACCCACATAGGACATCCGTGCGGCACGAACATGTTTATCCGCGATATAGGCGGGTCCCACTTTGTAATACCCCAAGTCATTTAATTCAGGCGCACCGCAGTCCGCCACAATACGTGCGGCGTCAGGACCCATAAGGGACAGGGTTGCGTATTTTTCCGTGCTGTCCTCAAGAGTTACATCAAGCCCCTCTGCGGCCCTTTTGAACCACGCCAAATCGCGCTTGATCGCGTTCGTTCCAACAAAAAGTCGATAATGGTCCCCTGCAATCCGCTGGGCTGTGATATCGCTTTCAAAGGTGCCGCGCGCATTCAGAACCGCAGTGTAAATCACCGAACCAGGTTTGCGGTCCATGTGCCCTGAGCAGGTTTTCATCAAAAATGTTTCTGCATCAGGTCCCTTGACCTCAATCTTACCAAAAGGTGAGACATCAAAAATTGCTGCTTTGGTATGCGCAGCGGCGACTTCGCTTTTCACATTTTCAAACCAGTCAGGGCGGTCAAATGTCAATTTCGGCTCTGTGGTTTTCCCGAAGTAGAGCGGGCGTTCCCATCCATAAAACTGACCAAAATGCGCGCCAGCAGTGACATAAACGTCATGCAGAGGCAGTGTGCGAAGATTACGCGCGGTTCTCAGTTGTTTGCCGGGATAGGCAATGTCATAGTGCGTTCCCAAAATTTCAGGTGCGCGTGCCATTAGGTGATCAAGCGAATTATAGATGGGCGCAAAGCGTTTTGCATCCGCCTCAGACAGATCATAGAGCGTATGCCCATGCATAATCAGATGCGCCAAATTCATGCCTGCACCGCCACCAGAAGCGATGCCAACAGAATTCATACCACAGCCCAAAAATAGCCCGCGCGTTTCCGCGGTTTCGCCCAACATAAAGGTGCCATCAGGCGTAAAGCTTTCTGGACCATTCAATAGCATCTTAACTTCGGCGCTTTCCAACGCGGGCAGGCGATGCAGGGCGTTCATCATCATAGGTTCAAAATGATCCCAATCCTCGGGCAACAGGCCGAATTCGAAACTTTCGTCCAAAATTCCGGGCGCGATCGGTTTGCCTATGGGTTCAAAACAGCCCACCAACAATCCACCTGAGTCATCGCGGATGTATAATCTGTTGTCGTGATCTGACAGGGTTGGAGTATTGCCAACGATCCCCTCAATCGGTTTGGTCAGCAGATAAAAATGTTCACAAGCCAGCGCAGGAACCTCGGCGCCTGCCATCGCGCCCACCTCGCGGGACCATAATCCCGTACATAGCGCAATGGCGTCACACGAAATCGTGCCTGCGGTTGTTTCAACCCCTGTGATTTTTCCGTCCTGCGTTAAAATCCGTGTCACACCTGTATTTTCAAACAACTGCGCACCGCGGTTACGTGCGCCCTTGATCAATGCTGCGCAGACATCTGATGGGCTGACGCGTCCGTCATCGGGGGACCAGACCGCACCCAACACATCCTCTGCGTTCATAAGGGGCCAGCGTTCCTTTGCCTCGGCCACAGAAATGGATTGCGCATCAATTCCATAGGCGTGGGCCAAGGCCTCTTGCCGTTTTATATGTGTTAAACGAGCTGGGTTTGTTGCAAGCGAGAGCGATCCTTTTTGTATCCACCCCACCGATTGCCCCGTTTCCTGTTCCAAACGCGCATACAGATCAACGGAATATTGGATCATGCGTGTTAGGTTTTGGGAATGACGAAGCGCACGGACCTGCGCCGCAGAATGCCATGTGGTCCCAGATGTCAGCTTGTTTCGTTCCAACAGGATCGCATCCGTGGCCCCCATCTCGGCCAAATGATACAAGGTGGAACACCCCATAACTCCACCGCCAATAACAATTACAGATGCATGGGATGGTAATTGGCTCACGGTCATACACTCCCTATTCAGGACTAAGGCACTTCTATGTGACTGTGTGAATAAAAACACTTTCAGTCAACGATTAAAAAGAATAACATTTGTTATCTATTTGCCACTCAGGAAAGCACCAAAATCATGGACCCAACGCTTAAGAATCGAACACTTACATCCTTGAAAGAGAAGATGCCCATGCTGTCGCCCCGATTGCGGGTTGTGGCGAAATACATTGTGGATCACCCGTCTGATTTTGGATTGGACTCAATTCGTGAAACCGCCCGCAAATCAGGGGTAAGCACATACACATTGGTGCGCGCGGCCAATAGTTTAGGGTTTGAAAGTTATGATCAGTTGCGCGAACCCTTTCGCCATGCGCTTGTATCCTCAACTGGGTTTTTCGATGCCTCTGAGTGGATCACAAACCTGCGGCAAGAAGGTGCCTTGGGCCGTGTTCAGGGGGACGCCGCGGCCAATACATTGGCCATTATCGAACGTACCTTGCAGCATCAAACCACAGATCAGATGCAGCAAGTGGTTGATTTGCTGCTGGGTGCGCGTACGGTTTATTTGACCGCCGTGCGGGCCAGTTATGCTTTGGCCTATTACCTACAATATGTGGGGCGCATGGCACTGCCATCGATGCAATTGATCCCGCGCCATCAAAACAGTGCGATTGATGATTTGAAAGATGCAGGCGCAGGGGATGTGATGATTGCGATTACATTTACACCCTATTCCCGCGAAACCATTGATGCCTGTAAGTTTGCCGTAAAGCGGGGTGTTAAGCTGATCTTGATATCAGATAGCGATGTGGTTTCATCCGAATTTCGGGCGGATCACACACTTGTCGCTTCAGTGATCAGCACCCATCATTTTGCCTGTTTCAGTGGTGGTATGGCGCTGATCGAAAACTTATTGGCATTGTTAGTGCAACAGGGCGGTGCATCGGCCCGCGACAGAATCAAATCATACGAAGATTTGCGGCTTGAAAATAACGCCTACTGGATCGCCAAAAAATAACATTAGTTTTTAGATGACATCCTAAAAAACTTTAGCAATGCTTTTGCCAGGGCCGTCATAGATCGGTCGTCTTTAATGGGAGAATTCTAATGATCATTAAAAAAACATTTATCGGGGCAATGGCCGTGGCTGCGATGGGTCTTGCGTCAAGCGCATTTGCGCAACAGACGTTCATCACAATCGGAACGGGCGGCGTAACCGGGGTTTATTACCCGACAGGTGGCGCGATTTGTCGTTTGGTGAACAAAGATCGCAAAGAGCATGGCATTCGCTGTTCTGTTGAATCAACAGGGGGTTCTGTTTACAACACCCGCACGATCCGCGCAGGCGAATTGGATTTCGGCGTTGTGCAATCAGACGTACAATCAGCAGCATTAGAAGGCGTACGTGCCTTTGATGGTGATGAGCCTTATGCAAACTTGCGTGCCGTATTCTCGGTCCACCCAGAGCCGATGCATGTGATGGTGCGTGCCGATAGCGGCATCAACTCTGTCATAGATATGAAGGGCAAACGCGTTAACATCGGTAACCCAGGATCAGGAACACGTGTTTTGGCAGGTGTCTTGATGGAAGCCGCAGGTGTCTCACCTGATGATTTCGCATTGGCGGCAGAACTTAAATCCTCCGAACAATCTGCTGCATTGTGTGACGGCAAATTGGACGCTGCGATTTGGGCAGCGGGATTGCCAAACGGTTCGTCCATGGAGGCCACATCAACATGTGACATCAAAATCCTAGATCTATCCTCTTCTGGAATTGACAAGGTGTTGGCGTCAAACTCGGCTTATGCGGCGGCAACTGTTCCTGGTGGTATGTATCCTGGTAACCCAGATAACATCGCATCATGGGGACCAAAGGCTACGTTCGTCACAGATGCCTCCACATCTGACGAGGTTGTTTATACACTCGTAAAAGCAGTCTTTGACAATTTCGCAGACTTCAAGAAGCTTCACCCAGCCTTTGGTCGTCTGGTCGAAGAAGAAATGATCAAAGATGGTCTATCAGCACCGCTTCATCCTGGTGCCGTTAAGTACTACAAAGAACGTGGCTGGATGTAATCCAAATACGCCATCTATTACCTCTGGCTCTCGTCGCGTAACCGCGGCGGGAGTCGTTTTTTAAAGGGATGGGCATGCAGGAAAAAACAAAAGATCGGCAATCAAATTATGATGATATGATCGCAGAGGCGGATACAGGCGGACGTACCCCATCAGATGCATTTGGCCAAAAGGCATTATGGTATATTCCTCTTGTTTGGGCGATCTATCAACTTTGGATTTCCTCCCCACTTCCTTTCATTTTGGGGATTGGTGTTTGGAATGACACACAAACGCGTGCCATTCATTTGGGTTTTGCTGTTCTGCTTGCCTTTATTGCCTTTCCTGCTGGGAAATCATCGCCGCGTAATCACATTCCGCACCTGACATGGGCCATTGCGATCCTTGGGACGATTGCCGCATCCTATTTATGGTGGGATTATCGGGGGGTTGCCGATCGCACCGGCAACCCAAGTTTGACGGACGTCACGATCGCGGGCATCGGTATTGTATTATTGCTTGAGGCCGCGCGCCGCTCGCTTGGCATGCCACTGATGGCTGTGGCGCTGTTTTTCTTGTCGTATGTCTTTTTCGGATCATGGTCAGGACTGCCCGAAGTGGTTCAATGGAAGGGCGCAAGTTTTGAAAAAGCGATGAGCCATATGTGGCTCACGACCGAGGGCGTTTTTGGTGTCGCCTTGGGTGTATCGTCTAGTTTCGTGTTTTTGTTTGTCGTCTTTGGCGCCTTATTAAATCAGGCAGGGGCAGGGAACTATTTCCTGAAACTGGCCTTTTCCGCCCTGGGACATTTGCGCGGTGGTCCAGCCAAGGCTGCCGTTATCGCATCGGCTGCCACGGGCCTTATATCTGGTTCATCCATTGCCAATGTGGTGACAACAGGAACCTTTACTATTCCATTAATGAAAAAGGTTGGGTTTTCCCCAACCAAAGCGGGAGCGGTCGAGGTGTCATCCTCAATCAACGGGGTTTTGACGCCGCCTGTAATGGGGGCCGTTGCGTTTTTGATGACGGAATATGTGGGTATTTCCTATCTTGAGGTTGTGAAAACCGCGATCATCCCTGCGGCGATTTCCTATGTCGCATTGGTGTATATTGTACATCTAGAGGCGCTGAAATCTGGCATGACGGGCACCAGCCGTATGCACCCAGTAAAATTCATTCTGGGGGCTATTTTCATTATTGCGATTTCCGTGGTCATCGCAGGCGGATTATTGTTCCTCTGCGGCGCTGTGGTTGATCTTCTCTCCTCACTCTTTGGGGGAATGTCCACATGGATCGCACTTTGCCTGTTACTGCTGATCTACCTGTTTGCAGTGCGCATTGCCGCGGGTGAACCCGATTTGGACGTCAGTTTAGAGTCCATGCAGCACCTTCCACCGACGCGCGATATTTTCCGTTCGGGTATTTATTACATTCTGCCGATTTTGTTGCTGATGTATCTACTGATGATTGAACGAAAATCACCGGGTTTGTCAGCCTTTTGGTCAACGATTGGGATGTTGTTCATCCTTCTGACTCAAAACCCACTGAAGGCGTATTTTCGCGGGGAAAGCCGTCCGCTGTCCCATGTTGCAGAGGGGCTCTCGGATATTGCCGAGGGGATGATTTCAGGCGCACGCAATATGATCGGGCTCGCAGCTGCGATGGGGGTTGCGGGTATCATTGTTGGATCAGTGACCCTAACTGGGATCGGTCAGGTCATGGCCGAATTTGTGGAATTCCTATCGGGCGGCAATCTACTGGCGATGTTGTTTTTCGTGGCTGTCATTTCCATCATCCTCGGGATGGGGTTGCCCACAACGGCCAATTACATTGTTGTTTCATCCCTAATGGCTGGTGTGGTTGTGGAACTGGGTGCGCAAAACGGGTTGATCGTACCGTTGGTCGCGGTCCACATGTTCGTCTTTTATTTCGGGATAATGGCCGATGTGACGCCACCAGTGGGTCTGGCCAGTTTTGCCGCCGCCGCTATTTCCAAGGCGGATCCGTTAAAGACGGGCTTTCAGGCCTTTTATTACACGATCCGAACTGCGCTGTTGCCGTTCTTGTTTATCTTTAACACGGATCTGTTGTTGATCAATGTGGGGCCATATCAGGCGGTCTTTGTTTTTATCTTTGCGCTGATTGCTATGCTGCTATTTGCGGCAGGAACCATGAATTATTTCATGGTGAAATCAAAACTATGGGAAAGTGCCGTTTTGTTGTTTGCGGCCTTTATTTTGTTTCAACCTGGCTATTTCCTAAATCAATTCAGCCCCGAATTTGAACAACGCCCCGCAGCAGATTTGTTCATGATTGCAGAGCAGGCGGGCGATGGCCAATCTCTGCGCGTGCGCCTGACTGGCGAAAATCTAAACGGTGATTTGATTGATGCCCGCTTCCTTTTGCCGCTGGAAGAGGCGGGGACAGATGGCGAAACACGACTGCGCGATCATGCGGGTATCGAATTCCGCCAAGAAGAGGGCAAAGTGTTTATAGATGGCCTTGCCTTTGGTGGTCCTGCCGAGCAGCTGGGCATTGATTGGGATTGGGAAGTTGTCGAAATTGAACAGGCCGCGGATCGCCCTCCTAAAGAGTTGTTTTACATTCCTGCACTCTTGCTAGTGGCCTGTATCTATCTGTTGCAAATTCGACGCAAGGCTAGGTTCTAAAAGATCGCATGATAGAGAAGTTTGGGGACACCTTCTTGGCGAACCTCGTTTCATTAAACAACTCGGCAATGAGCTAAGCGGCTATTACTAAACATATCGCTTTCATCGATACTAATTCCATTCCCGAAAACATTTAAGTGACACAGAGTCTTGGTGCGAGATTTCCACTACGAACTAGGATCGCTTTCAGGACTATTACCATATTTTAGATATATGCTAACCGTCTATAATTAAATGATATTTTAGAAAAGTATGGTTGCGCCCCCGGGCCCCACTTTCCAAAACAATATCAATGACTTAATTTTTGCGCACTAACGCTATGCGTGTGTGATTCAAAAACACACCAAACACACTTTTTGCTGTGTTTGTCTCTTGGTACTTCAGGGGTTCCAAACTGTGTCTACAACCTAGTGAAAGAACACAGTTCTTCTATAGTAATTTTTACCCGTTTTGTATTTCATTCCGCTGCGACGTGTTTGCCATACTCACCTTTAGCCATTTCCTCTGCCTCGATGCTTTCGAACAAAGCTTTTACTTGCAATGTTGTAGTTGTGAGTAAATGATCGAAACACAGATTGAAATGCGCATTCAATTTCCGATTTTTAATATGCTTCAGAGGCTGTTCTGAACAACTAAGAGACTCAATGACATGGCGATAAATAATCCCAAGGGGATCCTCCTTAT
>Ga0213864_10001473_pt1 | contig 10572 bp, 9 predicted proteins | sample PICome_5_FD_160078 | JGI IMG/M metagenome (GOLD analysis project Ga0213864, IMG submission 160078) | Coastal seawater microbial communities near Pivers Island, North Carolina, United States - PICO247 | ecosystem: Environmental > Aquatic > Marine > Coastal | place: USA: North Carolina | collected... | reverse complement strand
CGCAAAGTAGGGTTCTCATTCGAGCTGTCCATCCATGTCGAGCAGTCTCTCTCTCTCTCGGTGAGGTTGACTAAAGAGTGAACCATTTGTGAGTTCTTAGGCCTATCGATGCAAGAGAGGAGCAAACTACAATTTGTCTTAGGCCTCTCTCATCGGCGATGAGTTGCAAACTACAATTGTCTTAGGCCTCTCTCATCGGCGATGCTGGCTTTGCGTGGCCTCGTGTGCATTAGGCCTACCTTGGATGGGTAGAAGGTAGAACTCGACCTACATAACCAATTGTACCTGTCTGAGATGCCAACTTAGATACTTATTGTTGCGGCACATGGCAGTTACTTTAGTCATTTATTATTCATGTAATGTATTATTCATGTAATTGAATTCTATGCATGCATCGAACCATTTTGAGGCGGTTTTCCTTCAACAAACCAGGCGTGTTATTATAATCAATCATAACTTGTCGTCCATTTTCAATTCTAGATTCGATATCCCCAAGTCCCTGGGACACCGAGTAGTTGTTTCTTCGTTGCCAATCTCTTTCTATCGATCTTCTCTGTTTCCGTGACAGATGCGACATATTTGATAAATATGCTACGGGCGAGTAGGGGAGGAATTCAATCGGAGCTAACGGAAATAACTGGTCAGTTCTATGCAAAGTAGTTTCAAATGAGTAGGTAAAACGATGCCTCCTTGCGTCTCACCTGTTCCTTTGGAACCGTTGCCAGAGTTGTGCTTCACCATCCGTAATGTAATATTTTGAGTTTCCCCGACGTAACAACGGTCGAGATCTAACGTAGAGACTATCATGTAAACGAAGCCAGAGTCACTATTCGGAAGATTAACGTTGCACAACTTGTAAGGGAAATTTCGTTCGATGTCAACCAATCCAACTTCGGAAGGAGAGACTGTGGCGCCTTCATCATCTCCAACAATACTCCAATGCGACAGTATTTCTTCGATGTAGTTGTCCCAGCAACTACGTTTGCACAACGTTTTCCATAGCCTTTCCAAAGCTGTTTCTTTGTCTCCCACTATATAGATCAGGTTAGCCCGAGGGCTTCGTGACAACATCACAACAACTTGACCACGATCAAAGGGCGATGAATCATTGGTTACCTCAATAGCGATGGGGGTTAATATCGTTTCTCCCTGTAAAAGGAAGAGTTTGGCAGGATTCGAATGGGGTTAGTAAATTACATGAGTGAGTGATAAAGTTAGAAAGGTGTATCCCAAACGTACTTGTTGCTTGTTGATGGTGGATGATCCCAAATGGCTGTTAATTTGAAGTCAAAGATTCGTTATCAGCAGAGTGTCAGTAGAGCATTTGGTGATTACAATTGCATGCTTACCGTAATGTGTATTGCGAACGGTATGATTCAGTTCCATTCGTCGTAATTAATCTCTCTGGAGATAGCGAGATGTTCACTCTAGTCCATCCTTGTTCGATCAAATCGCTCTCCACTAAGTCGTTGTTGACAAGTGAAGCCTTGAACTCCGCTGGTGCCGCTAACATCGGAATATCCCAGCCGTTGTACACATTCTCTTTGGGTGGTAGTTTCGTCATCATCATTATTTGGCTCTGGCTGAATTTGTCGGCGTTAACAGTAGCTTCAAAAATGGCCCCGACATGAAGAATGAGTCGGCGTGGCTCCCTCACTTTTCGATCCAGCGCAGATTGGATGTCGATGTCTTTTGTCTCCTTCAACTCGGCTCTGCTATTTGCTGTTTTCATAAAGTCCTTAGCGTCGGAAACGATGAATGGTTTCCCTTGATTCTTGAGATGCTTTACACACGATGATACATAATCGTCGGCCTGTTCACACGCATTCTTCCTCGTAGCATACATTCGTTGAACGGAAGGGTCAAGGCTTTTATCATGCATTGACTTTACAAAGTTAACGTGATCTCTCATCAATTGTTTGAATTCTGCCTCTAACTCTGCGCTCCCTATTAGCTTGTCTGGGTTCATTCGAGTTATCTCTTGAATTCTTTGGAGGTGCTTATCGTTCACAGCACGAACAGAACTCCGCAGGCAAACCATTGTTAAATCAGTCATAATGTGACTTGAGAGGAGGAAAGGCAAACCATTGATAGCACCGAGCTGACAATGGCTAAGATCAAAAGCATTTGAAGAGAAGGGATGAGTGTTACAGTATTTTTGAGCGAATGACACAGATGAAGGATATACAGCAATACTTACTCAAATGAACCCAGCAACAAGCATCCACCAAATGGTATCTGACATTGGCGAATGTCTCGTAAAATGTAATCAATTATAGACAATTGTTGGGCGCTAAGCTGTCCACATTCATCAAGAAGCAGAACGTCGACAGTCATAAGTAGATGAAGCAAATGCATGTTTGACTTTCGATGTAGCTTTTGGATTGCAAGCTGAGAGAAATAATGCAGGAGTTAGGGACAAGTTGGTTTAATACGCAAGTTCAAAGCAATCAGAGGTAGCGATGCTGTTGCACTCACTTCAGCAATTCTACGCGGATTAGCAGCACTCTTGTTGACCTCAAGTTGAAACAGCCTATGCAAATGTATGCCGCCCAAGGCGTTGCTTCGTTTTGCCATTAATGAGGTAGGAAGCACCCTCAAACCCTGCGTCAAGGCATAAAATCCCTGTGCAAGCAAGACAAAGCTCTTTCCTGAGCCGGGGTTGCCATGAGTCAAAACACCTCGAGTTTGTGAAGTCACCCCAAACTGTAGAGAATACTTCTTTACAGCGTTTATTCCCATTCCAAGCGCTGTTCTTTGCTCTCTATACGACGAGTCGGTTTGTTGCTCCGACTTGGGGATGGTTTGAAGTGGATCCCAGTAGATCGGTTCCTTCTTTGTTGCACTTTGCACATCACTTTTCTTCGGTAAGCTGTCGAGCTTGGGTAGGCTATCGTACATCACATCAAGTTGCGTTGAGATGTAATCGTTCCATTGAGACTGCATTTCTTCGTTTTTTTGTAAGAGAAGTTCGGTCAAGAGAGATGGCGGAAGCTCACCCAACGGAATTTCATCATCAAGGAGGATTGAATGTAGCAGCCGCTTTGCAGTTATTATGTAGCGCTGCATTTTGCGCATAGTGATCGGGTACACAGAAAACAATTCGGTGATGACCCTTCTTAACAGAGCGTTTGCGTAGCAACCCAAGTGCTCTCTTGAGTCCAAATGATGATTGGGTATTAACCCTATATCCGCAAGACAAATCTTCATAGATTTCTTGGTCTTCAACTCGAGCTCCGTGGAGATGTTTCCGAGCACGAGCATCATATGCAACAGGAACTGACTTGAGTTTGCTGGAGAAATGCTCGAGAAGACAGGTACCGGCAGTGAAATGTCATCATCATCAATAAAGAGGGGACAATCCAATTTTTCACCAATGACACGGAGAAGGTGGTTGCGTAAGGTCCAAGATGGACCGCCCACGTCCATCTGTTTTATGCCAGCGAGGTGTCTTGAGACAGCATTCAGCGCTTGCTTTCGTATACGAACCCTCCTGCCAACTCCGTCGATCCACATACACTTCGTTACATCATTATTGAGACCATTGCTTATCTCCGCTGTCGTCATTGGAATGTTATCTTGCTTGAACCATCGATAGTAATCTCCAAGCTTACAAAACAACTGCATCATCTCCACTGGACGTATAGAGAATAAAGTAACATTATCGTAATTGGCCGATTTTGTGACGGTGCCTTTCATAGTGAGTATCTGGTACTTCGTCATCGGCTGCGCGTTCTTCCATCTCCGAAGCCCTGGCATATCACCCGCAGAGCTTGAAACATCAGGTGTTGGTTGAATGATCTTACCCGTTCGTTTGCAAAGCTTGATTGAAGTTGTGTTGCGATTCTCATAAGGTTTGGTTGGCACTTGGATGAAGTCAATGTTTGTCAAAACCTCATAATAACCCTTCGAATAAAGAAGTAAACAAGTTGAGAGCTCCGATAGAGCACATTGATGTCAAGAAAGTTGTTCCAATACAAACTCACCAGAATCAAAGATTGCATCTCAGTAAAGGCAATGGCGCGTCCTGTTGGGTGATTGCGCCCCCTCGACTTGTGGAAGCGACTTGCTTCATTCTTCAGACTTCTCGTAATTTTGGTGTTGTGTAGAAATTGCTTTTCCACTTTCAGCACCGCCCCGGAGTGAGAATCACTCCAGATTACGCAACGATTTCCCTGATCAAGCTTAACAATGTACTTGACAACATATCGGCTAACTCCATTCGTGTTGGTTAAGACTTGCGAATTTTGCATACTCCTAGTTAGCAAGAACAACTCTTGAATCACGGGGGACATATTATCCCTTGCGCTCTACATTTAGACAACAGTGCATGGCGTTGGACACGTGTGAGTGTGTGTATGTATAGATGTGTGTGCAAGAATGTTCCTGACGAGATAGAGTACACTTACTGGGGTTACTACACCCATGTGCCTTGTAGGGTTTAAAACCTTATGTAACATCCGCCCATTGGGAAACTCCGATGTAGGTTCTTCGTACAACTCACAATCTTTTAAAATCTCCAAGCAAGGATCCGACCAATTGATTTGGAGCGGAATGAAGTCATCAGTGAGTGGGTTGATGGAATCAAATACTGGGTGCAATTTTCTGCATCGATAGTCAGATGGATCTCCCTTGTCCCCGATACAGATCTGGCATCTATCTGAGCAGGTATGGCTCAAGAAACTCCTAGCTTGTTCGGTTGCGACGTAATAATCATTTTTATCTTTCAGTAAACCTTTCTCAATTAAAGATGGAATTTCTTCTGGCAATATTAAGTCGCAAGCAGCGGACCTCTGCAGGTGACACACAAATTCCTTGAACTGTTCATTGTCCAAATCATTGCGATACAACCCAATGAGGCCATGAATATGACAAAGGTTGCCTAAATAACAAAACCAACGAGGAGAATATGGTGAGATAGCACGCTCCGGAAAAAAATGAAAGGAGACAAGACAAGGGCAACATACCGTTCTCCTCTTGATACTCTGTAGAAATGATGAGAAGTATATCGTGAGCGACTGAGTTCAAACACGAAGAGATAGAACGTAAATAGAGACTCACCATCGCGAAAGAAAACGGGAACCACCCTTCCCAAGCACGTCGAAGTTGACTTCATAATGAAGTGCAAAAGCAAACTTCTTACTTCTGCCCAAGCTCTATTAACGATAGTCATGTAAGCCATCTCATAAGCTTGACGATACTCCCACTTTGCACTTGAACTTAAGTAATGCCAATGCGGTATATGTTTTGTCCACTCTAGCGATTCCTTGTACGCGAACAGGTGACGAATACCTGGATGAGTAGACTGACACACGGTAAACGTAAGGAAGTCATCAAAACCAATATCTTGAGACGCAGCCGCAAGATTCATTGCCGCTTGGCTGGAATCCATACTGCCCTTCAGGTTTGCATCATTGTTCCCCCTAACACTTATCCCCGCTTTGTTCGCTTCACCGCAACCACTTCCAGCCTTGGATAACATTCTTCCTACGTTTGATGAGAAGATGTCAGCAGCAGATGAAGACAAGTTGGTAGAGCCTGAAACGTTACTGACTTTGAAGCCATGCTGATTCAAAAGATTTGAATGCGTATTACAAGCAGCTCTATTCGCTTCTATGTCAAAAAGATAGGCTGTGTAGTTATGGTCTGTTGCTGCAGGACAATATACATGAGTAGCCAAGCACCGTGCAACCTGAATTGTGGAGGCAAACCCATCAGGGTTGCATACGTTCCTGTAACAGCTAATTGGACGACAACCCAATATGGAATTAGAATCACGAGTAGCATCGGCCCAATATATATTGGGGAATAGAGTTGAGTCCAAGTACATCAGCTCCCAGGATATACCACGAATCGATGAAACCAGTTTTTGAATGAAGTAGCGTTGAAAGTTGGTGCCTTGAATGTTCTTGTTGAACCTGGTGCAAACACGACCAAACTGATTGAACAAGATATGCATTGGAGCATAGGAAGACGGCTTTTCGTCTTCAACGGACGCTTGGCTGGATGATGTCAAAGTTGTATCGAGGTCAGCAGCATTTGTTCGAGGAATCCCTCCGCCAAATTCTGAAGCAGACGTCTGCATTGCATCGTACTCAGAAGATACAACCTGGGCAGTGTAGAACACATACAAGAGTGAGACATCGGTAAGATACAAATACAGGTATACACATGAGCATGGATGCATCACTCACAAAGTTTGTTAACAGCGAATCAACAGAAGTTGGAGACGAATCCACATCGACCCCCATTTTCATCGCACTTTCAAGCATACCATCGCGTATCTTCCTCCTTTTCCAATGTGGCTTGCTATCATCCTTGCAACCTTCCAGATCACTTCCTTCGCCTTCATCATCACTGTCACGAAAATCAACAGAGACTACGCTATCATCTTCTTCATTGTTGAAACCATCAAATTCATCATCGTTCATATCATCATCATCATCATCATCACCACCACCACCATCATCATCATTACCACCTAAATCGGAAGAAGAATAATACTCGTCTGAATCAAAAAATTCGCCTTCCGTATCGTCATCGTCATCCACATCAACCTGATCTTCGGAGTCCGGGTACCAGTCACCCCCTTCGGACGAACCGTCGCTTTCGTCATCGCTAATATTCTCAAGTCCCCTCTCATCCTCAACATCATCCACTGAGCGTGTAGGTGATAGAATTACAGGACGGCCCTCTTTCTCGTATGCAGCAAAGCATTGTGCACAAATACGTGTGGAACACCCGACTTTCCCGCAAAAATACTTCTCCTTCTTGTTGCAGCCGTTGGTTACGCACTCCCTTTTCGATGACCGCTTCGCTCCAGGAGATAACAGCAGAGGGTTGAGATCCGAGCAACCGCAAAACACATCGCATTGAGAACCAATTGACCGATAAAAATCAAGATGATACGAGTCTTCCATACCCTTATCAACTCTTACAAATAAGGTTGCATATTGAAACGCATCTCTGGGTAACACTGGATAAACGTCGCCTTCAGAAGAGGGCGTATCTACCTTTGTCATCATCGGAGACTCGCCCCTGACCTGACGCCACCAATTAGTGTATCCACCGGCACCACCACCATGTCTCGAAAACCTTGTAGCTCCATACGTCGAAGGATTGATGGAATCAGAAGAGGAGGAAGTAAACGACATCACAACTCGTGCCTCGAACAATGCACTTCCACCTAAAGTTGAAGTCAGTTCCATGGAGGCACATCCCGTAGGTATAGTCGGCCCAATTACAATAAGTAACTTCTTGGAAACAAATAAATCAGGACGGCTTGTGATGGATTCCACAGATTGCTCAACAGAAATGCTTGGAAAATCGTCAGGCTTGAGGAGTTTTCTCAAATAAGAACAATTTAGCCGATAGAAAAGAGCAGGGCTATCACTGGCATCTCCATGAAAGTTCTTCATGACCCGAGGGGCTTCATCATCGATCAATTGTCGTAGGCGTCCAGCTCCCCCGCGTCCCAGAAATGGTGACTTAGACGGAAGTCGTAACGAGCATTCTTTGAAGTATTCATAAGACACATGGCTAAGAAGATGACCAGAGAATTCATTGAAGTGATGAGATGACTTCTGATCGATGGCGTAATACATATCACAGGACCCAGCAACCAATGATGCTAGACAATAGGTCATCATTGTATGAGAACCTTTATGAACGCCGCGATCCCACTTATACCGGAGAATTGCCTTCATTGGACAGCCATAGGCTTCACGGTCTTCTTGTTGGCAGTTATATATACAAGGAAGCCAGGGTCTCGGTATCCAATTACGCTTGGGAGTAGGTTCCGCACCAACACTTGATCTGTGAAGAAGGACAACCTCAATTTTGGGATTTTGAGACGATGCCTGCTGCAATATGAAAGCATTTCTCTTAGGACAAAAAGTGGCTCCATCCCGCAAGTGAGACAGCAATTCTTGACCCCGATGATCTCCAAACTCACGTTTGGATTCAGTGACCAGCTCATCGTATAACTCATTAGACATTTTCCCTTGACGTGCATTTTCTTGGGCAAGCATGCGAATATCTTGCCTTCCAGAATAGGATAGCTTCTCATCTTCGTGTAACATCTGTGAGAGAAAACCAAATTTAGGATCCAGTGTTATGTTCGCAGAATCACTACCAAAATAGCACGAGTGCGTGCACCTCACAGAAGTTTGAGTGCAATGTTTCTTCGACGTGAGAGGGACCAAAGTATTGGGCCTTAAACAACACGGAGACAGGCATGATGGTTTCGTACAAGAAAGATTGTGATGAGGTTTTCTTGGTGGGTGTGTATAAAGACGTTTCCTTGACAACGAACTTGAATGTTCTCTACACGTAAGAACGTTTACTCCACGTCCTCGACATAACTGAACACTTGGAAGAACAGGCCAATCATCATTTAGCACTACAGTTTCAGTATACGCGGACAAATACCCCAGCCATGAAGTCTCAACTGTGTACATTTGCTTGCATAAGTGAGGAGGAATATTGAGACAAACTCGCCTGAGATGGTTCTGTATCACTAGAGCAACATTCATTGTTGTACACCTGTGGGGAAACTCAGTACATCCCCACTAAAAAATAGTAACACACAACACAATGTTAGCGACGGCACATAAAAAAGCAAGTACAAAATCATTCTACCAATCACACACAACACGCACCGGACAAAGCACATCAGGCAGTATAGAAGGTTTCCCACAGTCGCACTCATCAACACCAGGCAAACGAGAAGGATCTAACGCACGTAAAAATCCCTCATACGTGAATTCCCCGATATTCTTGTCAAACTTTGAAATGTCATCGGTGCGATCGACGAAAAATGATGAAGGATGATTCAGAGATATCACATCTGTCAAATTCTGTTCTTCCAGATAAGGAATCCAATATTGACGGAGAGAAACCGGAACGAACCTCCAAAGATATTCAAGAGAGTATACGTTGGAGAAAGGAACCCCTGTATACTTATTTGACCCAAACAACATATCAAAGAAGAAACATGCCCATATATTCTGCCAAGAGTATCTCCTCTTATCAACTTCTTTTGATTCCTCTATACTGATACTTTTATCGATACCCACAAACCTGTAACAGTCCTCGCACAGGACACAGGCGACGGCATTCTTTCCCTTCGTAGGACCATCAACTTTCCGTAGAGGAGTTCTGAGCCTCTTGATCTGGTGAGAATAACAGCGGCAATACTTGAGAAAATAACTTGAGGAAGGGTCGTCAACCACAGGCGACCGGAAACAGTTTGAACACATAACACGGTTTGCCTCTGATGAGCTCAGCCACATTGTCTTGGATATCGCATGAAGATAAGCTTCCTCCCAAATTTGATCAAATTCATCATCATTAGGAACTTCAGTTTGGTAGCCCAAAGGCTGCCTACTGCTATTCTCTGCCAACGACTCTTTCTTGGACGAAACCGACCTTGTTGACTTTTTCACTCTAACCTTCTTCGCTTTCTTGGACGGAACCGACCTCATACTTTTCACATTTGCCCGTTTCTTCTTCATATTACGTTTACAACGTTGCCGATGTTGTTCAGCAGACTTCACATGTTGTTCGGCTACCTTCTGAGACTTTGCAGCTCTTGCCTTGGATAGCAGCTGCTCAGATACTTCGACTTTTTTGGGCATAATCAAGTGTGTAGTGTTGCAATTATGAGGACAAGAAGAAATGAAATGGACTTGAAAAGATGCGAGGACTATAGACAGCACAACTGGAATAAACATTGGAATTACTAGTGTGGAAAGCAGCTTTCTTATCAGCGCAACTTGGATTGGCGGCAGTAGCTTTAATGTTTTGATGATAATAGAGGTGGGATAGTACTATCGTTATCGTGATGGCACTTGGATGGATGTGAAAAACATCAAAAAGCACACAAAAGCAGCAAAGTTAGATGGCGACAAAATGAATCGCTACTTCAACATACCGACCGGCAAACTCAAACATAGGCCTAAAACAGTGAGACTTGGTAAAAAATGTAGATTCAAGTTGACAGAGTGATTACCTCTCCAGTAGCCCCCATCTTCAGCCCTTGGATTCAATGTACATAGGTATGGGAGACTTATACTGATAAGATACAGAGCAGAAAATCTGCATCTAATCTTCAGTTAGAGCATGGCAAAGAAGAAACTTTGTGACCTATTTTTCTATTTACTTATGCCCAAGTTGATGAATTAGCCTTAAACACCGATAACTTTCATTAGGGTTACAATTTGCACCAAATCACCAATTAACGTCGGAGTTGGTACTCGAAGCTCTGATATGCAGCAAAATTTTGGTTAGCCCTCATAAAAAGTTAGGTAGATCGTTCCAAGCAGATATGTTCTTGGATTTGATCTTCGGGTGATTCGGTCCTTGGAGGCGGGCGCAGATCCCTAACCCACGCCCGCCCACGTCCCTGGGCGTTGGTTTGCACAGCAGCGATCGCATCCCAACTAGTAATTTGTTAGTGGGCCCCTAAACTAAAGATCCAAAAGATTGGAGGGCCTCAGCACCGTGTGCTGAGTCCTTCAAGTGACTCAGACACGTGACTGGAGGTCCTCTTGAGGGTGGAGAAGCAGGGTG
>Ga0213864_10001472_pt1 | contig 10574 bp, 24 predicted proteins | sample PICome_5_FD_160078 | JGI IMG/M metagenome (GOLD analysis project Ga0213864, IMG submission 160078) | Coastal seawater microbial communities near Pivers Island, North Carolina, United States - PICO247 | ecosystem: Environmental > Aquatic > Marine > Coastal | place: USA: North Carolina... | reverse complement strand
CTATGACAGTAATAAGATAGTAGTACGATAGTACACAATGATAGTTTGCGTCAAAAAATTGACAGTCATGTCGAAACTTTAGACAAAACACTGTCAAATTGATGACAGAAAATAATGCATTTTTTTCTTTATCTTTTATTCAGAATATTGTATAAAATAAGAGTAAGGCAATTCCGCCAACACTAGCCAACGAGAGGATTTTTATCATGGCACAGTTTATTATTACAAAGACACTTTCAGCACAAGACAAAAACAGCGAAGCTTTCCGCGCTAACATTGCCGCGCATATGGAAGATTGCAAAACTATTGCAGAAAAGCACAATTCCGAAAATCCAAAAGATTTCAAGGCATGGTTAAAGACTACAGATGCCAAGCTTTTTGCCAATGCTTATGAAGGCAAGCGTATCTGGAAAGATGAATTTTACGCTATTCTGGCATTAGGTAAATTAGAAGGCGATGCCGCAAAACTGTTTTGTGATGCACAGGATGCATTGATTGAAATGGGCAAAACTTCACGCGAATTTACCTACACTGGCGCGAAAAAGCTTGTTCTGTCTTTCGTAAATGGTACAGGCAAGTTTAAGGCAAAAACAGATGCAGATGATGAAGGCGAAGGCGATGAAGGCGAATCCGAATCTGTCGAAACTTTAGACAAAGATAAGCGGTCAGCCGCTTCTATTGCCGCTAACTTTATGCAGATTGCAGAAAATGCACAGGCTAACACAGCCGAGATATTGGCGGAATTTGCAAAGCTTGTTGAAGCGGCAAGCGATGCACCAGCCGAGAAAAAAGCGGCCTAGTTATCACCAAAAACCAAATCAGGCAGGGCTTAAATGCTCTGCCTTTTTTGTGCCTCGATTTTGAAAATATGACAGTAATAAGATAGTAGTACGATAGTACACATTATGACAGTAGCCGACCCAGTGGGGTGTGGGGTGGGGTGTGACATTTTTGCAACACTATGGGGTGTGGGAAAAATTCTGTCGAAACTTTAGACAAAATTAATTTGGACACCTATGTTGACATATAAAAAATTTGTGTTATTATAGTATCATGAAATTTTGACGTTTTCCTGCTGATGGGGATTTGTCGTAACTTTAGACAAAATGAGGTTTATCATGAAGTATCAGGGTTATGTTTGCGATTATGGTTTCAACGTATCTAGGCGTAAGATGATGGGGGAAGCTACCCATTATCTCACTGTCCGTTTTCATGGCAGTCGTATCATCGACAATGCGCCATTTGACAGTGATGAAGCTATTGATGATTACTGCGTTGCTATGGGCTACCTTGTACCGCTTCATGTTGCTACACGTTCTAAGCAAGCTTGGGATAACAGGCCACAGCCTACCGCTACAGGTAAATGGGTTTAATTGTCGAAACTTTAGACAGATTGAGGAGATTGTAATATGTTGCACGTAACTATTGATTGGGATATTATTGACCCATCCACACGCGAGGTACTCACTGAGGTAATCAAAAAGCATTGTGAGAGGTATGGTATTGCCTATTCGGATGAGTGGTCATTCACGCATCTTCACGATATTGGTATTAAGTTTGGCGTAACAACAGATTTGAGGGATTGATTATGAGCAAAAGACCTGTACGCAATATGGCTGACTATCGGCATTGGTCTGCAAAGAAACAGTGCCGTTCATCGTTTCCTATGCATCCTAATGATGAGCGTAGGCAAGCTATCAGCAAAGCTTATGCAACACGTGATGGGGCAATGACTTCTGTCGCAAACTTACAGGCTTATGCCGAAAGTAAATTGCGGTATGAGGAGCAACAGAACATGGCGTATGTTCGCAATGTTTTGTCTAAACTTCAGACAAATGGGAGAGACTAAATGTTTAATATATTCGCATCACTATTTCTTTTTGTTGTGGGAGCATTTACTTTGCTCATGCAACTTTGGTATCCCCTACATGGGCAGATGCTCACGTTTGATGGGGTAGTTGTATACCTTGCATCCGTCATATGTTGTATAGGCTCATTGGCCTTGTACACAATGGCATACAGGGATTACAATTTGTCTAAACTTCAGACAAAAAAGTTTGGACAGACACGTTGACAACAGACTTTTTTTGTTGTATAAATAAAGCATAATCAGTATTGAAAAAGGAGAGAAATCATGCTGAAAATCTTAAACAAAGACTATCGTAATGCACGTTCGGCCTACAAGTGGTGGACTAAGCGTGATGTAAAACCAACTATTGTTCGTGAGTCAAGGGTTTCCAAGGATAGGACTGTATCACTTGCTCATCACGAATTGGTGCAGATTGGGTATTGGAAGTATTACTTCCCATACAATATGCAGAAGGGCGGTGAATTTCACAACTTGCATCGTATTGTATCAAAGAACGGTAACGATTACGTAATTCATAAAGCGTAATCTGTCTAAACTTTAGACAAAACATCCTGAGTATGATGCCAAACTGCTCACTCTTAACTCTAACTAGTGAGGTTACTATGTCATACAATCTTATCGGTGTCGGCAACAATGCCAAGACAGTCAAGGGTGATGGTCGGGAGTTTGTTACTGCCATCATGTATCTCAAGCCATACAAGTCGGTTATCAATGGCAAGATATTCAATATCTGTGCTATGGCTGACAAGGCTAAGTGCTGGAAGCCATGTCTCAATGAGGCTGGTCGAGGGCAGATGAACGTGGTGCAACGTGGGCGAGAGCGTAAGACTATTATGTACTTCACGCAACGTATCAGCTTCTTTGATACGCTCAACAATGATTTGACTACCTTCAGTCGCAGACAACGCAACAAGGGTATACAGCCATGCTGTCGGCTTGATGGTACTAGCGATACGGGTATGGGTGCAAAGATGGCAACAGCTTTTCCTGAGATACAGTTCTATGACTACACTAAGGTTGTCAAACGTGCCTATCAGGACAGGCCAGACAATTACCATATCACGTTGTCTTACTCTGAGGCTGACCCTGAGTATGCAGACCAAGTGCTGCAAGCGGTGCGTGATACAGGTGTCAATGCGGCTGTTGTGTTCCGTCACAAACTACCCAAGACATTCAAGGGCTTGCGTGTAATCAATGGTGACAAGGATGACCTGCGCTTTCTTGACCCCAAAGGTGTAGTCGTTGGTCTGATTGCCAAAGGCAAGAAGGCAAAGGCTGATACATCTGGCTTCGTGATTGACGCTTAATCTGTCGTAACTTTAGACAAACTGAGGAGAGAGATATGTTTGACATACCACACTTTTACCAAATGGATATGAGCCTTGAGATGGCAACAGCAATTATGCGTAGTACTCATGGTGACACACTGCTTGATGCTATGGAATTTATTGACGCTAAGTGGGAACTACACTGCTCTGGTGACACTATATATGAGGATGATGATGAGTTCTATGACGATTGGATGCACGAAGTAAATGCATATAATGTAATCAAAGAACATATGAAACCATTATTTGTGGGAGATTGATTATGAGAGTGCGTGTGTACTGGAATTTACATAGAAAGTGCTGGTCTATACAGGACACAAAGACAGGGCTGGTCATGCTACACAAAGACGAGGTAGTTATACGACAGGCTAAGTTTGTGGTACGCAAGTCGGGTCAGGAGCGTGTACGCAAAGAGGGCAAGAAGAATGTCCATGCGTTTGTGGTGGGCAATATCTCTGAGCATAAACCTGACCTTCAGTATATTCAAGACAATGCCAGTGAGATATGGTACAACCCATACAAGATGGATTACTTCGAGAATCGGGATACAGGTGAAGAGGCTAGACAATTCTATTCAGTTGTGTTATGTACTAAGACTGACGAAGGCAAACCAAAGGTGTATGCGTGATGACTAAGATAAATCCAGTAGCGAAAGCTTTATTGCAGAGTCGTAGGCGCACACAAGTTGTGCCTGACAAGAAAAAGTATAACAGGAAAAAGGAGAAGGGCAATGCATTCGAGCAGGAATTTCGAGAAAATCTCAGCAAAGAAACAACCAAAGGCGAGGGGTAAATGCGTCCGTAGGTTGCGTCAGCAGGAGCGTAAGGCTAAGTACCAAGCACAAAGGCGTGACGATTGGAGATACTTAGAGACAGGTTAATTGTCGAAACTTTAGACAGATTGTGGGAGAGCAATGTGGAATACACAGCAGAAGATTACAACGTAAATGTTTTTCGTGGTGATGTTCGTTCAGATGGCAAAATACTCTGGGGTCTGAATGATAAGCTAATCGGTGGACTTGAATGGCGTAAGCCAAAGGCATGGGCAAAGGCTCTGAAGCAAAAGAAGAAGAACCACCAGAAGCGTTACCAACTACACAAGACACGAATTGAATCAATCAAGTTGGAGCATGGATGTGACGTGTGTGGATTTGGCAAGCATAAGTTTGCAAAGAAGTGGCGCAAGCACATTGCCATGCTGTTGGAGTTTGACCACATTGACCCCACAACTAAGTTGTACAACGTGTGTGACATGGCTAACTACGCATGGCGTGTTATACAGAAAGAGATTGACAAGTGCCGTGTAGTGTGCAAGGTTTGTCATTGTAAACATACAGGTAATCAAAACAGAAAGGAAGAAAACTATGAGTGACAATTACGACAGCGGCTTTGACCTTGTGTTATCTGACTATGAACGCAAGGATTTGATTGCCTACTATGAGACTGACGCACTGCCACACTACAAAATCTGGGGTGATGGGGATGATTGGTATGGCATACAGATAAGTGACAGAATGTTTGACTTGAACATCTGGCATGACGAGGACAGAGACAAGATTGTATGCACAGTCTACGAATGTTATTGGATTGATGATAACTGGCAGACTAACTGCCGTCATAGCTGGACATTGACAGAGGAGATTGACAAATGAACTGCTGGCACTGTAAAACAGAACTGATATGGCAGAGTGACCATGACATATCACATGAGTCTGAGAATATGTGTATGGTCACAAACCTACACTGCCCTAACTGTGGGTGTGATGTAGATGTATGGTATCCAAAGGATAATATTGGTATGCCTATTGATGATGGATTTACCGCACCTAGAATAAAGGAGAATGAAGATGCCTAAGTACAAAGTAATGGCAACAGAGTATGTGTATAAGGATGCCTTGATTGAGGCAAAGGATATGGATGAAGTCATCGCCAAAGCAGAGGCAGATGGAGTGGCATGGATTATAGTCGGTGGTGATTTTGAAATCCATGAGGATATGATATTTGAGGAGAATGGATAATGGCACACGTTAAATACATTGAAGATAATGTACCTTATATATCTAACGATTGGCACATTCAGGATGTAGATTCCATGTGCGAACAGATGGATGTGACACTGACCGAAGATGAAAAGGAAGAGGTGTTACACATCGTGGCGAACAGCTTTGATGCTAACTATGGCATCTCATGGGATAACTTTGCATGGGCTATCCAAGATGTCATAGACGGAAGGAAAACAGATGATGATTAAACACGTCTGCCAGCATTGCAAAAACATAATGCACATACCGAAGGAATGGTTGCTATATGCACACAAGCTGGTATGCTATGTGTGTAGCAACGAGATAAAACGTAAGGAGAAACAGGATGACGATTGATAGACAAAGATTTTGGGAGTGGATGGACACCTGCCCCTTGAGTGAGGGAACAGAGGGCAAAGAAGGCTGGTTCATATCTCGTGACGAAGGAGATGATATCAGTATTTACTTTTACCTAGAGGTTGATGAAGATGAGTGAACATTATATTGTCTGGGTAAATGTAACATACAAAATAGAAGTGGAAGCAGATAGTGAGGAAGATGCTCATGAGATTGCTGTGTATGATACTGTGTGGGATAACAATACTATGGCTGGTTGCTCTATTGACATAGAAAAAAATATGCGGTATGACCCAAGTTATTACAGCGATATAGTAGGACATAAACACTAGGAGAATTAAAGTGAATAGATTTATTATCGACAAAGAACCTGCCGCCATTGCGGAGCAGTTGTGTGACGAACACATTATCAAGATGATACTGGAAGAAGCACAGATGCTTAACACTGCAGCCCGTATCCATGCACCTGATTTGGCAGAGGAAGCAGGATTGTACAAGATAGCGTACAAGAATCACCCCTGTACAATCTGGGTGCGAGACAACCGCATGAACTACAGGTTTGGTGTACGACTAATGTATGCTATGAACAAGGAGTATATGTATCGCTATCCTGTCAAGAGTGATGGCAAACCAAATACGGGTCATGCATCTATGCGTCACTTCGATGCGCTGATTGATGCAGAGAAGTATATGCCAGACTACACAAATTTTATGACCAAGCATCCACAGTGTTTCAGTGGGCTTGACCATCTAAAAACGGACGAACACTGGCCTGTTACAGCCTATCGTGCGTTTTATCGAGTTGACAAATCTAAGTTTGCCAGCTATAACAAAGGGCGTAATATGCCACAATGGATGAAAGGAGAAGTAGCATGACTGTAGAAAGAGACGAGTGGGAAACAAAAAGACTGTTGAAGATTGTAAATCTTATCAAGGACATCAACAATGCAACCGCAGAGAAGATGGAGATAACATATCAACAGATTGTAGAACTAGATTATGCTGACAGAACGCTTGCCAAAGCACTAGGCTTTGAACAGCCTGAGTGTGAGCATGGGTACAGAAGTATGTATCAGGACTACCATGTTGTACAAAAAAAGGTTGACAAGAAATCTAAAAAATAGTACAACTCAAATATCAATTAACCATAGGCAAATTGTCGAAAGTTTAGACAGAAAGGAGACATACCATGCCATTAGATATTACCTCATTTACAATGACTGCTGACGAGTTCGTACCAGAGGAGTTGAACTTTAGTGTAGAGTTTGAACCTACAAAGGTAGAGGACAAGAAGTATGTCATCAACGGTGACACAGGTGAGTACATCGGTGTCGTTGGCAACAGCTTCAACTGTGCAAGTCACGGTGACTTCTTTGAGGGTATCCACAATACCGTCACAGAGCATCTAGGAGAGGCTGAGTGCGACAATATGAATATGCATTGGCGTAAGGCACGTAAGAATGCTTGGGCTATGCTGGACATGAGACTGCCAGAGGTTACTGCTAAAGTGGTAACTGACAAGCACGAGACTACCATTGCACAGCGTATCATTGCGTTGCATGGCATTGATGGCTCATGCTCTAATCAAGTGTTCTTCGGGTCTATCGACTTCTTTTGTACAAACGGTATGATTACAGGTGAGCATGACAAGGTACGCAGGAAGAATACTGCTAACTTCAACATGGATACCTTCATCCGTGACCTCAAGAGGTCTGTAACCGACTTCTATGCACAGTCGGAAGAGTACCAGCGTTGGGCATCCAAAAGCGTCACATCTAACAATGTAAAGCTTGCACTGGACGGTATTATGAAGTCTGACCGTAAGTCTGAGAAGATGTACTCACTGTTCCAGCAGGAAGCCTCTGTGCGTGGCTATAACGTGTTTGCATTGTATAGTGCGTTTACTAACTACGCTACATATGCAGATGACCGCAACGGTTTTAACCTGCGTAACACAGGTAATGATACCAATGCTGTGTCAATGTTTAGCAGAGAGCATGATGTGTCACGTTGGATTGAAACACCACAATTCCGTCAACTGGTGGCTGCATAATGGCTAGAAAAAAACGACATATTATTACAGTAGAACCAGAATGGTGCGAGGGTTTCCTGCGTTATGATACTGATGCGGTGGATGAGCAGGACGCACTTAATCAGGTAATTCAACTTATGATTAAGAACGCAAAACCGTCAATGCTAGACATCACGGTACTTGACGTATTCGATGATGACGATGAAGCATATGACATCGTTGATGCAGTAACAGAGATGGGAAGCTACAGATGAAACTACGTGAAGCAACAGATGAGTACTTTATATCTCATGATTACAGTTACTTACGTGACGAAACTAAAGCACATTATGCATATCTTATGGGCATTGCTCTCGGCACTAAAGTCGAGGGCAAGAGCCTTGCGGAGCGTAGATGTGATAAGATTTCTACTCGTATGGCAAAGCAAGCATACAATCAATGGTGTACTAAAGGTATACACATGGCAAACCATTTGTTATCTACCATTCGTATTGTATTCAACTATGCGGTGCATATGGAACTATGTATCTCTAACCCATTCGTAGCTGTCAAAAAACGTACACCAGCGAGACGTAAGACAGTGTGGACAAAAGAACAGGTAAAGCAGTTTCTTGATACTGCCTACAGTGACTTTGACACACGTAACGTGGGGCTGATTGCACAGATGGCATATGAGTGGTGTCAGCGTCTAGGTGATATGCGTCTGCTAAAGTGGTCTAACATCGACTTTGAACAGCAGACTGTGTACATTGAGCAGTCAAAACGTAGAGCAGAGGTGTTTCTGCCTATCTCTGATGACCTCTACAGTATGCTTGTAGCCCAGCAGGAAGACTTTGGCTTCCAAGAGTATGTAGCACCCTCTGTACGGCCTCAGAAGGGCGTGTACAAGCCTTATACGCTGACTCATCTACCTCGTGTGGCTAAGATGATACGCAACAAGGCTGGATTGCCAGATGATTTACGGTTATCTGACCTACGAAGAACTGGTACAACGGAAATGGTTGAAGCTGGGGTGTCTATGGGCAATATTATGTCGGTTACAGGACATGCTAACCCACAGTCAGTCAAACCGTACATGAAAAATACATTGGCAAGTGCTAATTTAGCATTGACACAGCGTCAAAATCGTGATAAAAGCACTATAGATGCCGCAAAGGAAGAGTATATATAATGAATATATATAACATTATAAATGATATAGATATAGATAATGGACAAACAAAGAGAATGAATTGTCCTAACTGTGGTGGTTACAAAACATTTACCGTAACCAATAATATGGGTTCTATTCTGTGGAATTGTTATAAAGCTTCCTGTAATGTATCTGGTACAAAGAAAACGCATTTATCCGTAGATGATATAATGAAGTTACGTAAAGCTGCTGTCGAAAGTTTAGACAAGTTTGAGTTACCCAATTACATTGTACCTCATCGTGATGGTCGTGAGTTTATCAAGTGGTGTGCTAAATGGCATATTGACGAAGACAAGCTTAACTTGTTGTATGATGTAAAAGACCATCGTGTAGTTTTTCCTATCGTGCATAATGGTGTTATGGTTGATGCCATTGGTCGTGGTATAGCTAACATAATACCTAAATGGAAAAGATATGGAAAAAGTGACTTGCCATACGTAACTGGTTGTGGTAATGTCGTTGTAGTTGTTGAGGACTGTGTGAGTGCGGCTGTGGTTGCAGACATGGGGTTTGTCGGGGTTGCAGTGTTAGGCACTTCTTTGTCAGAGTCACACAAAGCTTATCTCTCACGGTTCTCAACAGCAATAATTGCCCTAGACCCAGATGCGTCACCCAAGACACTGCAGATTGCAAAAGAGTTACGTGGGCATGTAGACACTGTAAAAGTTCTGCGATTGCAGGATGACATTAAATACCGAAACCCCGAAGACCTTGACGGTCTTACTAACATAGGAGAAATGTAATGGAATTATCACTAATACGTACATTGATGGACAAAGAGTTCTACGACAACAATCGTGGGGCTAGGTGTCCTGACCGTCTGTTTAGCAAAGATGCTCGTAAGATTAAGCAGACAATCGACAGCGCAATGACTATGTACAATCGTACTATAACGCCTTCTGAGGTAGAGGCATTGTTTCTGTCTAACAATCCATCTATGACTACGGCACAGAAGCAATCATTTCAGCATCTGTTTCGTTGTATTGATAAAGAGCAGCCAATGGGCAATGACATTGCACAAGAGGTTCTGTCAAAGCTTTTTCAGCAGGTCATTGGTGAGGACATTGCCAACTTAGGTTTTGATTTTGTAAACGGCACACAGACATCTCTTGAGCCTTTGCGTATGATACTTGAGCAGTATAATGATGACTTCACACCTGACTTGAATGTTGAGTGGGATGACATCGACATTGATACATTGCTTGACAAAAATGACCTCGAAGCACGTTGGACGTTTAACATTCCTACGCTGACAAGTGTTATTGAGGGCATCAACTCTGGTCACCTGATTGAGATTGGCGCAAGACCCAATACTGGTAAGACATCGTTTCATGCCAGCTTGATTGCAAGTCCGGGTGGGTTTGCTTCACAAGGTGCTAATTGCATTGTGTTGTGTAACGAAGAAGGTAGCCACCGTGTGGGGGCAAGATATCTGACAGCCGCAACAGGTATGTCTATGAAGGAGATTAAAAACAATCCTAGCAAGGCACGTGACTTGTATCAGCCAATCAAAGAAAAGATTAAGATTAAGGATGCTACAGGCCGTGACATGGCATGGGTGGAGTCTGTATGTAAGACATATAAGCCAGACGTTATTCTGCTAGACATGGGGGATAAGTTCGCTCGTTCTGGTGGCTTTGCAAGACCTGATGAGGCATTGAAGGCTAACGCTATCCATGCTCGTATGATTGCCAAGCAGTATGAGTGCGCTGTGTTTTATATGTCACAGTTATCTGCAGAAGCAGAAGGTAAGATAGTACTCAATCAAAGCATGA
>Ga0213864_10001469_pt1 | contig 10587 bp, 11 predicted proteins | sample PICome_5_FD_160078 | JGI IMG/M metagenome (GOLD analysis project Ga0213864, IMG submission 160078) | Coastal seawater microbial communities near Pivers Island, North Carolina, United States - PICO247 | ecosystem: Environmental > Aquatic > Marine > Coastal | place: USA: North Carolina... | reverse complement strand
TATCCTTAAGTGATTGTGAAATCTCTTTCTGGTTTGTGCCAAGTTTGTTATACCAAATATTGGCAACTTTAGCTAATCGACCAAAGCTCTCATCAAAAATACTCTTGTTTTTCAAGAGGTCTTTATCTTTGATATCTTCTTCGTCTTCGTTGAGGGCTAAATAATGCTGCCTCTTATCTTCAAAAGTTTCTCCAACAAACAATGGAAACTGTTCTTTCTTTTCTCCAAACTCCTCTTCATAATAAGAGAAATTGAAAATAAACCATTCCATCAGCTTTGTTTCAGACTTAGCTTCAGCAGTCTGACTGAATTGACTCCTATGGAATTCTTCGTATTCAGAAATGAATTTTTGAGTAGCGACAAATTTCCTTTTTGCTTCCTCTAGTTTCTCCTGTTGTTCTTCTGTAAGGTCTTTTTGTTCATCGTAGAACTCAATCACTTTAGATGCTTCTAAGTTCTCTACAAATGTCTTACTCAAAAGATCTTCAGATAACTTTGACGATGTGCCACCTGCATCACCAATTTTCTTTGTCAACATAGATCTGGTTAAATAACCAGCGTTAATGAATTCGTTGTATTTTTGCCCGTAGAAGAATTCAGCTTCTTCAATATCTGAGAAATTAGGTTTCGCGAAAAATACTCTGTTTGAAAGGGTTTTAGTCTTTACTTTATGCGTCTTTACAATTTCACCCTTTGCATTTTCTTTTTCAACAGGAACTTTTTCTTTAATTTTTCTTTTAATGTTAAATGAGTAAAGTTCTTTCATATATAGTACTATGTAATATATTATCGAAAGAAATACAAAAAAATCAAAAAAAATTACTCGTGAGTATATCCAATACTCAAGCTACTCTGTAAATATTTTTCGAATTCAATGACCTCAAATCCAGTTAGTCCATTCATATTATTAGCGATGAAGTCTCCATTAATAAAATAAGAAAATGTTCCGTCATTCTTATTATGGATAGAAATCTCTGTATTAGAGTCTGGATAATATCCACCAACAAATCTCCCTGATTGATCAAATATATAACCATTATGTCCAGAAAACATAATTCCACTATTCGCTAATCCTGTACTACCTCCTGCTCCAGTAACGTAAAGACCATCTCCAATAGCTATAAGAAAACCAGAAGCTATACCTGATGAATAATTGTCTACAGATATCTCAAGATCTAAAATTGATCTTTCATATCCAGTAACACGTTGATAAACCTTCATTCTACATATATTACACAAAAAAAAGCCCTACCTTTCGGCAGGGCTTTTGAATATTTTATAAATTTAATTATGCAGGGCTTGGATCATTTCGCTCATCATCGTCTGGCTCACCATCTGGTTCTTCTGCATCACCGTCAGCAGATCCACTAGCATCAACCCATCCAACAATCGAAATTGGTTGATCAAAAGCAGCTGAACCAGAAACAATGTAAGCCGCATTTATTCCAGTCAAGTTGACATCATCAGCAGCACCACTAAAGAATAGTCCTTGGTCTGATGTGTTAGCTCCACCAATCTGTGCAGAGAAAGTCAAATCAACAGTTTCATTATCGTCAAGACCTTGAGAGAAACCTTGGCTATCTAAAACAGCTCCACTTAAGATAAATACATCTCTAATATCAGATCCATTTTTAATGGTCACTTCGATATTCGTCGTATTATTTCCAGCAGTTCCATTGATTGCATTTTCGAGAGTTCCACTTGTAAACTCATTTACCAATGCACTAATTGACATTGTAACATCAATTGGGAACTGAACAGGCTTTGCATAAGCTCTTTCTGCTCCAAGTTTGTCAATAACTTCTCGACCTAACGGCAATTCAATCGAACAAGACTGGATCGGCATTTCGGAGAAATTTACTCCTCCAATAAGATCACCACTCTGACTAATTCCGTCTGCATAGAATGCAACTGTAATATCATGTGGACGAAGCACATAATGTCCCATTACTCCAGTACTTGGAGTTGGTAGATTTGTAAGTCCAAAATGAGTTCTCTCACCATCAAGGTTTAAAGATGGGTTAAAAAGACCTTGTGTTGTACCCGTCCAAAACACAACATTTGATGCTTGCATTTCAACATCAACCCTTGGGATTTCTCCAACAGCAAAGTTAACAGAATAATTACTAACAAATGCGTTTCCAAATCCAACTGTATCGACATAACCTTGATCAGCCCAACCAGTCCAGTTTAGATCACTAGTAAAAGCATCTTCACCCTCTTTTACAGTTGTAACAAAAACATTTCTTTCTTTTTGTCCCTCAACTTCTGAAAGAATATTTGCAGCCATTTGAGAATAACTACCTCCTTCGAATTTTTTAAATCCTAAAGCATACTCATTTTCTCCATTGCCTAGATAATAACCAAAGCTTAATGTTGGATCAATTTCAGAAAGTCTAACTGTTGAGATTCTAGAAAGTTGTCCGAATTCCCTGACATCTTGACGACTAGAAGCCAAGTCAATATCAAACGAAAAAGTATCAATTCTATGAAGTTGATGGCCAGATATCGTATCAAGATCTTCAGCCTCATTAAGAGAACTTTCTGTAATTTTCCATCCTGTTGGAGTAACAAAAACAGCTTTGTTTTGTGAGATTACTCTCGTTCTTGTAGTTGTCGTAGCCATAATTTATTTTATTCTATATTAAGCGTTTGGTTGACCATCAGAATCAGTATGATTCAATGAAGCCTGAGCTGGCCTTGTAGCAGAGGTATTTAAGTTGGTCATAAATAGTCCTTGATCTGACGTACTAGCTCCACCAATCTGAGCAGAGAATGTTAATTCGACAGTTTCATTATCATCAAGACCTTGCGAGAAACTTTGACTGTCAAGAACAGCTCCAACTAAAACAAACTCCATTTCTGTAGTCGTGTCTGATTTTAGATTTACCCTAATTGTTGTTGTTCTATCACCAGCCGTTCCTGTTAAAGCTTTTTCCAAAGCACCTGCTCCGAATTCAGTTACTAAAGCAGAAAGACTCAAGGTAACATCGATTGGGAACTGAAGAGGTTTTGCGTAAGCAATTTGAGATCCAATTGCATCAATAACTTCACGAGCTAGCGGGAGATCAATAGAGCAAGATTGAACAGCTTTGATTGTAGAGCCATTATCAGTTCCGATTGACTGTCCACCAATTCCATCATTGCTAGCACTACTAGTTACACCTTCGTTATCATCAAATGTAATAGTGATATCATGCGGCTTAAGAACTTTGAGGGTGGAAGACAAATCTGCTGATGCTTGTGGTCTTGGCAGACTAATATTAGCTGCTGCATTTGGTTCAGATCTATTTCCCTCTAAATCCAAACTAGGAGATAAAAGTCCAGTATGAGCATCTTGATAAAACACTACGTTAGAAGCTTGCATTTCAATGTCAGCTCTTGGAATTTCTCCAACAGACATATTAATAGAGTAGCTGCTTAAGAAAGCGTTACCAAAACCGATAACATCATGAGATCCCGTTGCTGCATTATAAGCGGCATCATCAGCATAGTTAGCGTCTTCACCCTCTTTAGCAGTCAGAACGAAAATATTACTTTCTTTTTTTGTAGCATCTTCAGTTAGGAAAGCAGAAATACACTGAGATCCAGTTGTTGCACTTTCTGTAAAACCAAGCTTAACCTCATTACCCCCTTCAGCTAGATAATAACCAAAGCTTAGAGTTGGATTAATTTCTGTCATTCTGACAGTTCCGACACGGGCCAACTGCCCAAATTCTCTTACGTCTTGACGACTTCCAGCTAAATCAATATCAAATGAAAATGTGTCAACTCCTTTGAGTTGAGCTGCTTCGATAGTCCAATTTGATCCATCGTTTGTCCAACCAGTTGGCGTGACATAAACAGCTTTAGACTGTGAAATTACTCGTGTTCTTGTATTAGCAGACATATATGTTTAAAAGGTTTATTTTAAATACACTTTATCAAGCTCGTGGGAAACGATAGGTTGATAAATCAAAATCTAAGAAGGCAATTGAGAAGTTTTGGTTTAATTTCTCTCTTAAAGCTTCTGAAACAACTTTTGAAGCTGTCACCCTCTCAATATAAGAACATCCAGCATCTGATCCTTGATCTGTTATTAATCCATCATAAGTATAAGGAAAATCTTTCACAGAATAAGAATAAGCATATGGGAAATCTTCATATGGAACATGGGTAATTTTTTCTCTAACTGTATCCCTTAATCTTGAAATTACAGAATCCAAAATATAAGAATCTTTCGTTAAAACCATAACTCGAATTCTACTTTGTGTATCTTCTTCACCACCAAATGCAAATTCAGTATTCTCAGAAGAAACTAAAGAAATAAAGCAAGCTGGTAAGAAATAAGCACCTTCTCCGACATGATTAGAATCGCTGTAGAAATATGGGGAGTCCTGACCATTTTCAATAAAGTCAGAATGAAGAATAAACTCTAAATCATCATCATGGGAAATATAAGTATTTACCTCTTTTACAGAATAAACCCCAGAAATATTTAGATCAGTTCCAGAAGCTTGGGGGAATAAAAGTCTGCCATTTTGATAATCAGTAAGAACTCCACCATTTTCATCAGAATTTCCAGTGATGAATGTTCCACTTACCATAAATCCAGAATTAACTGAATCTACATTATATTCAGCAACAAGCTGACGGTATTCTCCTTGATAAGCAACCATATCAGCAGGAATATCATCAAAGTCAACATACTTAAAATTATTTTGTAACTCTGTAATATAAGCTTTTGTGTCATCTTTTAATAAGCGGTTTTCCAACCACAAATAAAAACTAGACAATAAATTCTGATCAAATTGTGCTTTCATTTTTCAATTTTCTTAGTGAGGTTTTTATAAAATGATTCTATTAGTTTAGAAATGTAAGGCTGAGTTCTAAATGTGGCAGATCTTAATCCCCTATCTAATTGAATACCTGTTCCAGATCTAGAGCGAGATCCTTTCGAAGAGCCACGAATTCCCTGCTTCTTGTACATAAATGATCCTAAGTTTGAAATTCCTCTTTCTACACCTTCTGTCCAACTACTACCACTTGCCCATGGCAATGGAGTTGAATTATAAATTTCACTTTGAGAAGGAGCATTTGTGATGCTTATTTTAAACTTTCCACCACCAGCAGCCCTAACTTTAACAGTAAGATTTTTGTTTAATATTTCTTCTACAACTTGCAATGGATTATCTCCACGGGCAAAACCAATAAAAGAGAATAGGTTCCCGTATCCATTTAAAGTCCCAGAAGAATTAGAAGCTGTTGGCCCAGCTTTAATTTCTTTAGTAATAGAGTGACGATAGAAATCTTTAATCAGTTTATCTTGAGCTTCTTCAATTCTTGGGAGAACATACGAACGAATATTTCTTCCTGTAATGTTCCCATTAGGACCAGTACTGATAGATGCAAGTAATGCAGCCTGATCTATAGTTACTTGAAACTTACTCGCGCTTAAAAATTTACTAGCCATTAACTTTCTCGTTTAAGGAATACAGTATAGTATTGAGTCGAGAATGGCCCTACGTTTTTAGCATCAGTATCTACAATAAATAAAATATCATCAATTTCAATTCTAGTAGCATCTTGAACCTTCGCATAGCCATCTGAATCAACTTTAATTCTCACTTTGCCGTGAGAAGCCGTCAGGTTAAATTGTCCACCAGCATCGACAATTGATTCTCCTTGATTTGGAGAGTAGCTAACTCTTGCTTTAACAGTGTGTTTCACCAACTCTGTCTGAGAGCTAACTTTAGCAGCATCTTTTGTTCTGCCATATAAGGGATTGTAATTTAAAGTAGATGGCTTTGTAGCAATTTGTTTTTCAATATAAACATAAATATCCCTAGCAAAAGTCTCGTGGACATCTGCTAAGGCTGATTGAATTGCTGATTTTTGAGCTGATGTAAGTAATGAAGCCATTAGAACGCTCTATAAGTATTTGTTGATTGATAAGCGTCAATACCATCGACTGGTGTAATTCCATCATGTCCGTAGACTTGTAATGGACTTGCTTTGTATTGATTATATCTTCCCACTAAATCATTTAATCTTTCTGTAGCATCTATCTTTAAATCTCTATATGTTTTAGCAACAGAGTTTTTATTTTGTCTTTGAATTGTTGTGTCACCTTCTTTTAAGGTAATCCAGTCTGCTTCTCCTCCATAAGTGAATCCACGCAGAGAGTCTCTAGCCGCTTTTTCATAATAATGGATCTCATAAAGAGTTGAATAGATGTTCTCCTCAACTGGCATTAAACCAGAGCCTTCTGAAATTTCAATAGCCCCAGTGCTGTTCACATAAAACTCCTCATTCAAAAGACCGTTGAGTTCTCCAATGTTTGTTTCTAACCAACCAGAAACATAAGACACAGGAAATCTCTGACGGTCCTCAGAAAATTCGTAATTTACAATTTTTGTTGCCAGTGAGCCGAGATCATTCATTAACTAATCTTACAGCAAAACAAGGCTTTAGGGAACTTATAGCTCAAACAGCTTCTTTACTTCTGGGTCATTTGTATCAACTACTGGTTTAGGTGCTCCAGCTACTGAAACGTCATGCTGCCTTAAGTAAATATCAAAAGATTTCTCCAAAGCCTTTCTCAAGCTATTTTTTGAACTCATTTCCATCCCAGAAATCCCAACTCTTTGAGCTAATTCTGTCATCTCTGAAATAGACATTGATCCTAATGCCTCTGCAAAAATTTCTTTGTTTAGGGTTTTATAAGGATTCATGTCCTTAATTCCCAATAGATCTTCAAGCTCTTTCGCTTTACTAATTCTATCTTCTTTGTCTGCATGGTCCTTACCATCAGCAAAATGGAATCCTTCTAGATTTTGTTTATCTTCCATATCTTATAATATCATATTACACTAAAAAAATCAAAAAAAAAGAGCCGCCCCTTTTGGGGCGACTCTATAAACAATAAACGTTTAATTGAATTACAGAACAATTCCGCAAAGAGCGCGATCATCGATACAAACGCGACCCTCTTCGACTTTGCCGTAGTAACCAATCTTGTTCTGACGGACAGAGAACTGGTCATCAACGAGAACGCTGAGTTCACCAGTAGAACCTTCATCAAGAACAACAGGACGGACAAGAGCGTCACGAGAACGGTCAACACCGACAAGGATTTGAGCAGTAGCTTCATTGAAGCTAATGCCACCTTTAACAGCATCAAAGATCTTGTTGAAACGATGTCCACTACCCATCTCAAGAACTTCAATAAGGTTGATACCATAGAAGCTAGGGAGTCCAGCACCACTATAGAGTTGCTCACGAAGAACTTCTGGAGCAGCGAGTCCATTAGAAGCAGCATCGGTAGAAATAGTTCCACCAAGAGCTTTTGTGGTATTGATTGGGTTGTAAGCCATAGCGCGAATGTCTTCGATCACTTCTGGAGAAACAAGAAGGTCGGTAACACCAGCCTTAGAACCACCAACAGGAGTACCACCAACGAATGAGCTGTTGATACGCTTAGAGTGTGTGATCAAGTTATTCAAGTCATCAAGAAGAAGAGTTGATCCAGCAGCACTGATAATGTGCTTGGTTGAGCTACCAATTCCTTGACCACTAGGACCAGAGTCTCCACCTACAAGAGCAGTAGCAAGCACGTTGAATGCAGTGCGCTCCTGCTTAAGCATGATTTCCTGAGCCATACGAGTGAAGGTCTTGGAAACAACGTCAACACGAGCCTTCTTAGCATACTTACGGTCGAAAGCAAGTGCGCTATCGAGGGTGTAAGTGCTAAACTTAAGCTCGTTGTGAGCTGGAAAGACTTGGTTGTAAGGAAGACCACCAGCTACTTGCTGAGAGTAAACCTGAACATAATCTTCTTCGGAGATGTCGTGGAAGAGATCAAGAGGAAGTGAAGGATTGTCATCACTCTGGTAAGTAAGAGTGGTGAAAAGGTTTCCAACGGTAACTGCATTGTTGATAACTTCGCTGACCACAGGTCCAAGAAGTTCTGCCACAGCTGCCTGAGCCTCGTAAGCCTCCTCACGATTATTTGAACCCATAGCGCGAACAAGGGCCAACTGATCTTCAGTTCTTTTAATAGTAATTTTCATAATCTGTGAGTAAAATTAGAAGTTGATTTTAACGATTGCATAATCTCCTGCATGGGTATCACCAGCAGCACGAGTTCCAGTTGCAAGAACAGAACCAACAACAGTGTCAGCAGATCCTGCAAGACCAAATCCGTCATCCCAAACAGCGAGGTCACTTCCGACAGCGAGAACGGTGTCATCAGCGAATGCAGTTTCAAGAAGAGTAAAGACTCCCTTGGTTGCTACAGGAACAGACTGTCCAGAAATAACACACTGAAGCTCTTCTCTCTTTTCTGGGTAGAAGCGAAGCTTTTCACCATTCTCGTCTTCGTCACGAACGTCACGGAGAATGATTCCAAGAGAAGCGTCACCAGAATCAGGAGCAGCTACTTTAAGTGGGTTTACAGAAAGTGGAGAGTAAGCATTTCCCTGAGAAGTAAGGAAAGCGTCTCCAGCGTCAATGAGATCAACAAGATCGTCATTCAAATTGGCGGCAGATACTTTAACAATAGTACCAGCCCCAGCATTAGTGCCATCATACGAAAACATGTTAACAACATCGTTGTCATCATATTGACGGAACGGCAGCAATTTTGTAATTTCGTTTGCCATAATATATTAGGTTAGGTTAGATTTATTTTGTAACTTCAACAGAGAAGTTTTCTTTAAGTTTCTCGACGAGAGAGATTTTTTCACAAGCTTCAGCGTTGTTGTTTGGAATCTCAGCGGCCTCAACCTCTTCAACTTCCAACTCATCTTCACTTGCTTGCACTTCTTCTTGCTCTTCAGAAACCTCTTCCTCTTGCACCTTAGAAGCGATAGCTTCTTCGATACGAGCTTTGATTTCTTCTTCCTTAGCGGCGATAGCCTCTTTGGTCTTGCTAGCAAAAAGAATAGAAAGTTTACCTTTGAATGCCTCGAAAGCCTCTTCAGAAGCTTCGATGGTTTTCAACTCATCTACGACCAACTGAAGCTCTGCCTCAGTAAGCTCGTATGTGGAATCGATAAAGTTCATGCGAGAGTTAAATAACTCAACAGCAGCTTGAGCTTCGACCTCATTCTTGAGAGAAGAAAGTTCTGACTGAACAGCCTCAAAAGAAGCTTTCAATTCAGCAAGATCTGCTTCTGCCTTTTCACGAGCTTCGGCTTCAAGTTGAACTTTGGATTTCCAGTTTTCTGAATGCTCACTAAGAGCATCACGCATAATCTCACCGACAGATGCGGCTTGATCGTCCTTCTTGACAACAGAAGCTACGCTTTCGGCAACTTGTGTCATTAATGTTTCGAATTGTTCTTTATCCATATCAAAAATATCGAATTTAGTGTTTGTTACATTTATTTCCGCATTTAGGGAATTTTTATTATTAATATTATCTTCTTTGCTTAATGATTTTTCAACGTCATTTTGTTTTTTATCGGGTTCTGACGTATAAACACCCTTAACTCTTGCGGCAGGTTTGTATGTTAATGCAGCTCCCAAAGGATATGTTTCACCATGAATTAATCGGTGAACAGGAGTTCCATTTTCATCAACACCTTTGCCACCAAAACCTTTAACATACTTCTTCATGCTATCAGCTTCTGAACCTTCAGCTACTTCACATTCATCTAATCTATTAGATCCATAAACTACTTTATAGTTTTTAAATGCAAGCTCCCAGCTAGTAGCAATACTTTGATATTCTTCATTCTCCTCTTTTGCAGCTTCTTCAATAGCTTCTGCTAATTCGGGGAAAATATTTCTATAAATTAATCCAGCAGCGTTAATATAAAAAGGTTCTTTTTTGTTGGCATATGCTTCAACGTCATTATCTTTGAAGTCATATTCATCAACAGAGAAAGAAGCGTTAATCATGTGTCCAACAATCTTATGCTTCTTGTGTTCAATGTTAATGGGCTTATTAATAAATCTTTTTACGGCTGCTACCGCTGTTTCAGAATCAATACCATCGCCATTTTTGTTAAACTCATTTACTAATGCTAAGTTAAACACAACAGGCAATACATCGACATTTTGTGATGGGTCAAAATCTTCTGGTAGTAGAGATTTAGCAGCCTCTGCGATAGATCCTTCTGATACGCCAAACTTGTCGTAGTCAGTTTCTTTGAGAGCCTTGATGTTACAATCAAAGCTACTTACCTCAAAATCATTTAAATCCATGTTATGGTATACACTTAAATTTTAGTTGAGTGATATAAAATTGCAGCAGACATATCATCTAACTGATGTTTACATCCCATATCCAATACTTCTGGATCAACATTAAGGTCTGAAATAGCATCTAAATTCTCAACAACACTAGATAAAGTTTCATCCCATTCACCAACAGGTTTTGAAACAATAATAGATTCACAAGCGCGAGACACTAAATCTTTTCTATCGTCATCAAGCTCTTCCAAACCAAACTTAAGAGCAAAATCTCTATAAGCTCTAAGTTCAAACTCGCTTACCATTTTAGTAGCTTCAACAATGTGTTTCTTAGAGAAACTTGAGTTAGATACCCCCATTGGGCGACCACCAGATGGAGCGATAGGTGCAGCATCTGGCTTCTCTTCC
>Ga0213864_10001464_pt1 | contig 10614 bp, 8 predicted proteins | sample PICome_5_FD_160078 | JGI IMG/M metagenome (GOLD analysis project Ga0213864, IMG submission 160078) | Coastal seawater microbial communities near Pivers Island, North Carolina, United States - PICO247 | ecosystem: Environmental > Aquatic > Marine > Coastal | place: USA: North Carolina | collected... | reverse complement strand
AACATGTATGGTGCAATTGGTATGCTTATCGCTGTGTTGACCACGATATTGGACATGCAACTGAGTTCTACGGCAGACGCACCTATGCACTGGACACTCATCATTGCTGGTTTAGCGATTGGTTCACTCATCGGTTACATCATGGCCGTGAAAGTTGAAATGACAGGAATGCCAGAAATGGTAGCCCTCTTCAACGGATTTGGAGGGGCTGCTTCAGCACTTGTGGCGTTTTCTGAATCATGGAAATATGCTCAAAATGCGGATATTTTTCCAGATGACCTCACTAAAGGCATTGTCGTGCTCGCCGCAGGATTGTCCGCACTCGTGGGCTGGATGACATTGACAGGTTCAATTCTCGCTATGTTTAAACTCAAGGGAGGAGTTTCAATTTTTGGAAAATGGATACGAACTCCGACCTGGGGTCCAGCCTGGCTCAATCCGGTCAAGGGTTTGTTGGTCGTTGCTGTATTCGCTCTCATTTACTTGAGCATTCAAGAACCAGGCAACACACAATACCTCTATGCAATCATTGCAATTTCATGCCTCATTGGAATTGTTCTCGTTCTTCCAATTGGTGGTGCGGACATGCCAGTTGTGGTGTCTTTGCTCAACTCCCTCTCTGGCATCGCTGCGGCATTTACTGGATTTATTATTCAAAATTCGGTGCTCATCGTAGCTGGCTCACTCGTTGGTGCATCCGGCCTTATTCTCACCTTCATCATGTGCAAAGCAATGAACAGAACACTGACGGATGTTTTGTTCAAATCCTTCGGAGGAAGCGTGAAAGAAGCACTGACAAGAACCAAGGTTGGCTCCGACCCAGACGAAGTTGCTATGATTCTCGACGGTGCACAGAAAGTCATCATCGTACCGGGCTACGGTATGGCAGTATCTCAGTGCCAACACCAAGTCAAAGAATTTGGAGATTTAATCACTGAAAAATATGAAACTGAAGTGAAGTATGCTATTCATCCGGTTGCAGGAAGAATGCCTGGCCACATGAATGTCCTCCTCGCAGAAGCAAATGTACCCTATGAACAACTTATCGAAATGGATGAAATTAATCCTGAATTCCCTGAATGTGACGTTGCATTAATCATCGGAGCGAATGATACCTGTAATCCAGCCGCTCGAACTGGCGAAGGTCCGTTGGCTGGTATGCCGATTATCGATGCTGATATGGCTCGTAGTGTTGTCATTGTCAAGAGATCTCTTTCCGTTGGATACGCAGGAGTTGACAATGATCTCTTCTACATGGACAAAACCATGATGTTGTTCGGTGATGGAAAAGCTATGATGACAGCATTGAACAACTCAATTAAGGAAGCATAGGTACCAAATTCACAAAGGTTGAAAGCAACATTCAAATGACGAGTTTATGTGGTAGGTTCGGTGAACAGATGTCAGTGAAGCGTAAATTCATTCTTGCAACACTTGTGTTTTCCATGTTGCTCATTGCACCTGTGATGGGAAATCCTAACGGTCCGCCTTGGATGAATGGAGGTGCACCAATTGTTGAAACCGGCTGTACCTGCCACGGTGGAGGTTCACCATCCACTGAAGTTGTGATCTCAATCTCAAGTGTACCAAGAACATACAACCTTAGTGAATCATACGATATGACCATTACACTAAGCCACGCATCCAATGAAGAAGGTGGCTTCGTCCTATATGCTTATGATGATGGGATTTTAACACCTGGCACAGGTAGTCAAATTGTTGTTGACACCAACACAAATGAAGAAGTTGAGGCACTTTCTCAATCAGAACCTGCAAGTGAATGGACAATCACATGGACAGCACCTGATGAAGACCTCGGACCTGTAGCATTCCAACTCGTCGGGAATGCTGTGAATGGTGACGGCCTACCAAACGAAATGGACCACTGGAACATCCTTTCTTTTTCAATTCCTGGTCCTTCTGATGCTGCTATTGTTGCCGAAGATGATATTTCACTGCGGACCATCAGCGTTGGTGATTACGATTCACTCTTTGTAGCCGTCGAAGACCCAGATGCACTTGAAGCTGAACGTCAAGAAGGTATCGCACATGATTTCTTTGCTAACGGCAACCTCTACTATTGGACAACTCTTTCCCTCATCATCATCGGTGCAGTCATCCAAGGCGAATTCTATGAGAGAAAATTTGGAGGAGGACCACCTCATCTTGATATGAGCCTTGCTATACCCCAGGGTATTCGACGAGGAGTTCTTTCACTTTTGCTGATTATCGTGTTTGCTTGGAGTATCGACTCATCGCAATCTTGGGGCGTAACGCTTGTTCTAGGAATGATAGCACTTTGGGCAATCTATGGAGTTTATCGAACCATCTCGCAAGCAAGAGCACCCAAAGTTTACACTGATTTGATTTGAGTATGTCATTCCTAAGTGATGCTGATTCGGATTCAAACATTCAGCACCACTTTGACGAACTATCACTTCGAATGACAATTGTATTTATTTCCATGCTCATTTGTATAGGTCTTTGGTCTCTTTACATCGACGAAATCCTTAGCAATCTCGTGGATTTTTTTTCTATTTGTGCTACATTTTGTTTAAACATTTATGATCCAACGCAATGGAGCAGGATACGATGGTTTTCTGCAATTCTATTAGGGGTCATTTCAATCCTACCACTTTTGGCATATCATATGTATCAATTTGCGAAAATTGGATTACTTCCTAGGGAAAGGAAACTCCTTCGAACATGGCTGACATGGACATGTATTGCAATCGTAGGTAGCACGATTTTTTCGCTCTTCTTTGTTCGTGCAATTTTTGATCATGGTCATGGATTGCATGTCGGATATGGTTTGGTGCCGAAATATGATGTTGTTGAAATGTTGAATGTATGGGTGAACACCTCAATGTTCATCCTTCTCATGATTTTGACCTACTCGACGTTTTGGCTCATGCACATCTTTGGAATCTTAACTTCTGAAAACAAAAATCTTTGGAAATTTCGGATATTTGGATTCGGCAGTCTCCTTATTCTCGTTTCTTTTCCATCGTTTCAATTTGAATATGCACTTTTTCTTTCTGCAATTTATTTTTTGTCTATACAGTTTTTACTAAATGTCACAATGCGAATTACTTCGTCATATGGTGAAATTTCTGATATTCTCGATAGTGATGGAAGACGTATACGAAACCTCATTGCAGATTGTTCATGTGATGGTGCAATGAAACATTCCGAATTAAAATCACCAAATGGAATGAAAATTGTACAAACAACTTCAATTTGTTCTCATGCAGAATCAAGAAATGAAATTATGCATCAGATTATTCATAATAATTGTACACATTTAACAATTCTTGGATGTGATGGTAAGGCTTGTCCAAGTCGATTTAACGAAAATTTGATTCGTTTAAATGTTTCAAAAATTGGCCTTAATTTACACTCACTTTCCATTCGAAAAGGAGAAGAGTACACTGATCAGGTCGATTTTGAGAATCATCTTTTTACCAATGAGGACATCTATGGTCAAGAAACTGTAAGTAAAAAATATGAAGCCCTCAAAGAACGGTACGGGACGAAACTTATTGTAGAGGAACAACAAACAAACAAACCACTTGGAAAAGAACACCATACACTTCTTCACATGTAAATTAAAAAATGGAGGTGAGAAATTGAATAGGCAACAATTTACAGGATATATTGTAGCATTCATTTTCCTTGGATTATCCTGCCTCACTTTTTTGCAAGGTGAACGAATTGACAATGCACTGAATTCCATTAAAGTTGATGCAATAACTGATGATGACGACGAACTCATTGGATTCCATCAAAACGAATCTTGGCTTGTTCTATTGGTTGACTTCTCTCACGACCCTTCTAGTGAAAGTGATCTTGCCACTGCAAAACAATTGATTGAAGAAAATGCGATCGATTATTTTGAGCAATCGACGGGATCATCTGTTCAACTCAACATCATTGTTCACAATGAAATTACAAGAGCGAATAATCCACTTAGTTACTATGGTGGAGATGAAGGGTCGAAACGGGATACCAGTCAAGGAGAATTTATGCCAACAATTCTTGCTGATGAAGTTGTTTCGAATGTAGCGAACTCAATCAATTGGGAACAATTTGACATCAATGGGGATAAGGTTGTAGACCGTTTATTGATTCTCCATTCAACGAAAGGGCAAGAAGAGGGACTCACAAAATCTAGTCGAATTTGGAGTCATTTCACATATTTTGAGGAACCATTTCTGACTGATTCTAATCATAAAATCAATCATTATACTATGGCGAGTTTACGTTCTGGACAAAATGGTATTGGAACGGTTCTTCATGAAATGTTACACCAAATGGGTGCTGCTGATTTCTATCCTGAAGAAGGTACCGAATTCGACTTTTGGAAAGGTGTTGGTGTTTGGGACATTATGTCAAGCGGAAATTGGAATGATAATGGGAGAACGCCATCCCTTCCTACAGCTGCAACGATGGAACTCATTGGTTCACCTGTTCATAATGATGTTATCCTAGAATGGCCTGTTCAATCAATTCCGCCTTGTTTTGGACAAAGCATAAACATGGAAGCCAGAAGCGAGGGTGGTTCAGCATTAAAGATACCAATATCGGACACCGAATTTATTTGGATAGAATTACGAACAAGCGTTGGATTTGATTCGTCATTGCCTGGTGAAGGATTTTTGGTCATATATCAAGACACATCTGTTGGTAATTTAGAAGAAAATTCAGTCAATCAAAATCCATTCTCACCTTACCTCAAAATCATAGAGGCAGACAATGGTAATGACATGGGTCAAGGAATCAATGAAGGTGAAAGCGATGATTTATTCAAAAATAATACTAAATTTGGTTCCGAAGGTGTTGAAATCTTTACACATGATGGCATCCGTGTAGGTTGGACTGCCGAGGTAATTGTAAATGAAACAAAAAATGAAATTCATTTTATGAGCTCAGACTGTTCAGAATTTCTTTCTGTTGACCTCGATGATTTCGGGACAGTGCTTCAACCATCAGATGCATTTATCATCGAAGGAACATTTGAACAGCCATGCAATGTGACTCTTGTCACCAATGATGCACGAACAACGCAGGTACAAATTTTTGATAGAAAAATTGAGGTTTACTTTGATGGAGAAGCACAGCCAGAGGACCTTGTGAAACTCACAGGTGACATCGACTGCCAGAATGGTCATATTTATCTCAATCATCAACTGCTTTATTCTGAAATAATACCCTTACAACGTGATGTCTTCAAAACCGACATCAAATATGACGAAAGTACGCTTATCGAAATAGACATTCCTCTGCTAGGCGTTGGTTCTCAATCCTTCGATGTTCGAATTGAAGGACCTTTATCTCGATTAACTGAAGAGATGTACTCGATTACACTCGATAGTGAAGATAATTCAATTCAACTGACTATTCAGCCGAACGGACTGCTTGTAAGTAATATGATCGTTGAAGGTACAATCATTTTGGAATTAGGTAACTCAAAAGAATGGCGATATGATGTGTTTTTGACAACAGATAGCAACAACCAATTTTCAGATCTATTCGACCGACCATCGATTGCATTCACTATTTTTCTTGGTTTCACGAGCCTAGTCTATTTTGTTTCAACATCGTTCGCCTATTGGAAAGACAAAACAACTGATGTCAGCAAAAAAACTGTGACGCCCTCAGTTGCCACTCTTCCAGATTCTGTTCATCAACAAATCAATGAAGTTGACGCTTGGGGGCGAGTTATTGATACTCATCAGGACGAATTCCAACGAGACAATGTCATGTAATTCCAACTCTCGCTCTCGATTTGGCAGGGTAAAATCCATGATTTATTCACGCCCTCAGAGAGTCGTAATGAAAGACAAAGTGCTTCAAAATTCGAAGGTAAGAAGTCAATATCAGGGATGAGGTATGGTGCGTGCTCATCTTCCATTGGCATCGAGTATCCCCGCCAACAACAGCCAAATTTGAATCCTGGTCTCAACATGATACCTCGATGAATGAGATCAGCATAGAGTGATTGTTTCTTAGGTTGCGATGGTCGTTCACCATATCGTAAAAAATCAATTTCTTCGTCGGTAAAATATCGTCCAGATAAATGTTCAACACCAAACGATGGCAAAGGCCATGCATCAATATCCTTTGATATATACCACCCTTGTTCAGAATATATCACATGTCCGAGAACGTCTTTTATAAATCGAATTTCGTTTTCTGATAAAGATTCAGGAGAGAGATGTTGGCCATTTGGTTCAATATCTTGAATAATGTAACTTGTCACATCCATTTCACCATCAATAACAACAAGAATCGGGTCATAGCCGAGGGCAATACACGATTTTGCCCAGTTGACAATCTCTCCCCAATCAATGATATCCAAACTATGAACCCACTGAACACATGCAGTTGGCTTATCAGATTGCCATTTCAAAGAACGATCCCAAAAGGCCCCCCACGAACCATTTGGAAGTTCAAACTCCCGTTTTTGAATATTACTCGCTGGAATGAGAATATTTCCTCCATTGCGCAAAACATCATACAAGACAACTTCATGGCCCAACTTTGGATTTTGCTCTAGTAAGGAACCAAAATCAAATGATTCGGGTAATGGTACATGACGATACCAAAAGCAAAAAATCAACTCGAAATGATTGATGCTGTACTTCGATTGTTCAAGCACACCAATCCCACTTTTCTGAAATAGCCTTTGAGCAAGAGGCATATCGAGTTCCCATCGGTTTTCAATTTGTCTTGGAGGGTTTAATCCAGTTTGAGGGGGGGAATTTGGTGTTCTATTTTCCAGCAAACTCCTCTTAGGGCGAATTCTCGGCGTGAATTGACGCTTCTTTCCGCCCATGGACTTTCGACAAATTGATTGTTTTTGATGTCGTCGCAAAAAATTTAGTTTTTTTTTACCGATTGTGCTATGAGATAGCATAGTTTGGGGTAGGTAGGTGAGGTTTTGGTTCGAGGAATTTTAGGTCAATTTTCCTCTGACCAACGAACTCTTCTGCACCTTCTTGAACATCAAATACCCCGTAATTCGTATGATGCCCCTAATGACATTACTCAATCAGGTATTGCTGCTGCAATTTTTGTTCAACGAAAGCACATATCAAGAACTCTAAAAAAATTAGAAGAACGAGGCTTTGTGAAATATGAGTTGAGACATGTCGAAGGCGATAAACAACGAAAACGAACGTATGAATTGACAGCCAACGGTTTAGAGGCGTGTCAAGACATTGTAAAGAGCATCAAAAATCTAAACGTTCAGAAGGACTTAGAACGTTTGAAATTTTCAGTTCTTTTCCCTCACCAAACCAACTTCCTAAAATTACTATCACATATTGACGATGATGGAATTTGGAATGAGAGTCCATTGGTTTCACCGGTTTCTGAACCAGAAGGAAAACTTTCAACCGATGGCGAACAAATTGAGGAGTTAATTCGCAGAATGTTTTCTAGAGCATGGGAAGATGGTAAAATCACGAAAGATGAACAAAGTTTACTCAATGAAGTTGTACAATTTTGGGGCATTCATCCAAAAAGAGTTGTTCAAATTTCAGAAGAAGCGAGAGGGAATCACAATTCACCAGATCCAGAAGAAATTTATCTTGAAATGCTTGTGCAAGCTCTTGAAGATGGTGAGATTCAAGATGAAGAACTCGGCCTTTTGACGACCCTTCGAAACGCATTCGACATTGACGACGTGACGCATGAACGATTGATGCTCAAAGCACTTGACACCCCCGGTGAGAATGAGAATACTTCAGTCTACAAAGAAGCATTAAAAACTGCCTTACTTGATGGCATTATTACAGAAGATGAGGAAGCGATGTTATCGACATTACGCCAACATTTTGGGATTTCGAATGAAGAACATTTAGGATATCTAGAAGAATTATGGGGGAATTAAAATGGGTATGACTGATGACGACCAGAAATTATATGATAGATTTTCATCGATGAAAAATGCTCTTCGGACACCATCTGATGGCAAAATTGTCCTCATTGGTGATATCGTACTCGACCGATACATCCACGGATTGGTTCAAAATCTGAATTCAAGAGCACCTGTCCCTGTATTGCGAGAAACCAGTCGAGAAGAAGATGCAGGAGCAGCCGCCCATGTCGCAAGAGGCTTAGCTTCAATGGGATTCCATACGAGACTTTTTGGATTCATTGGTGATGATGAAGCAGGTGAAATTATACTAAAGTCATTGGAAGATGCAGATCTATCAACTGAAGATACAATTGTCATTGAAGAATACACGACGACCGTCAAAACTCGTCTTTTAGGAAGCAGAAAAAGCCTCATTGGTGATGAACAACTCATGCTACGATGGGACATTGAGGATGAAAGCTCCGTGCCTGATAACGCACTCTCTCAACTCTACTCAAAAGCCGAACAATCGCTCAAGGACGCATCGTCACTCATTATCTCGGATTATGGTCTTGGTGTTGTCACAGATGAGGAGACTGAGAAAATTATCCAACAAGCGAAGAAACTCAATGTTCCAATTATTGCTGATCCAAAACTAACCGGACTTCATCGAACCCAAAATGTCGGTTGGGTTCTTTTTCAACAGCAGGGTATGGAGTTGATGCGTAGAAGATTGGGCGAAGATAGTGATGAAGGAACCGCTAAAAATCTGATGAACGAATACAAGTGGGAACATCTCGTTGTGGTGTCAGGTATTGACGGTGTGACAATTTACTCCCATGATCGAGAACCAGTGCACGCACCGTGTACTCTCACCGAGGTTCGTCAACTCATTGGTTTACTTGATGCCGCTGCTGTAGCCATAGCAATAGCGTTGAACCAATGTTTCGATGTAGAGGATACAGCACTTCTGATCAATGCCACCTGTGAGAGTATTTTGACAGCCGAAGAGATGAGAAATTTCATCATCACAAAGGATGAACTATTCCACAGAATAGGCGAACATGCATGGAATCTCCAAGTTTCCAAGCGATAGGTGATGATTCCTTGGGATTTCTCCAAATACCAACAACAGCAGATGTTGGAATTTTTAGTTTTTCTCAAACTCTAGAAGAATTACTCGACCAAACGGCCCAAGGAATGATGTCGATTATGGCAGCAGGGACTGAAATTGAAACATCAGATCTTCATCACGGGACATGGTCGAGTACGTTTGATGCTGACATTGATAACGACATGATATTGATTCGATGGTTGGATGATGTGCTATTTCGTAGAGAAGTTCATCAACAATGGTATGTTGATGGAAAGATATCGCTTAAAAAAACGAAGGAACATTGTATTCTATTCGCAGATGTGGTTTACATCGATTCATCAGATTATATGCCGGAGACCGAAATAAAAGCGGTGACATCACATGAGTGTTTTACAAGGTTTATTCAACAAGAGGAATCGTATTTTCAAGATGAAAAATCAATCCCAGAAATTGCAGGACCTTGCTGGATTGCACAAGTAATTTTTGATATTTAAGGTGGGAGGGCCAAAGGTGGACGTCCGTTTCCCTTGGCCAAGCCCACACACATTCTCCATCCCGTTACCCCACAGCACCCATGGCCCCAGGTAGGGCTGCTCCGTTCCCGGCCTGACCTAGTCCCCCGGTTATTCCATTCCCATTTCCTTCCGGATACGGTTCAAGACACCCAGGTCATGTGGGGGCGAGACATCAACGTCCGCATATGGAAACCAAGGGCCCGGTCTCGCCGCCCCGAGGCGTTCGGTCCACCATAACGACGATTTGTGATGTAGGGTACGCCGAGCTCCCCACCTATCCCATTCGTCGTTCATGAGGGTTATATTTCAATTCGATGGTACGTGGTTCACGACTCTGCTTCGTACTTTGATGGACATGAAGTTTTGATAATAGAGGCCTCAAATGTGTACATGTCATCAATCTTTACGATCTTACCTTCTGCATATACCGTTCGATTATCATCGAGCCCATTGGAGACTGCAGCGCCTTTGAACGAGATTAAGATTTGAGCATTTTCTCCCTCCAGCATGAAGGTTAAGGTCTCATTGTCAATGCTTCCATCGATGACTTCACCCCTTATGGCCACATCAGACCCCACAAATGAGTCTGGATTATTCATAATTTCATCGACGGTTCGCGTAGGTTCTGGTGCCTCCAAAAGAAGTGTTGAAAGCAACAAAATCGTAAGAATTCCCCCTGTCACCAGAAGTCGAGTTCTCCGGGCCCACATGTGCTTCGCTTCCCCCACTTCTGCTTCAATTAAAAACCGTGGTCTCGCCCTACAAGATCATGATAATGTGTCACTTTCTCCTTCTTCATTTCAGATTTTATACCCTTGACAATGTTATTGATGATCGTTGGTCCATGAAAAACAAAACCTGAGTAGGCTTGCACCAAAGTCGCTCCAGCACGAATGCATTGAATTGCATCTTTTGCATCAAAAATTCCACCTACACCAACGATTGTAAGTTGTCCTTTGGTTGTTGAATATGCGTGTGAAATCATCCTCAAAGACTGTTCATGTAGAAATCGACCACTAAGGCCACCAGCCTGATTTAGAATACGTTCCTCTTTATCATTCATAGGTGATGGCCTTTGAATCGTCGTGTTACAGACAACAATTCCATCAAATTTAGACTTGGTTACAGTCGATAAAATT
>Ga0213864_10001462_pt1 | contig 10616 bp, 8 predicted proteins | sample PICome_5_FD_160078 | JGI IMG/M metagenome (GOLD analysis project Ga0213864, IMG submission 160078) | Coastal seawater microbial communities near Pivers Island, North Carolina, United States - PICO247 | ecosystem: Environmental > Aquatic > Marine > Coastal | place: USA: North Carolina | collected... | reverse complement strand
AAAATGTTCTCGATGCGTTCTGGGCTGATACCAGGACCAAAGTCCTGAACCGACAGATAGCCTACTTGGTCACTCAGAGCGGGTTTCTCTGTGATATTTACTATGACCTTGTTAGTGGAACCAGATTCTTTATTCGCGTCTATAGCATTAGACACCACCTCGCGGACGATCGATCCGTATTTGTCTTGATATACCGAGTTTGACATAAGCTCGGCAAGGTGGGCGGCAGCATCTTTAGCAAAGCCCATCGTTACCTTCTTACCAGTAACGGTAGACTCGTATTGTCTGTTGTTATGTTTGAGTTTCATAATTCATATTGTAGTTGTGGATCGGGAATATCTGTATTCATATACTCTGCAGCCCATTGCCGAATGTTTTCGATATAGGTGCTGAATCTGTCTTTAGTCATCTCTGTAGTGGACATGATGCGCATGCCAAGGACAATGCCATCTTCCTGAATAGAATCGCCAAGAGCGAAGTTGGCTTTAAGCCAATTGTGTGTATCGGTATACGTAAGCGGGGCAGGGAGGACACCGTCGATGATAGTGCTACGGTCCCAACCGTGGTCAGTCAAAGTTGAGCAGACTATTGGAACTACGATCTTCCAATAGAACCTGTTCTGTGCTGAAGTGCGCTTTGTAGCTGGGGTGAGTTCTGAGTTCTTCTCGGTCATCTTGTGTAATTCGATAGATGAGTTTGCGGTCCTCCAACCTCTCCACTGGGTGGTAGGAAAAGGCTGGAGCTTTAGTGATGTAGAAAATGTTGTCATCAGGTATAATATTCTGTGATACGAGTGCGTCTTGAAAGCATTTATGGTAGATCCACTGATTGTCAAGGTCCCAGTTCATTGCCCCGGGTATTGTGTATAACTCTGCCTCGACAGCTATAGGAAAATCGCATAAAGGGTTACATTTGCGGAGAGCGTGTTCAAAGTGCTCTTTTAGCACAGAAACGATCTTACTTCGCAAGTGTGGGGGCATATTTCCACTATATAGCTCTTGACCGTTAATCTTTTTAATCCTTGGCTTGTTTATTGAAGCGGGATTGGCGATTATGGGCTTACCATCAGCTCCAAGAAGTCTATTCTTGTTGTCATAGGTCTTGAACTTGGCATACTTCTTAGGAATTTTACCTCCCTTAGTATAGTATTTAGCTCTGCGACCTTTAGTGAGTTGGACGTGTGTTAAGTATTGCGGTATTACTATTTCAACCATTTCGTAGCTTATTTATCCATTGTTCGCAATGGTAAGGTGAAGCTACGTATAAATCTGATATGTCCTTTGCACCTTCAACAAAGGCATACTCCCATCCATATTTCTTGCGCCACTTATTGGCAAATTTGACACCGGTATAATCCTTGTCGTAAACGATGACTATACGGGAGAACCGTTTTTGCCAATCTGCTACTACCTCATCGTCAAATGCAAAGCTCTCGCTTTGCGGAGCAATAGCATCGATACCGTATTCATCAAACAGCATAACATCTTTAAGGCTTTTAGTTACTACAAGCAAGTCACTTGTGTAGGGCAGTTGTGCCTCGCCTTGCAGAGCGTTAGTGTTCTGTATGAATCGGTTGCCAGTGGAGAAAGGCAAATACAGCTTGAACTGATTGCCGCCAAAGTAATAAGCAAAACCAGGGGCCCCGTCTGTGTGAGTAAACGTAACATGCCCGTTACAACGAGCGATATCAAGCTGCAATACCTTGTACTTGAGTAGCGTTGTAGTAGTTATTCCACGGTCAGCCCAAAACTTAAGACCTTCCGGAGTCATACCCCAATGCTTATCATGTCCCACTATAGGTACTACCTCTATATGAGCTCTGCCAGTTTTAGCCAGCTCTTTTGCTTGATGCAGGTGGCTGTAGTCTTTGCGTGCTATAGTAGTCAGTCCATTTAAGTTGAAGTCGCTAATAATTTTTCGCAACGTGTCTCGAAACGACAGATTCAAGACTTTGCTTGCTACATCAAAGCAATCCAAACTCTTGGCTTGACTAAAATCACGGAAGTATAGCTTTCCGTTTTGGCTGTAAAAGAATGCGCAAGACGGATTGTTGTCTTCACGTAGCGGAGACTTGAATTTACTCTTGACCTGGATCGGCACCTGGAGATAAAACTCCATTATTTGTTCCTGATCAATCTTGCTTAATACATAGTCCCTGTTTTGCTGAGGTCTTATTTCATACATTATGCAATCTGTGCTTTAACCATTGCTTCTTCTGGAGACATATCAGCCAAGTACCGACGGAATGCTTTTGGGTCAATAAGCATCATATCTACTTTGCGCAATGTATCGTCGGCTACTATTTGATCATGCGTTTCTGCCAGAGTCAACTTCTGCATAATTGTATCGTATGCTAACGCAGTGTTGTCATCATACTGCTTCTTGATTGTATTCCAACGGTTAGACAACGCTTTAGCATCTCTGTCTACATTGAACTTGCTAGCCATAAGCTCTGCTACTTTATGTACTGCAGGAGTTAGAGTAGATAAAAACCAACCTCTGCTGTTACGCGAGAATGCATCTCTTTTCTTGCACTCCTCAAGCAGGAATGCATCTTCTTGTATTGTCCATTTTCTGGCTCCCATAATATTTTGTTTTTGAGTTAAAAGTAAAGGGGGCCCCGAAGGACCCCCTCACCTAAGGTTTCACATAAGCGAAACTCCCTTACACTAACGGTGTAACGGATCAGAATACCAATCCTTCGTCTTCTTCCCTTGCAGGTGCAAGAGGCTCAGACTCAACTGGTGCTTCAAACATATTGTCTAAATCAGACTCACCTGCCGCCGCTTTAGGCTCAATACGATCATACTTCGGATGAAACGTAATCGTGTTAGGCTGGCTCATGGGCTGTATGAAATCATTTATAGCCCGTTTTGGAAAACGAGTGTAGTCCTTGTTGTTCAGTATCAGCTTTATTCGAACTGGTACGTCTTTGTACTTGTCACCAAGGTTGTCTATTACAGCTTGAGCAAACTCTGCCCACGTGCTGCCCTTGACTTGTATATCACGAAGCGGCATGTAACAGCTCATGATATGTTTTATGCGCTCTGTGGTGTCACGCATAGTAGCTTCTAATAACTCACGGTAGTCTTGACCCCATGCTTTAGCGTTTTGCTTTACACGATCGGGTTCTATCTCCCATTCGTTATGTGTGAACTGCCGTCCACCATCGTCTACAAATTCAAACTTCAGTACGTTATCGCCTGTTCCGTCATTCTTGAACGGCTCGTACGCAACGCGTGTCAGTTGAACATTCTCGTTAGTGCCCGCAGGCATGGGGTTGTATCCCCGTTTCAAAGGTGTGTTGTCTATTTCAAACATGTTAATCAATAAATATGTGTTCCCATTTAAAGTCTAAGATTTGATCTGCAAGATGCGGGCAGCGACTACCTGTTTGAGTATTGTCACTGCCGGACTTGAAAGAAATCTTCAGCTCACCACCTTCTCGGTATACGAACCCGATTGCGTCGGCAGCGCTCATCAATTCATTCTTAAGCTTGCCTGTAAGATTTAGCTCGTTTATGTCTACGACCTTGTTGTGGTCTTCATCTATAACCGTGCTTCTCTTAGTATGTCCTACTACAATTATACCTTTCGTTGCAAACTCTTGCAACTTTAGAATCGCTTTTATTACTGCTTCTCGTACAAGTGCAAAACCTTTACCGTATTCCATATCACCTATGGTTGCTACAGCGTTTTGCTTGCATACATATTGTTCAATCCAGTTTGCCAGATTGTCCACTGTATCTAACGCTATATACTCATAACGGTTTTTACTTTTCGACAAGGACTGACTAAGTGCAGTATACTCTGCCAAGTTGTTTACATAGACCTTCATTGCATCCACATACGCAGTGCCGTTTTCTGTGTCTATTATTAAGCAATTATCGAGCTTTGCAATTGTGCTTGTCTTACCGGCCTTAGGTGCGCCGTAGATTAAAAGATACCCGGGGTCTTTCTTTGATGCCGGGGATTTACTAGTGGGTAGTTCCATTTAAGTTGTGATTCTGTTGTCTTGCCATTCTAAGATTCTACCCTCATCGAGATGAGAGATAAGCCGCACGTAACCTTGAGTTCCGTGCCTGTTCTTCAGTATGTGTAAAGCTACCAAGTTCCTACCGTTTTCAGTAATGGTAGGCACGTGATGTTTTCCATATACTTCCAACCCTAAAAGTGCGGGTTGATGTACAACCAAGCATACATCGGTAGCATGATATAGCTGCTTTGAACCGTGTATATCTGTCTTGGTTGGAAAATGCAAAGAGGCAGCGCCGGGATCACGACGGATAGAACTTTCTATCTTATCGTTGAGCTGGCACAATAGAATGTTCATCGTCCCAAACTCCTTACGGATTTGGATAAACATCTTACCTAACTCTGCTAATGTTTGTACTTCGTTCTCTCCGGGAAGAGGTTGAACAAGTAAGACATGGTCCAGAGTGACTACCAGGTTGTCATCTGGAAACCGTTCTTTCATCTTCTTGATCGTATTGTAAATATCGATCCGAGTACCAGGTGTCTCGCAGAAGTAAATGGGTTCAGTCTTGACCTTGTCTAGGTGTTGTTTGATTTGAGAGTACTGTTCTGGATCTAATGGTTTATCTGCGCTAAGTAAATCTCTATATCCTATACGTGTAGATGAGCTTATCCTGCGTAGTATTTCTACGCTAGCACTCATCTCAAAACAAAAGTGCAGCACTTTACAGGAATGCTGTTGGGTGCGTGGGTTAATGAAGTCTTGCAGTAAATTATTGAGCATGTAGCTCTTACCGTGACCTGATGCACCACACAGCATATAAGTTTGACCAAACTCAAAACCGCCGAGTAAATAACGGTTTAGCAAATCCCATTGTGTTTTAAGCATTACTCGACTACCCGTCATTGACGAATAAATCTGTTGATCCGCCTCACCAATAGAGGCTGCTATTTGACGAATGGGTAAGCTATCTGAGTTCACGATCTGCTGGTAGGTCTATTACACTAGTGTTATCTCTCATTTCTGCAAGCGCCTCCCACTGACGGGAGTTAAACCACTTCTCTATTCCCATAGATATTTTGCGGTTCTTGACAGCCCAATTCAGTTGTTCCATAACCTTCTCGTGCATGCCGCGCTTGACTACCTTAACATAATACAGCTTCTCTAATGCATCTAAATCGCAGTTACGCGCAGGTACTTGCTTTCCCTGTATATATAGCCACTTAGGAAATGCAGCTACAAACTCTTCTGCGCACGCCCATGAGCACTTCATGCTGAACATAGTTCTGCATTTTTCAGTAAGCTCAAACTGATCCAACTTGTATGCACCAGCATCATTCCAGTTATACAAGTAGTCCCTGTCTATTAGGTCGTGCAATTCATCTTTAGGTAGTACGTTATCGCTGATATCCTTTATCATGTATATCAGCTTGTACTTCTTCTCATACAGTATAGCAAGAAATGCATACTGTGCGGGTGTAAGCTTAGCCTTGTGCAGAAACTCAACCCAACGTTCTAGGTCTATTATCATTAAAAGAGGTCGAATGTCATCGCCTCTGGTTCGCCAATGCCTGCCACCTGATACAGCAAGTCATCAACGCTTTTTAAGGCGATGGTGTTAACAGATGATTTTTGGCGTGACCGTAGCCACTTTTCGTCTTGCGTGTCCTTTACGTAAAGGTTCACGATATATCCTGTCTTTCCTTCTTGAAATCGTATAGCACGACCGGTCCTCTGTATGTTCTGTCTCTCGCTGGATGTACCGCTGCAGATTAACGCAAGTTCAACGCCTGGTACGTCAAAACCTTCGTCTAATGCTTTAGCGGTGTTTATCACCCGTACATCTGACTTATCATCTTCGAAGTCTTTCAGCGCATTTGCACGCTGCCACTTCTGCATCTTACTGTTGTAGCTGGCAGACCAAGGATACGTCTTCTTTGTCAGCTCATTTGCAAAGTCTACACTTTCGCTGAACGTAATGGTCTTCAAGTCCAATGCATCAATGATGCGCTTGGCAGCTTCAAGCTTGGGAGGGTAAGTATACAAGAACTTTTTCCTTGCTGCAAGATTTCGGTTAAATTGTATAGCCCAAACTTTAACTGCCTCATTTGTAGTATGATACCGTTTTGCAATGTTTGCACAAGCGTGCATACTAGTCAAACAGTGCATAGCTGTATTGAAGTCATGGCCGAATTTAGAAAAGTAGTAGTTGAACTCATCATTCATCTTCTTGTACTGCTGCTTGTACTCGTCGGTCATGATCAAGGGTACATTGTACGTCTTGAAGTCTGACACATAACCTTCCTTCAAAGCTTCAGTCAAGCTAACCGTGTCAATGACTGGTGCGTGCTCACGAATCATAAAGTCCTTACCGTCTTTACGCTGTAAGGTTGCTGTTAAGCCCAGTATCCAATCGTACGATACAAGCTTAAAGATTTTGCTAAACACAGAACTAGCGTAGTTATGGATCTCGTCTAGTATGAGCAAGTCACACTCGCGTTTACGACGCACGCCTGTGTTGATCACCACTACTTCTACATTTTCCAAGTAGTGTTCTTCTACCTGCTTCTCCCATTGGAGCTTCAGGTGTTTTGTAGGAACGACAACTAAGATTGTCTTTTCCGGGTGTTGTTCATTTGTCTTGGATATGGCAAGGACTGCAGTGTATGTCTTGCCGAAGCCTGTACAAGCTTCTAACGTACCTCTGCAGTCCTTGCTAACCCACTTGCGTAATATGCTCTTTTGTCTTGCAAGTCGTTTACTGTCTAGTGTCATATGTGTAAGTTAATGCATTACTTCTCTTTATTGTTTTTACTTTCAGATTAGTTCCTGACGTTGGATATGGGAAAGAATGACGGTGACGGATGCACTAAATACCCTGTAGGTATAGCACCATAATCCGTAACTTCTACTGCACCAACCGTATTTCTTGGTGCACTAGAACCTATAGCGCCAGCATCCAACGTTGTGCCTGTTACAAATGGCAGGTCTATACTACCGGCAAAAGATCCATCAGACACAGCAGCACCTTGATTTAAATTGCCAGGTACATATTCGTACCCGTCTAAACACTCGTGCCAATTGATGATATTTGGATCAACAAATGGGTAAGTGTCTTTATCAAAGTATTGATTAAACCTTTGTCCAATGTCATACCTATTGGCTTTTGCATCTACTTCTGCCAGCGCGTTTACTACCACGTTCAATACATCAGTTGCAGGTCTATAGTATGATGCAGGAGCAAACTCACCAGTTTGACCATCGTCACCCAAGCCAGACCATACAGCAGTAATACCTTCCCATATTTCTAAATCCTGCGTATCCCATGTTCCATTCAAGTTGAAGTCATACACTAAAGGACCATAGGAGTTGTATAGGATATGCAAGTTTGACCCGGTAAACCACTTATAATGCAATGGATTATCTGAGTTAACTTGTAATCCATTCTGTGTACTCGGTGTAGGATCACTAAGTATAGTGGTTGCTTGACCTAAATGTGCAGTGATGAACGGAGCAACAATGTTGTCTGTCCATGCTTGGTAATTAGTGCACTTTGCCGGAGCCCACGCCGCTGCGGGTTGTTGTTGTGGTTGATTACCATATGCAGCTTCATAGTTTATTTCAGGTCCGAAACTATCCGCAAACGTGGTGCGAGGTGTCGTAACTGCTGTTTCCTGTATACCAAACTTCGGCGACACGCCTTGCAACTTAAATTTAAAGTACTCACGCAATGTCATCATATCGACCATTGCTAACGTACCTTGATGCAATTCGTAGTCGTAATGGTCTTTAAAATCTTGACCCCATACCGTAACTGTAGCGTCAAAGTCTGAAGACAGCTCTGCATATTGGTCAAAAGTGGATACCAATCCACCAGGGTACTTGCTCTGTATGTTTAACGTATTTGTTACGCCCGTCTGTCGATCATATCTGTTGACTGCGGACTTACCTGTAATCATAGCAAGCGGTATCTGCTTATTTTCAAATATTGCTTGCGGAGGAAAGTCTGAATAATTGAGGAATCTGTGTGAAGCCGAGGCAAATTCTGAGTTCTCTTGCGTAAAATCAAACACGCCATTTGCAGCAGTGCCATTACCAAACATATCGATCAAACCTGTAACCTTAGCATTGACTGGAGAATACAAGTTACCTGTAGTTAGATTAGAGTTATGGCCTTGATATATTTGAGCTATATAGGGGCTAACATTGTTTTCTATAGATCCTCCCCATGTAGTGTTATCATAGTCAGTATAGAACTGTATCCAATCAGAAGTTAGATTGCCATTACTGGTAAAAATATTTACTGTGTGCACTATTTGCGAACCAGTTTCATGTGTTGCAAATATGGGAGCAAAGACAGGCTGCGGTGTGAATGCAGGAGTTGTATTGGTTAAACTAGTTTGAGTAAAGTGACCAACAGATCTGTCACTAATAGCTAAATACGTAGTGTTAGGTTGTATTCCTGCTAAGCTCACCCCATTGTATCCTTCCGCTATAATTTTTAAATCAGGCGAGTATACTTGAATAAACTCTCCTTGTGCATTTAATGTATTGGTTGTAGCGTTATAAGCAAAAATTCCTCTAGTAGAAGGAGCTTGCTCATATGCTGTTTCCATGCCAGCGACATCAATAGTCTGATAGTCGTTGATGAATTGACCGTTTTCAATACCAATGCCATAACCTTGGTTTTGTATAACAAGCAATAAGTCTAATACTGTTACACATCCATCTCTATTAGGATCATACTCGTTGGTTGGGAATCCATTAGGCCATTGATCTTCGCAAGTGCCAAATGCAGTAAGGAGTAATATAAAGTCAGCTGCTGTTACTATTCCATCTCCATTTAGATCGCCATACAGAGATGTATTGTATAGATAAAATTCTTGCGGCCAATCAGTATAGCTTGTATCAGCAACTAAATACGTGTCACCAGGACCTAAATATTCAATAGGACCCGTGGTGCCTGCAGTATCGTAAGGTTGTATTGCCCATCTAACGATATTTGGATCAGCGTACCTCTCATCTGTTTCATCTGTAAACAAAGGTGAGCTTTGTGATTGCTGCGCAATAGGCTCAAATGCCCAAGCTCCACCTATATTAGGTCTAGGGCAGAAAATATGTAATGGATCTTGGTTGTGAGGCTCTCTCTCGTGCGTATAATTACTTGGACTAAAATTAGTTGAGTCGCTGAAGACAAACGGAATAAATGTAGTATTTACGCGTGGATCTTCTCCAAACTGCGTACCGTTAGTAAAGTCTTCGCCGTAAGTGTGAGTCATTAAAGTATAAGGCCACACGCTTTCTTGATCTTTATATGCCCATGCGGTAATAACCGAGTGGTTATCAAGCGCTGCAGTCCAGTCAAAATCTTCTGTAACCGATGTCTTACTAGCAGCTCTACCTGTACCAGGGCTAGTAAACGTCAAAAGAGACCAAGGTCCAAAATCACCCAAAAACACCATATTGCTATCTATAGCAGGTAAGTCAAAATCATACACAGCCATGTCTGAATTGACTTTAAGTGTCATTTGACCGTTTTGATTATTAGTAGCCCATAGGGTAGCACCTGGAGGTAGGTACCTGCTAATTTTTTGATATATGTTGGGATTAATATCAGCGCTTAATAAATAGTTGTATATCGCTCCATCTTCAGGACCAATAACACCATCTACCCACGCTTCAGCTGCTTGAATAGCTATGTCGCTAAATCCAGCACCAGCTGTTTCTTGGTATTGTAAAAGCAATAGGTTTAACCAAAAATCAAACTCATCTGCTATTACACCATCTAAATATCGGTAATATTTTCTTTGCGAAACATGGGAATATGAAGATTCATTTATAAATGGATTATTTATACCAACAGTACTAGCGTAACCTTGATTAGTAAGAAATCCATTGTCCCAAGATTTAAATTCCACTGATGACAATTCAGGAGCAGTTTCTAAATACTCTGCAGCAACTTGATTTAAGTCTAAATATCCTAATGTAGGATTAGAAAATGGTCCAGCGTTCCATTTAGCTAAATCGTCAATCACAGCTTGTATGCTACCGTCTGCAAGCAGGCTATCAACAAACTCTACTGATAATTGCTCTGTAGAAAATACGCTTAAATTGTCATTTAGATCCCAGGAGTTAGATGGACTAAAACTGTATAAATTGCTTTGGCAAGAAAGTATGGCAAGTTCTAAATCATCGTCAACTACTACAACAGTATCTAGGCAATAAGCCCAAGAACCAGCTTCAAACAATTGTCCATTTGGAGCATAAGTGTATTGAAAACTATTAGTACCCGGTATAGGATATTGCAATTCGTGAGGGTTAGGTGATCCGTTAGGCGGGTCATTATCGATTACATCGTTTTGATAAGGCACTTCCGGATGGTATAACATATGAGGATGCTCATATGCTTCTAAAGAATTCATCCAAGGATATCCTATATGCGATCTTACTTCAGGAGCTATATGAATGTCTAAGCCTTGAAAACCAGCGTATGCATGCCAAACTAAAGTTGGCACTGGTAGCGGCGTAGTTGCGTCTAAATCAGTAAATGTTCCTCCCGCCTCTATGACGTCTACGAAATTTGCGCTTACCTGTCCTGTTCCAAATTCAGTTAAATCTAGAGCTGGGAAGTTAGGAGGCC
>Ga0213864_10001458_pt1 | contig 10628 bp, 28 predicted proteins | sample PICome_5_FD_160078 | JGI IMG/M metagenome (GOLD analysis project Ga0213864, IMG submission 160078) | Coastal seawater microbial communities near Pivers Island, North Carolina, United States - PICO247 | ecosystem: Environmental > Aquatic > Marine > Coastal | place: USA: North Carolina... | reverse complement strand
TACCACGATGATCTTGTTGAATGGATAGGAGATGATCTCTTATGATGGTGAAGTGTTGGAATTGTGGAACAGAAATGGAAAAACGCGGGGTAGAGGAATACAAAGCCTCATTACTAGCTAATGTAAGAAAACTAGAAGAAGTATTTTCTACCGTGGGAGATAACTATAGGGCAAGTGCCTATGAAGATATTATCTATTTGATTGAGAACTTTGATGGATGATTATACTGAAGTAGAAGATTATGATTGTACCGAATGTGACTGGTCCTTGCATGTAGAAAAAGCCGTTTGGAATAAGTTCGATGACCACCAAGTAATACTAGACTATATACAAGATCAGGTCATGGATCATGCCAGACAAAACCACGGGGTAGATAAAAGTAAATCACTATTCCCAGTAGATAAAGACATAAGCATATATAGAGATAGTCCGTATGTTTATTATTCAGATAAGTCAGATTCACCTTTGAAAAAGATAAAATAGATAAATAAATGTTTATTGAGACTGATTTATTTGCATCAATGGTTTAGTGTGGAGGGAAATGGGTGATTGTGGATTTAAAACTAATTCATAATACATTATTGTGGCCCATTTGTCCTATTTTGTCATATATTCCAGCATGTTTTTAGCTCATTCGTAATACTTTTTGAGCTATTTTGATAATACATCTATAGGGCCAGTACATGTAGGGGAATATAGTATGGCTGCTTCTATACCCTGGCGAATTCTATCAAGGGGTTCGTAATCCTTATTAATATATAGAGCACCATAGGCATATGAAGACCCTGATCCTATTGCTATTTCACTATATTCTATACATTGGAAATCAGAGAGGTCTACTTCGTATACCCTGCCTCTTACCCCTACAATAAATGATGCATTTTGATCATCATCTTCTGGTAGTTTTATATTATTATCTATAAAGAATGATCTTAGTCTTGGTATAAATACCTGGCCCATATGTCTATCTATATTATTAGTTTTGCCAACGGCGGGGAATTCAAAATTATATACAACAGCTTGACCTATACCACTATTACCAGCATATCCTACAAGGTATGGACCACATTCAAATATTTTTGGGCGGGTAGAAGAAACAATAGTATGACTATCACTATGTCCTCTTTCCCCTCCTATATATACCTTACCCTCTGATACTATAGCTACTATACAAGTCATGAAAAGGCCCAGGATAAACTAAGCACCATCGTAATAATAAATAGAAAAAAGAATAACGCGCCTGCTATAAATGTAGTAATAATATCATCGCCTTTTTGCATATATCCTCCCTAGCAAATTCTACCAGCTTTCCAGCATTTTTACAAGTCCTTCGTAATACCCTTTTGTATATTGGGGCGCGTAGAACTTTCCAGGAATTTTGAACATTCTTCGTAATAGTTCTATTTGGGGTGCCGCGCCCCGCCCTTCAGCCTCACCCGAAGGGGAATCCACAAGAGCAAGACGAGTCCAAATTTGACTCCCACAGAATATCATTAATCATCATAGCCACTCCCCACAATTCATGATCTTCATCATGCTCTATCAACTTGATTAGTTGTATGTATTGCTTGTTGAGCATATCTAGATCTATGGGGCCAATTTCTACTGACACCCCTGCTGTTCCTCTTGCTGTTACCATCACCATTATTACTCCCCTGGTGAATGCCCCCCACGGCCCATACTCCGTGGGGGACACTCTATTGTTAGTCTAGCAGATAGTCTTTGCTGTATGGGTCGAACGCTACCTTGTCGGCAGGTATTTCCACATCATAGAGTTCCATGTTGTGATCTATCCCGTCTGCTAGGTTTCTTGCATTCCATACTACCTGCTGGGGTTGCTGCACAATGAATAGCGGTATCTGATATTTCCATTCACTTGGCATTACCCGATTGTCTGCGAATATGTCTATCAACTTGTATGCAATAGACTTGGCATTTATCCATGTTGCCATAGACCCACCTCCTAAGTAGATGATACACCAAGGGGGCCGAACCATCAAGGCCGACCCCCAGATGATGCCTCTCCTACTTGGAAGAGATCTTGGGAGCCTTCCGCAGAGCAGTAAGCGAAACATTGTCCACGAAGCGTCCCTGGCTGCGGATCACAACGCGATCAGACGAACCGCAGCGGGTGTCCCACTTCTCCAGGTAGGCGTAGGTGTTCTTGTTGTTGCGCTTTGACATATCTTTCTCCTTTGTGTAGTAATTACTTACAGGTGATATTCTATTGTATTGTCTACCCGCTTGTCAAGCATTTCGGGTAGAAACTTATTCGGTTTCTAAAACATCAATGGAATCCCAATCAACATCGGACAGGAACCAATGAGGCTCGGAATCGAAACCTTCCCCATCTGTTATGTAGGAAGTCGGGGTAGCAGAGTTTCCAATTAGTTCCTTGGCTTGCTCTTCACTTTCAGCAGCAATAGATACTTGCCACTCAGAGTATGTACGATAATTGACTAAATAGTTATGCATTTGCTAACTCCTTAGCATTGTGCTCAATCTTTGGAGGGCAGTCATCATACCACGTTTCCGGCTCATCTGTCCACATTTCACACGGACAACTTTGATCTACTGCCTTGTGCTCTGCATGGCTTTCTGGAATATCCCATTCTTCCCAGGCAGTTACTTCTCCGTTGCGGAATTCATAGTCTCCACCCCAGCCCTGCTCTTCATCGTAGCGATGACTAAAGCCAAGTTCAGGGAACTTCTCTGACAATTCCAACAACATCTCAACCCACGGTGGCCCCCACGGGGACTCAAAATGATAAGTGAGTTGCCCTCTGCCCTCTCCGTCTGGACACCTCTCCATGTCTACCCTACAAGCGTCCCACTTCACGCCCCAATGAGTAACGTTCCAGTTGTACCAGTTGCCAGCGGTATCACCAACACGCTCACCGTTGATAGTTCCATTAGTGCCATAGTATTCATCTTGACTAACATTGTAGGGGGGAAGAAAGGGATTACGAATAGCCATGTATGTAAACTCAACAGGCTCAATTTCATAGTAATCAGTCCTTGTCTCTTTATCCCATTTGTTGATCCTGATTTCCACACGCAGGAACTCTTGCAACCTGTCAAGGTCAGCGTCGCTGCCGTAGGCATGTAAACTGTTGTAGACCCAGTTAGGCATAACCACTCCATCCATTAGTTGTTAGACATACCCTATCAGATCCCAGGAAAAATATCAAGTGTTCGTAAAAGAGGGATTTGGGGGGCGCGGCTGCGGTTGGGAGGGTGGGACTTGAACCCACGACCGCCAGCTTATAAGACTGGTGCTCTAACCGTCTGAGCTACCTCCCACCACTGTCTAAATCTTGTCTACTAATTCAAGGGGGACAGTGACATTCCCTGAATACTTGGAAGGATATTCTATACCATCTATATCGACAACAATCTTTGTCCTGTTTACCTTGACTACCTTTGCCTGCTTGCCTTGTAGGTACTTGGGTCGGGTATTCCCATTTAGTTTAACAAGATCACCAACAGCAAACTCCCATATCTGAGGGAGTAGAGCCTGCTTGCGAGCCTGAACAGCCTTAGCAATCGTGTCCAGATCATTGTCATACTTGCCCTGCTTGATATCATCAATCATTATATCTTCCCCAATACATCAAATAGTCCTACATCATAGACGAAACGCTCAACATCATTGTGGGCAGTCTCGCCATAAAATAGTTTAGACTTTCTTATTCCATCTATTGCATAGGTAACACGGAAAAAGTCAGGGAAGGGATAGCCACCCTCCACCATGGCCCACACCTCTTGGCCCTTCCAGGTAGTGTTCCAATTCTCATACAACTTGTCCCAACGGCTAACCTGTGCAACCTTGGGCCGCTTGGCGGGTCGGAATGTCCAATAGTCAGTAGTCACTAGTACGCTCCCCAACATAGTCCTGAGTTGTCAGTGCTAGATACATTATCCTTGTCTACACCATATTTGTCAACCATGACCCGACCCAATTTATTGACCCAGTTCTCTACCGTCCAGTTCTTGTCTGGCGCACCCATATATTCACGATGCTCACACGATTGATAGTCATGGAAGCGAGTATCTAAATAAACTTGGTCAGGGTTATAAGGATCATAGTGTTTACTGCGAACAGTCCTGAACGGCTTAGGCTCACAGTAGGTGTACTTGGGAGCCTTCTTGGGAATATCACCCCACGGCTCTACTCCATAGCGAGCACGCAGACTGCGAAAGTTCTCTGCAACCAACTGCTGACCCACGGCTTGCGGTGACTGCTTGCTAATTCCTTCTTTAGTGATCCAATACGCCAGGGTATGAATAGTGGCGTGTGGCACTTCCCATGCACTCATGCTTTCTCCAATTCATAGACCTTACGATCAAACATAGCAACCCTACCAGAGTGATGAACGGGAGTCAAGTCATCTGCATAGACAAACGAATCAAACTTGTATGGGTTGTAGGTTATCTGCCTACCCTTTGACCAACCCTTGGGCTTATCATAGGTAAAGTTACCAGAGGCGTAGGCATGGACATTCTTTTTGCCCTCTTTCCTGACACGCTCACGGCCTGCTGGCTGCACATGAAAGGAAACATCTTCCAGAACCACAAAGTCTCTGTGTTGTGTCACCCTTCCATCCTGTCTAATAGACCAGATATTCTTGTGCAGATTCCAGTAAACATGAGACTTCACGATACTGCGCCTCCTAGGGCTAGATTGTGTTGATACCAGTCTTGCGTGTAGACCAGGAAGTCTACACCATCATACCGCAGGGTGTCAAGGTAGTCATCAAATTCATCTGCCTCAACTACCATCAAGAATTCATCTTGTGAATCATATACGTCCCAATAGAAAGGCTCTGCTCCCCAATCAATCTCATATAGTTTGATCACAGTTCATTCCCATTCTCATCTTGATAAACAAGATCATGACGGGAAGGTGGTGCAGACATATCCTCATACACCCAATCCTCAATGAATTCTAGAACATCGTTCACATCTTGTGGCAACCATTCTATATTATTCTGATTCATGTCCTGAATAATCGACGGTACATGATAAGTAACAGTCCTAATAACGTTGATACGTTCGGGTAGTTGGGTCATGATGCCTCCTGGATATCTACCATCTTGTCTGCAAGTGCATGGAAGAATCTACTACGATTAGGGTCATCTGTCAAGGACGCAAGATCAACCGCCAGCATTCGTGTTGCAGCAGTAAACCCCTTGATGAAGTCTACATTAGTTTGATACTGTTCGGGTGTGAAGTCATCCATGTAAACATCTAGTTCCATGCCAAGAGCAGTAACCTTGTCAATCATCATGTTCAGATAGTCCTCCATGGACACATACATCTCACCATCATGGTCTAGAACTCTACCGTTATGCATTATTCCTCCTGGGGTACGGGAAAGGTACAAACAATGGATTTTAGTGTATGAAGCAAGTCTACGTCAAGTGCTTCCTCTGGACTACCCTCCATGGGTACAGACCAACCAGGCCATACTCCCTCGTCATACATATGACCATCTGGATAATACATGTAAGAATCAGGTTCTACCGACCATGCTTTGCTGTCGGTGTTATACATAACTGTATAGTGAAACTCCATCTTTAGTCCACCACCAATTCAGAAGAAACGATAGAAGTGTGATCCCAGGAGTCGGCACCCGAGCGGTCGCAAACATCATAGTCAGACTCAAAAGCCCTGATAGCCTCATTCTCTGCCTCTTCGGGGGAAGACGCTTCCACCACCATCACGGCACAGTAATGACCTTGTACCTCTACCTCATATGTATTCATCTTAGTTCTCCTTTACCTCTACCTCAGAAACGTCGCTGTATCCTACCTTTACATCGGAAGTATATGCTTCGCCAATGTGAATGTCAAGTTCCTGGGCAATGTTATCTAGGTCAAAATCAAGGGGGATAACAAGTTCCACATCACCCTCAATACTAATACGACCATATACCTTGCGAGTCAGATCACGATTAAAGCAACCAGCAAGATCAGCGGCAACCTCTTTATCTATATCATCACTCCTGATGTATTCGACAAGGGCTTCCATGAAGTTATCAATATATGCTTCCTGTAATCTACTCTTCTCTAAAGACTTAGAAAGAATATTCTCACGGATTTGTGCAGATTCCTCCAGTTGAGAAATCTTGGCATTACCCTTATTCCAAAAATCTACCAGTTCGCCATAATTAGCATTGGGCTTGGTGGTAAGATCGGGGGTAGAAATATAATCAGTTGTTTCCATGACATACCCTTCACTAGTTGATAGACCTGATCCTATAACAGAATGTAAAAGGTGTCAAGAGTTTCCAGGAATATTTTTGGTCCTTCGTAAATCCAGGAATTTGGGGGCGCGTTCGTAAAAGAGCTTCCTTCACCGCGCCCCGCAGGGGTTGGGCAGTTTAGTGTCATGCCCAGGACTGTGGTTTTGGTGATCGCATCTGCCTAGATGCCTCCTTCCACTAACCGCGACCCTGATGGGATTTGAACCCACGGCCTCCACCGTGACAGGGTGGCGAGCACTCCGCTGCTCTACAGGGCCAAAGGGCAGTTTTATATCATGCCCAGGATATTTTATTATGCGACAGTGGCAGTACGCACAACACTTAGAATGTTATTCTTTGCGGTTGTGGTAGTAGCGTCAAGGCCACTAGCAGCAGCGAGCACAGACTCAGCATTGCCACCGCGAGGGTTGCGGTACCAATCCAGACGCTCAGTAAGTGCGTTGTATGCACCCCACGCAGTACCCTTGATGTTCTCGCAGGTAGGGCCGTTGTAGATATCGTTGAGAACGTCAATCTTGTTCTCCCACTTGGTCATTGCACCCTTCGCGTCCTGCTCAGGCTTGGGGTAGACGGCGGTGATAATCTCAAAGAATTGCTTATCGTTGATTTCCTTAGAGATCATTTCATTAGCCATTTTGTCGAACTCGTCAAGGTACTTGCTTGCAAGACCCAGAGCCTCACGAGCAGCAGAAACCTTGCCCTGCAAAGTCTGCGTGTGACGAATACGGAATGACTGCTTTGCACCACGACCCTTACGACCAACAGCGGCGTTGAGGGTGTTCTGGCAAACAACACGGACAGGGGTAACGCTAGCCTGAATAGCAAGCGAACCGTCGTGTGAAGTGTGAACCAGAAGGTAGTTGTTCACCTTGTCCTGTCGGCCCTTGGGGTCGAACTCGCTAGTGCGGTTGAGGGCAAGAGAGCCGAAAACCACGGTGCCGTTCTTGATAGAGCCAGCAGTCTCCCAACGACCACCGTCAAGAAGGTTGTCGCCAAAGGTGAACAGTTCCTCGTTCTGAAGTGGGCGGTAACGCTCACCGACAATGCCCAGAACATCGGACTCACCATCAAAGGGGTTAGTGCGAACCGTTGCAAAGAACTCCTTATGCGAACGGGCGGGAAGGTCTACAGCCTCTAGGCGAACGTCCCAATTTGCGAGGTGTGCAAGTTCCAACATCTCTTGCGTGCTAACTTCCTCGTCAATGACTGTACCCAAGCCATGCCAAGCGGGTTCCCGCAGGGAGGCAAAGGAAGCCATGTCGCCGTACTGTTCCAACATGTGACCCATGTGTTTCTCCTAACTAGTTGATTTGATGTGCCTACTTTATCAGTTAGGTCTGACACTTGTCAAGAGTTTTAAGACAGAAATTTCCAGGAATTTCTACTTCGCTTCGTAAAAGAGGGGTCGCGGGGCGCGGCCCTAGCTCACCCACACCATTTACATCGAACATCAAAAAGGTATTTAGATTCTGTCAGGGTAACTATGTCGCCACACCCTTGACATAGATATTTATATTGCAATAGTGGTTTGATAGGTGCTTGATCAATGTGTTCCATTATTCTATCCCCAATTCCTTTTCGATACGGTCTGCAATATTTAGCAGGGCATAGTCAAAGTCATCTAGCACATCATCATGATAGTTAGACAAACATAGATCACGAATGATGAGTAGATCATTAGGTGAGAAATTCATTTGATGATAGACATTGCCGAATTCATTTTCTTTACGCATGACTACCTCGCTTCACAATCCAGATGAGGGCTTGACATGTACGGGGAGTTAGACCGTGGTCAAATGAAACAACGCGAACCGCGTCAGTGAGTTCACGGTATTGTGTTTTATTTACACCCTTAGATGAGTCCATGCCTGCGGCCTTTATCATCCATGTATCTATGACTACCGCGTTAGTATCGCCTGCAATAGCACGAGCAAAGGCGTTAGTCTTGTCACCTTTCAGTGCGTCAAAGCCTAGTTCTAGTGCCTTGTTTGCCATTTTGAGATTGTTAGTCAGACCCGTGACAGGCTTGCCACTAGCAAATGCGAAAGCCTTAGCAACATTAGATGACCAACGCTCACGGGGAGAGAATGCGCTAACGACAGACGCACCGACCTCTAATGACTTTTCTAGCAACTCTGCAACATCTTCGGCTACCTCTTGTGCCTCGTGATACCACACAGAGGCTTGCTCTACTTGACCTAGCGTGGCTTGCAACACAAAGAAGTTGTAGGCGGCGATGGTGTCGGTGGCGGGGGTAAGGGTGTCAGTAATATTTGTCATGAGAGAAACCTATCAGAGTAGAGATTATTTGTCAAGAATAAACATGAGGCCAAGGAATAGAAATATAACTACCCCTACATAAGTGAGAAATTCCATCATTGCCACCCCTTGCTAGCGTGCTTGCGCTTGCGGGAATACTTAGACTTATTCTTGTGAGGCTGTGCAGCATTGCTGCGTCGCAGGTCCATGACCCTACGCTGATGACCATTGCTACGTCGTGAACTATTCATGATGATAATCTATCCTAATATTCCAGGAATGTCAAGGGGTGTTCGTAACGATATGATAACGGCGGGGCGCGGCTGCAACCATCCTGTAATCATCCTGTTATCATTCTGTTATCAAACGGGCTATACATTGTCAGAGGGGTATGCTAGAGTCAAGCCATGATCAGATCGAATAGAAACATTGCAAGAAACGGACACAGGGGATGCTATTGCTGTTACCCCCGTGAGTCTGCTAAGGTTATTCGAACCCGTGAAAAGCGGGAATGGAAAAAGGAGATCAGAAATGGCTAAGTTCGATGTGAATGTGCAACTGACGGGCACAGACGGCAATGCCTTTGCTATCATGGGCAAGGTGTCAAAGGGCATCCTTGAGGCAGGGGGCGAAAAGTCAGACGTTATTGCCTTCCAAGATGAGGCCATGTCTGGCGACTATGACAATCTTCTGCGTACTTGCATGGAATGGGTGAATGTAGCATGAAGACTGTTCTCATGGAGGCGTACTGCCTGGAGGTTCACGATGAGATCATGCTTCAGGGCGAGATCTACAAGATCTACGATATCTCTGATCAGGCTCCCGATAGCTTTTTCTTCTACCTTGTAGATAAGAATGGAGATCGGGCAAAGATTGAGGTACAGGAGGATAAAAAAATTCCTCTCGTGGTTGTTGACAATCTTGCCGAAGTGTGATAGGTTTTGATCAAAGGGAGGGTGGAACAATGGTTGACAAAGAATGGGTGATCAAAACTAACATCCCTGGCATTGAGTTCGGGGTGTATGCAGAAACAGAGGATGACGCATTGGATACCGCCAATGTTGTCCTAACAGAATGTGTAATCAAATCAGTAACCTACGCTGGAGAGATGGAATAATGGGACTAGATCAGTATTTAGAAGCACGCCAATATGTAAGTAAGTATTCTTACACCCCAGATCATGAGCCTGTCGTGACAGACAGATATGCCGCGATTGCCAAGTACGCCCCCGAGGGCTTTGATGACTACTCAGACTTTGCGGGTATTCAGTTAGTCTTTCCCGTAGGGTATTGGCGTAAGGCTAATGCCATTCATGGTTGGTTCGTTGAGAATGTGCAAAATGGCGTAGATGATTGTGGGCAATACTTTGTGTCCCGTGAGAAACTGATTGCGTTGCGTGCCGCATGTAATAGCGTGCTCATGCTTCCTGTGGGTCATGTTTTGGAAGATGTGGCAGAGAGGGAAGGTCTAGCACCCACGCAGGGTTTCTTCTTTGGCTCCTATGACTATGATGATTGGTACATGGCAGATATCAAAAAGACAGTTTATATGATCAACAATATTCTCACCCTGTACCCCCAAGATACGCACGACGGTAACTTTACTTCATTTTATTACTCTTCTTCCTGGTAACAGTTTGATAACGGTGGGGGTATATGACTTGACTCTGTGCCCCCACCATGATAAGGTTCTAATAACAACAACGAAAGGTAACATTATGCAGATCACAGTTGGAGACACCTACACCACCGCCAAGTCTGGCGTGACCGGAGTTGTGCAGGAGATTATCGAAAAGCCATTCGGCTATGTCCTGCGTCTTGATGTGGACGGTATGGAAAGGTTTACAACCGTCTAACACTCTCACAATAAATAAATAGGGGTTTTGCGTGGTCTAGCACTAGGTAAAAGCAGAATCGAATCAGAGTGCTACGTCTTGACAAGATAAACTGCTACCACATCTCCTGAGCATGAGAACAAACTGCTCATTTTTTCTTGGAATATTCCAGGGTAATTCTTAAAGGTTCGTAACAAGGTGGTAACGGGGGCGCGGCCCCTCACGGCTCGTCATAGTAGTCGTCATAGTCCATGCGAGCAGCACGGG
>Ga0213864_10001457_pt1 | contig 10629 bp, 10 predicted proteins | sample PICome_5_FD_160078 | JGI IMG/M metagenome (GOLD analysis project Ga0213864, IMG submission 160078) | Coastal seawater microbial communities near Pivers Island, North Carolina, United States - PICO247 | ecosystem: Environmental > Aquatic > Marine > Coastal | place: USA: North Carolina... | reverse complement strand
TGATGTAGTTGTGAAATTTAAAGGAGAAAGTGAGATAGGAAATAAGTTTCTAAAAACAATTTCTATGTTTGCATTATGATTTGAAGTTAAAACAATAAGTGTACCATCAGACCTAATACCACCAGGTTCACCTACAACCTCTTGTCGATTTAGATTTGCGAATTGTTCACTTTTTTGTGGAGAACCTAGACCAAATAACCACTCCTGTATTTCTTTATAATTTGATAAATTTTCATCAACAATAAATTCTACATTGAGTGGTGCATATTCCATTTTTGTACCAGGATAATACAACCTTAGATTTGGTGACTCTTGAGTAACATCTTCAATTGATATTTCCGGTAATGTAAATTCTTGACAAAAGAATTCCAGATTCGGTGCTCGTTGAAGAACGAACCTAAAGCCTAGTGGTGAAAGAAAGTTTTTGTTTGCGGTAATTTCAGACATAGTTTATATCCATTTTTTAACTATTTATAAACAAAAAAAAGGGGTGCCGAAGCACCCCTTAAAAGTGTCTCTTAAAAGAGATCTTTTTCTTACATCAGGTTCTTTACAGCCATCAGACGGTAGTAAACGTTTGTACCTGCGGTCAGGGCGCCTTCAAGACGAGTACTACCACCAGCGAATGGGTTTGAGACCATGCCGTAGCGAGTCTTGAATCCAATCTTAGGTTGGAAAGTATCTTCACCGATTGCACGAACCATTTGCAATGGAACGTATGGGCAGTAGAAGAGTCCAGCATCAAATGCGCTTGAACCTTTATAACCAACGTTTACATACTGGAGACCAGCAGATGAAGCGAAGTAAGGATCAATGTAGACTTTGAAACGACCGTTCAGGACACCAACGAATGTGTTGCCCGTGTCATCTACATTCATGCTGTTTGTAAGAGCAGGTGTGTAATCAAGAACACCAGCCATTTGAAGTGCAGAAGCAACATCAGATGAACAGATGATCAGGTTACCTTTACCTCTACGAGTTGCCTTTGCAATCGCGTTAGCTTCACGCTCTAGTTGGAACATCAGACCTTTGAATCTTTCAACAGACCAACGACCATTTGCGTCAACATCAAGATCGAAAACGCCTTGAGAAGCAACATTGTCTTGTGCACCGTCGGTGGCAACAACGTTAACTGTACGAACGACTTCACGATTGATTTCAGCAAGAATTTCAGTTGACAGAATGTTCGAAAGTTCTTGTTCTGCGTCAAGACCGTGAACTGCTTTCAGATCTTGAGCCAGTTCCATTGTATACTCAGCTTTCAGAGCACGAGAACGAGCAACAACAGAAACTTTCTCGATTGAGAATGCCATTTCTGAGAAACCGTTGTTTGTACCAGAGCCAAGAGCTTCAGCCTGAGTGGTTGACATTGCTTGACGAAGTGAATAAGTACCACCTTGGGTTCTTGCTGGGTCTGATTCATTACCAGCATCAGTTTCAGAAAGGGTACCACCACCCGCAGCGCCACCAATATTGTTATTGGCTGTTGCAGAGTAGTTTGTATCAGCTTCGTTGAAGAATGCTTCTACGCGCTTCTGTTCTTCGTTTGCAGCAGCAGTACCAGTACCGGCAGTGTTTGCAGCGTATTGTGAACGCATTGCGAAGATAAGTCCAGTTGGACCAGTCATTGGTTGAACACCGCAAATGTCATATGCGATCATTTGAGGAGCAGCACGACGAATCAGAGAGATCAAAACTGGATCGAATACGTCTACCTGACCAGTAGCACCACCTGCACCGTCAGCAGTACCCATTGCGTTAATAGGTGTTTCGCCGAGCAGCGTAGGTGTTGAGTAACCACCAGATGCATTTTGCATTGCATCCAGTTGTTGGTTTTCTAGAAGCTGTGCAACAACTTCTCTCTTGTGAGCATCTTCAATTTTTGGCAGGTCTGGGTGTTCCAGAACTGGTTGCCACTTTTCTACTAAAGTATTAACAGACATTGTTTTCTCCTTGTTGAGGTTTTATCTTTTTATTCAATGTTATATTATTTATAAAAACTTACTTTTTGATGGTTCTAGAAATAGCATCCATATAAGATCTCATTTCAGGAGCAACAGCTTCTGAAAGTTCTTCTTGTTCTACATATGGATCATAATCTTCGTTTAAAACAACCGAAGATGTAGGACTTGCAGTTTCAGAACCAAAATAATGTTCTTTCAGAGTTTCAAGTTTTGCTTGAAAATCTTCAGCGTCATTTGACTCAATTGATTCTGCAAATTCACGCAGTTTTTCCGCATCAGTTCCAATCATATCTTCTGCAACGTCAGCGAAAATTGCATTCTTTGCTGTATCAGCAATAAGATCATTCATATCAAAGTTTTCTTCCATGACAACATCCAGGCTTTCTTCTAGATCAGCAACACGAGCCATCAATTGCTCAACAACATCTTGCTTCTCTTCTGGTACTTCAATGTAATGCTCAACAAATAAAGTCTTCATTGACTCCATAAAATCTTCTACTACATCGTTCTTGATACCTTGTTCTACAGCAAGTTCGTTTTGTTCAATCCACTCGTTAACTACATAATCGAGGTATGAACTTACTTGCTCTTCAAGAGTACCAACAACAGACATTCTTTCTTCTTCTAGCTCTTCAGCAGCAGCTGCAACAAATGCTTCAACTTCTTCGTTGACTTTTGATGCGACAGCAGCTTCGAAGATAGTAGCTGCTTTACTCATACCTTCTTCGGTCAGCTCTTGACCGTTAAAGATAGAAGCAACTTCTTGTTCTGCATTGAAGGAATATACTGGTTCTTCATCAGAAGCTTCGTAATCTTCGTCGTCCATTTCTGCGCCTTCAGCAAAAGCAGAATAAATTTCTTCTACTTCTTCGCGAGACATTCTTTGCATTTCAGCAATCATGGCATTCAACATACCAAACTTGCTTTCTTTTACAGGAAGGTTCAGTGAAGTAGTATCTTCGTGGTCTTCTACACCTTTTACCTTAGCAGCCTTTGCAGAACCCTTCATAGCAACCTTAGACTTATTATCGCCTTTTGTTACTGGATCTGCTACTTCAGATGGATCTCCCATTGATGCCTTTACTTCTGCAAGTTCATCAATGTTTTCATCTTCATAGTTTTCGTAATCAGACATGTTTGTTCTCCTTGATTATTGAGAATAATTTACAATTTATTACTTATTTATAATATTTAAAATTTACAAATTATTGATGAAACGTTTGAATAGAAAAAGTTTTTGTTCTTCCAGTTCTTTCACACTCATCTTTTTAACTTCATGCTTAATTTGTTCTGACATCCAGGTTTTTCTATCTGAATCGTAATAGAACTCAACACCTTCCATAATACCCTCTACAAACGCATTTGGTGCAGATGGATCTGCAACAATGTCCGCAGCCGTTGCAAGCATGAAATCATCTTGTACTTCGTTTAAACCATTCTTTTGTACAAGTGATCCCATACCTCTTGAAGAAACACCTAGTTTGGCACCTTCGTCCATCAGATTCTTTACAATAGAACCCATAGGTGTTTCCATAATTTTTGCTTTACCAATAATTTGATTACCTTCTCTACGGAGAGATTTAATCATGTGTGAAACTCTTTCCAGATTGATAGTAGGACCGTCTGGATGACCAAGTTCTCCGTATGCACGATTTTGTTTTACGAAGTTATTGTTGTAACGATTCATTTCGTTTTCAAGCGTAAGCATTGGATACATGCGACCATTTCTGTTTTTAATGTCGCCTTCCATGAATACGCCTTCGATGTAATAGTTTTTCTTACCGTCTTCTGAAGCTTCGGTAAGATACTCTATGTTTTGGTCATAGACTTCCGTAATAAGTTTCATTTTATGCTACTCCCGATCTCTTGTGCATTTTGATTACTAATGACGGTGCAGTTCCACCAGCTGTATTCGCAAATGTTAAATTAGCAGATTCTTCTAAAAAATTATGTTCTAGTCTAAGTTGTTCATCTGCAAAATCGTATTGACCCCAAGAACCGACAGGTGTTTGCCAAACAACATTAGCACCTCTACTAATTGTCCAACCGTCTGTCCATGCAATATGTGCAATAGTCATACTCGCGACAGTTTCAGAAGAGGTGGCATTTGCACCTTCTTTACCTGCGTTTGTGTTAAGCTCTAGACCACCAGCATCGTTTGAACGAATGACGACAATACCGGAACCACGACTACCAGAACTTTGTCTTACAGTAATTTCAGCAGCCATTATTTCGATCCTCTCAGTGCTTTAAATCTCGCAAGACCAACCATCTTTGCTCTTCTCTTTCTCTTTTCTGCATCAAGAGATTGTTTACGAACGTCTGGTTGTGCCTTTGTAGCATAGCTGTTCAGTGTCTTTGGTGACAGTTCATCAAGTTGTTCAACTTCTTCGCTGTAGTTGACTCCTTTCAGTTTTGGCATAGTAACGCCGCGTTCTTTAGCTTTTTTCTTTGCTTTTTGTGCGTCTACCATGTTTTGTGTATAACCTTTTTTAGCCATACGAGGGTCTTGTTTTTCGTGTTCTGCTTTACTTTGTGCAGAGCGTTGTGCTTGATACTTCTTCGCCGTTTTATCACTTACATTCAGATAATGGTCCTTTGCACCATACTTACCGCCGAAAATACCTTTTTTATGTGCGTACTTAGCAGCAGTTCCGACTGCTTCATCAATTTCAGCTTCCTCTTTCATTCTCAAAACTTTAGTGGCACCATCATCCACTTTAGGCATAGCTTTCTGACCTTCGGTTTTATCAATCTTACGATAAGAAGATTTACCGATACCGCCCATATCAAACTTCTTAAGTGGTGATTGTTGTGTCGCATCACCTATGTTGATAGAAGATGGGTTGCCTTTGTGATCATCGTGTTGTTTTGTTGTAATAGGACCAAGTGACTCAAAATCTTTTTCGGTTGCAACATCAACCTTATGCATATCTTTAAATGCTTGATCGGCTTTTGAACGATGATAATCGTCTTTTTCGTCTTTCTTTTTCTTCTGAGTTGCAACACCGTATTCATCAGCGTCAGCTTCAGATAGAATTGACATAAGTTTTAGATAGTTCATTTTTTATTTCTCTTTAGCTTTAAAGCTTACAGTAGGACCTAATGTATTTCTTGTGTTCTTATATCTTGCCAACTTAATCATATCGCTTCTTTTCTTTCTTTTTTCTGCTGGAGCACCCTTTTTAAGAAAGTTATACAAGGTTGCCTTTCTTTCATAACTATTCAATGTATCTGATGACAGTTCATCGAGCTCTTCGACTTCTTCCGCAACACCCTTTGCTTTATTGATTCTATTCACATAATGAGGACTCATTTTTCCATAACCATGTCTCCATGCCATCTGTCTTAGAGCATTTTCATCTTTATCTCCATGATGTTTTGCTAACTCTTCATCAGACATATTTGCCAGTCTCTCTTTGCTTTTAATGACGCTTGCTGGCATTCTACCTTCTTCAATATCCTCGAATTCTTCTTCAACGACCTCATCACCGAACATAGAAGCGCCAACTTCAAATCTTTTTGTTTGAATCGCCTCTAATGAACGAGCAGCAAGTTCATCTTCAATCTTTGAACGAAACTCAAAAGCTTGTCCGCCGATAAGTGCTTCAAGTGCTTCTTTAGTTGACATTGTAATACTCCTATTTAAATATCTATTAATCTATTTATAAAAATTAAGATAACGCCAAGTCTTGTGTTTTTGTCGCAATCTTTTTAAGTTTATCGCCAGCAGCTTGATTCTTACCAGTGTCGATGATATAACTCCAAACTTCTGTTGCTGTCAATGATGTATTTGATGCAGCAACGGCATCAGCCAGTTCAACAAGTCTTGTGCCTGCTGCGGTACCAGAAAGTACTTCGGCCCAGACCGCATCAGCAATACCAGCAATATCATCAGAACCGAGTGATAGTGCTGGTAGTATTGTTTCTACCAATGTAGATGTGTTCAAGTTAATTGTAATTGTCCATGGATTTAATGTTGGTACAAAAATAGGTTCACCTTCACGAGTAAACACATTACCTGTAACTGTAAGAGAATGATTACCTTCCCATGTACGCATACGCCAACCGTTTTCTAGGAAGAATGTAGTACCAAGAACACGGTCACCAGGTAGAGGATCGCCACCGATTGAATTTAATGCTTGTTCCCATTTCAAATTAACTTGATTCGGATCTAATATCCATTCTTTCCATGCACTATAAACATCAACACGAAAATCTAATTCTGTTATACCTTCATTCACAATGATGATTTTGTTAAGACCATCAAAGGTGACTTTTTGTTCACCAAGGTATAGAGGAGGATTGTAGTCTCCCCAAAACTGCCAGTTACTATAATTGAAGGTTAGCGAAGACATTTATTGATTGATTTCTTTCCAAGACAACATGACCTTTACATCAATATCATCAGTGGTTAAGTTGGATGTGTTCGCAGGAGTAATGGGCTTCGCAAGAATGGTGTAGTTTAATTGTGTCCCAAAATATCCAACCATGGTTCCACCCGATGTATAGGTTAGCGTCGTAGTGTCTACTGGACTCGTAAAAGCAGCATCAGTATAGAGTTGTGCAGTTTGAACACCGTTAATTTTGAGGTAGTATGTATTGCCATTTAGTAGGGTACTCATTGTTCCCACTACGCCATCAATGACAATAGGCTCATCTTCACGATGAAGATGGAATGGATGCGTAATCGTTACCTGAGCAGGATTCGCAGCAGTGATTGCCGCAATGTTACAAGTTCTTGTACCACCAATTTCCGAATAGTTTTTAAAAGCCTGAGTAGACATAGATGCGTCAGGAATATCCATATTGATTCGATTATGACCGTTGATATAAGCAGCCATAATATGATATCCACTTGGTCCATAATAAGTAGCGGCAGTGTCTATCTCCACTGTATTGTCGGGATTGTACTGTTCGACAGGTTGGCGGTTCATTCCCGAAAGAACTGGTTCTGCGTAAACCTCTAATTCGATTCTAGCATCGTTACCACTAGCATCAAAAGCCATTACATCAAGGTCTGATGGGTAATAAAGCGATCTATTGTAATTCGTTCCAGTGATAAACTCTTCAGGAGATAGAGTAGCAACGTATAAATAATCGCTTGTCGATGAACCCTCTGGAATGGTTTTATCCATAGTTGCAAGAGCAACTCGACCATGAGTTTGCGGATCGATTGTAGTTTCCGATGCCACCATCGCACAGAATGCTCTAAATTCAGCGGTATTGCCTATAACGCCATCGTTATATTGAACATAACAAACAGGTAATGCGCCAGTCGTGGTGATAGAAACATTGGATTGATTTGCGTTACGAACCTCGTGCATAACGAGGCGCTCGCCTCTTTCGTTGTAACAACCAAATCTTGTTCTACCTGCGCCTAACCACTGAACGTCTATCCAGTAGATGTTATCTTTCGTTAAATCGATGTTAAATCCACTAGGATTGTTATCATCACCGCTACCATCCAAGGTGTCTACGTTAAAATCGCTCTGATTCACCGTGGTATTCACCACAGATCCAGTAACTTTACTGCGTATGTTGATGCCAAATGTGCCATCAATTTGAACAAACATGAAACCGTCTTCAGAGTCAAACATTCCCCATCGTCTTTGTAGATTTGTTTGACCTGCGCTCATGGCTACCGTTCCAACAAATGTATGAGACGAACCAGGAAAGTAGTGATGGTATGTGTTAGTCGTATGTGCAATTAAATCGCCGCTGGCGGTTGTATTTGTAATCAGAAGAGCATGTGGGTTCGGATCCCAGGTAGCAGTGGCATTTCCGACGATCCTTGTGCTGAATTGTGATGGAAGAATATCGTTGGCAAATATATAGTCTCCGAGTATCGTCGCATTAGATACTCGGAGTTTACCGAAAGCGTCAAGTTGTGGTGCGCCTTCAGCGAATCGAGTGTAGAGAGAACCAAATCTATCAACGTTCGTCGCATAGGTTGAGTTATCTTTACCTACAATCGATTGACCGTTGATATATACGCAATAAGGTGAGCCATTTGTCTGAGCTACAATCGTTCCTGATGCATCGCCTTCTCGAATATCATTACCAGCGATTGGGTCAGGCGATTCAAGGTAATTTTGATCTGCCGCAATGTCATAAACGATATAACCAGTAGTAGAAGTATCAACGACAGCCCTGTGAAGCCGAATTGTAATAGGAGTAGCGCCACCAGTTATCGTATAAGTGATGTCTCTTTTCCAAACGTAACCAGGAGTAAGACTAGTGTATGCCACTTCCTGTGTGTGCAGCAATAGAATTCTATCGCCTGTACTTTCAGGTGGTATTCTTGTATATTTGCGTTCACCTGCCATTTACTTTACTCCGAATTCTGTTTTAAAATATTTATTCATATATTTATAATCAAGGATTACTGTAAACTCGATCTATGATTTGTGAAACTTGTAAAGATTGTGTGCTGTTTTCCAATGTGAAGTTAACACTTAAATATTGATATCTAGCTGGACTCAATATTGGATCACTTAACACCACTACACGAATAGGTGTGTTTGTTCCGTCATGTGAATAGGTTGCTGTAAATCTTCCTGTATTGTTAGGATCAGTAGCAGTAGTCATACCATTTAATCCGACACTACTGGTCGTGACAGTTTCAACTCCTGCAAGTTCTACACCATCCGAAACTCTAATAAGTCTAACTTCACTCGAATCGACTATATTTGTTACAGTAAAATTGAAAGAAGATGTTATTGTAGTAGTAGAAGATGTTCCATTTCTATAAGAAGATGAATTTAGTTCTCCACCAACTTGACTTATCTGGACATCATTACCCGAATTATTATATATTGCAGCATCTGTAGAACCAATTGTATTATTATAACCCGTAAAGATATTTTCATTAGAAATTTCAGTTAAATCTCCAGCAGTTGTGGTAATTTCTAAAGCATGACCATCACTAAATTCAAATGTGCTAAAATCAATATTATCTAAATCCACAGTTTTCAGATAAGCTTCTCCATCAGCAGTATTTGCATTGATAACAGTGTTTCTTAAATAAACAGAAGAACCAGCAGTAGTGGATTGTACATATTCATTTCCATCAATTAAGAAAGTTGAAATAACCTCTGTGCTTGAACTCTCTGCACGAATAATATCTGAATTAGTAAGGGTGCATCCATAAGAATTGAAAGAATCTATATTAGAGTTAGCAGTTAGATACCATCTTAATCCATTAATATTAGCATCTGATTGAATCAGAACACCCTGAGAACCAGTTGCATCTGTACCTGTTCCAGACTTCACTCCCCATGTTGTATTAATAATATTTGTTGCGCTTCCCACAACTTCTACACCATAGTAACCATCCGAAAGGAACGGCGCTGTTTGCCATAAGAGAGATTGGTTAGTATCTGTAAATCCATGAGTAACGCTATCTGTGCTATTACCAATTCTTATTGGCACAGAAGAAACATATGCACCACCGTCAGAAGTTCTAAAAGTACCCCATAAATTTGTTTCACTAGCACTTTGAATATCTGCAAAAGTCCAATCAACTGATCCTGTATTTTGTCCTTCTACAAGAAGACCAGGCGTTCCAGACGGCAATCTCCATATTCCATTCAACCAAGTATTATCAACGTTTCTGGGCATTGTTCCTGTTACACCAGTAATACCTACATGTTGAATTGCAGTTGTGGCAGGAGGAGTTCCTCCAGTATTCGATGGACTAGCAGAGGCTACTTCAATATCAACAACAAAATAAACCCAACCACCAGCAAAAGCAGTTGGCCAAGAATCTGATCCACCAACGTAAACTTCAAAAAAGTCAGAAGTGGATGGACCCGTAAATCTTACAGTAAATCCACCAGAGGCAATTGGGTTCAATCGACCTACAATACCACAGTTGGCTAATAAGAGAAAAGTATTATTGGACCAGTTTTGTGTAGCACCAGCATTAAATAAAATTGTTCTTACAGAGTTCGTAAAGTTTTCTGCGACACTATTCGATCCCTGATAAAAAATTTCGTTATCGTCAGAAATAGAAGTACCAACATAGTTTGAGGCTGCTGTTGCTAAATCAACCACTGTTCTGTTATCTAAAATCGCCATTACATGCTCCTATCCCAACTTAGAACAGAATATGTAACCCAATTAAACATATTATCATTTGTAGAAGTTGGTATATAGACTACATCACCATCATCTGTGCTACTCATGTCACTATTATTGGCACCAAAAATGTAACAACATGTCTCTGGATGAGTAAAATCTTTTAGATTTATTTGTCCAGGCATAGTTGTTGAATTTTGCGGAGATAGAAAAACACGTTGTTCTACTATCTCATTGTAACTGGATATGAGTATTGGAGTAACAGCCTGAAAAATTTTATAATTTAAAAAACTATGTTCAGAGTCTATACCCAAGATATAGATTTTATCTGGACGAAAGTTATTAAGACTATAACTCCATTGATTATAGAAAAAGTTTGAATCGTCTTCTTCATGAGTAATACAAACGGAAAACGTCATTTATCACTCCGCTAAAAACTGTGGATCAGACTGCACACCCTCATCTAACTGAGTTTTCAAAGATAATAGTTGATCGAGCTCGAAGTTCCACGAAAGGGAGTCTGGATCGACTCCCGCCGTGATTTTTTGGGACTGTACTAAGTACATCACCTCATCTGATGACT
>Ga0213864_10001449_pt1 | contig 10648 bp, 10 predicted proteins | sample PICome_5_FD_160078 | JGI IMG/M metagenome (GOLD analysis project Ga0213864, IMG submission 160078) | Coastal seawater microbial communities near Pivers Island, North Carolina, United States - PICO247 | ecosystem: Environmental > Aquatic > Marine > Coastal | place: USA: North Carolina... | reverse complement strand
TTTATATTCTTTTTTATATTTAAAAAGTATTATGAAAATAAAACTTACAAATATTTCAGGCTATCATTCATCAGTTGTTAATGAAGATGGAAATTCAATTAAAGTTGATAATAAATCAATAGAAAATCCACAAGGTGTATCACCAATGGAACTTTTATTAATGGGCATTGCTGGTTGTAGCAGTATTGATATTATTTCAATACTAAAAAAGCAAAAACAACATTTCAAAGATTTGACTATTGAAGTTGAAGGTGAGAGAGAAAAGGTTGAACTAGCCAACTTATTCAAAAAAATTCATGCTAAAGTAAAATTTACAGGTGATGTTGATCCAAAAAAAGCACAAAAAGCTTGTGAACTATCCTTTACAAAATATTGCTCTGTATCTAAAATGTTGGAAGGAAAAGCAGAAATATCTTTTTCTACCTATGTTAACGAAATCAAATTTGATACTACTTGAAAGAATTATAAACCGAAATCTTAGAAATAATTGGAGAAGCTTTTGAATCAGTAAACTTGATTTTTATGGTTTCAGCAATATTTTGATTTAGTTTTACTAACCTCCTATTTCCTATTGTAGTACCCTCAAAAACTTTTTTCCACTCATTTTTTGATAAGACTTCTATTTCAAAAGATTTAATTCTTTGTCCATAATCTATCTTTTCTGAAATTTCTATTACATCAAATGTTGTCGCAGAATCAAAATCAATTATTATTTCATTTTGCAATTTGTGTTTTGGTGAAACCCAAAATGTATCTGAATTTCCATCAAATATATTTCCAACATCAAATCCTTTTCGAGTACTCAATGCAGAATATTTTTGATTTTTTGATAAATCTTCATCAAAAGTATTCTCAATATACTCATATAGAAGTCTTAGATTTTGTTCATCCTTTTCATGAATAAGACCTCTAGTATCTACTGGTATATTTAGTAACAAAGCAGAATTTAAACCAACTGAATTATAATAGATATCAATCAACTTTTCAACACTTTTAACCTGATTGTCTTGTTCAGGGTGATAATACCACCCAGGTCTAATTGAAACATCCGTTTCTGTTGGAATCCAATGAGTTCCATTTTCTTGTCCTGCTGAGAACTTATTGAAGTTCAACATTCCGGGGTATAAACTGTCTTTTAGAATGGGAGACCAAGTAGTTTGATTAGCATAACCTTTTTCATTACCTACCCACCTTATATCTGGGCCAGCATCACTAAAAATTACAGCATTTGGTTGTAAGTCTCTCACAATCTTAACTGTATTTTCCCAATCATAATAAGTCTTTTTATCTACTTTCCTAGTTTCATTTGCTCCCCCATAATATCCATCTCCACCATTTGCTCCATCAAACCAAACTTCAAATATTTCTCCATAATTGGTTAAAAGTTCTTTTAATTGATTTCTGAAATAAATAATGTAATTATCATTACCATAATCAGGATGATTCCTGTCCCAAGGTGAGAGATAAACTCCAAATTTTAAACCGTATTTCTTACATGATTCAGATAAATCCTTTAATATATCTGCCTCACCATTTCTCCATGAAGTTGATTTTACTGAATGATCTGTAAATTCACTTGGCCATAAACAAAAACCATCGTGATGTTTAGCCGTTATTATAATACCCTTCATTCCAACTTCACTAATTATTTTTGCCCATTGATCAGTGTTAAGTTCTGTAGGATTGAACTGATCAGGTTTTTCATCTCCATACCCCCACTCCTTATTAGTGAATGTATTCATGTTAAAATGAATAAATGCATAATAATCAAGCTTTTGCCATTCAAGTTGTCTTTCTGTTGGAATAGGATATACTTTTTCAATTTTATTCTCAGAACAAGAGATAATTAAGAGGTAAAAAAAGATTACTAGGTGCCTTATTTTCATTTTTATTATTAACTTCTGATTATTACAATTATTTAGCATTAAATTATGAATTTAAGTGAAATTTATGAAAAAGAAATTTTTCCTGGTTACTTTGGGAAATTAATTCATGGAGAGAAAATAACTTGGGCATTTTGGAGAGTGCTTAAAGGTTCAAAAGTTGCTGAACACAGCCATCATCATGAGCAAATGATGCATGTGGTTGAAGGAGAATTTGAATTTACTCTTGATGGCAATAAAATGATATGTAAAGCAGGTGACGTGATTCACATACCTTCAAATAAATTACATTCCGGGATTGCTTTAACTGACTGTAAATTAATGGATATTTTTAGCCCAGCTAGAGAGGAGTACAAATAATGTTTGAAAATAAATCTCAAAAAGAAATTCTTGAAATCTTAGAGCCGATTATGGATAACTGTTTAGATGGTTCTAATGAAGGTGATTATGAAAAACATGTTAAACATTTTACACCAAGATTAAGAAGTATAGTAACACCTGAAAATCTAAAATCTCAGCTTGAGTATAGGCCTCATGGATTTTTCACAAGAAGAGAATTTACATTATTAGTAAGAAGAGAAAAATCTATTGGAATAGTATGGAAACAATTTATTTCAAAAACTAATGATGAATTTGTAAACCATGCTATTTTTGTAGAAAAAGATGGTGAAATTTTAATTGATCACTGTCTAATTTGTTAAGCATAAAATGAAAATTGATTTAAAAGGAAAAAGAGCATTAGTTGGAGGAAGTTCTAAAGGATTGGGTTTGGCTGTTGCTAAACAACTGGCTGGTTCAGGAGCTCAAGTTACTCTAATGGCTAGAGATGAAAGTAAGCTTAAGATCATAGTTAATGAATTGAATAATTCAACTAGCTTAACTCACAACTACTTAATTGTTGATTTTAATGATTTTAAATCATTTAAAAATATAATTAATGACTTTTTTTCAAAAAATGAAATTGATATTCTTGTTAATAATACACAAGGGCCACCTGCAGGTGATGTATTGAATGTGGACATAAATGATTATCAAAATGCTTTCGATCTTCTTTTTAAGAATATAGTATATACGACTATGCTAGCTATAAAAAATATGCATAAAAATAAGTGGGGAAGAATTATTAATATCGCGTCTATTTCAGTAAAAGAACCTTTAAGTTATCTAGCTCTGTCCAATACATTGAGATCTTCTGTTATAGCGTGGGCAAAGACTTTAGCAAGTGATGTTGCAAAGGATCATATTACAGTTAATAATATTTTAACTGGATATTTTGATACTGAAAGAATTCAACAATTAAATTCAGAAAAATCTAAAAAACTGAATATATCTGAAGACAAAGTATTGGAAGCCATGAAAGCTCAAGTGCCAATGAAAAGAATAGGAAATCCTGAAGAGTTTGGATATTTGGCTTCCTTTTTGAGCTCAGATAAATCATCGTATATCACTGGAGCTAACATACCAATTGATGGAGGTTTATTAAAATCAATTTAAATGATAAAAACAGAATCTTTAAAGTTTAGTTATGATGGGAGAAAATATTTTGATTTTCCTGATATCAATTTAGATACTGGTGAAAACCTTCTGATTATTGGAAACTCTGGAATTGGGAAAACCACACTTCTTCATTTACTAGCAGGAATTTTAAAACCTGAGTCTGGATCAATTAATATTTCAGGTACAGATATCTCAAAATTTTCTGATACTGAACTAGACAAATTTAGAGGAGATAACATTGGAATAGTTTTTCAAAAACCACATTTTATTTCTTCATTAACAATTAATGAGAACTTGAAATTAGCTAAGTATTTAAGTCCTAGTAAAACAAGTGGAGATGCTAAAAAGATTTTAGAAAGTCTTAATATAAAGGATAAGTATCAACAAAAACCAAATCAGCTTAGTGAAGGTGAAAAACAAAGAGCAAGTATAGCCCTTGCTCTAATTAACTCCCCTAATTTAATATTAGCTGACGAGCCTACATCAAGCTTAGATGATTTTAATTGTGATAATGTAATTAAACTTTTAAAAAAACAGGCAAAAGATCATAAGGCACAATTAATTGTAATTACTCATGATGCTAGATTAAAAAAGCATTTCAAAAACAATCTTAACCTATGAATATATTTAAGTTAAGTATTAAGAATTTATTTTACAGACCTCTTAGTTCTCTTTTGAGTTTGTTACTACTTGCCCTTGGAGTAAGTATGATTTCTTTGCTAGTATTAATCAATTCAGTTGTTCAAGATCAGATGAACAATAACTTAAAAGGTATTGATATGGTTGTTGGTGCAAAAGGAAGCCCTTTACAACTTATTCTGTCAAGTGTCTATCATGTTGATTCACCCACCGGAAATATTTCACTAAAAGAGGCTAGAAGTATAGAAAAAAATCCTATGGTTGGTAATAGTGTCCCATTACTATATGGAGATAATTATGAAGGTTTTAGGATAGTTGGAACTAATGAAAAGTTTATAGAACTATATAATTTATCCATAGAAAACGGTTCCTTTTGGGATGATGAGTTTGAAGTTGTAGTTGGTAAAAAAATTGCAACAAAATTAAATCTTAAAGTCGGAGATACATTTGTAACATCTCATGGACTAAGACAAACAGGTGAATCACATGCTGATACTCCATTTACTGTTGTTGGAATTACTAATTTTTCTAACTCAGTAGCTGACCAACTAATATTAACTTCCGCTGAAAGTGTATGGGGTGTACATGGCGATCACACTCACGATGATGAAGAGCATGACCACGATGAAGAGCATGACCACGATGAAGAGCATGACCACGATGAAGAGCATGACCACGATGAAGAGCATGACCACGATGATGACAAGGAAATCACTGCTATGCTTATCAAGTTTAATAGCCCAATGAATGTAATTCAATTCCCCAGATACATTAACGAAAACACGAACTTACAATCAGCAGTTCCCTCCTATGAAATTTCTAGATTATTTAAATTATTTGGATTTGGAATTGAAACAATTAATCTACTAGCTTACCTAATAATTGTAGTTTCTGGTATTAGTATTTTTATTACACTTTTTAATTCAATGAAAGAAAGAAAATATGATATGGCATTGATAAGAACATTGGGAGGCTCCAGATTGCAATTGTCTTCAATGTTAGTTTATGAAGCTATAGTATTAACAATTTCTGGTTTTATACTTGGAATTATTTTGAGTAGATTGGGATTAGTATTTATATCTAGTTTAATGGAGTCTAGTTTTAATTATTCATTAAATTCGTACGGAATATTAAACGACGAATTCTGGCTTTTAGCTATCTCAATTTTAATTGGACTTATGGCTTGTTTGATTCCAAGTATTCAAGTTTATAAAATGGATATATCAAAAACACTTTCAAATGAATAAATTAATTACAGTATTTATTTTCTTTTTTAGTTTATCAACTTTTGGACAGATCGAAACTAACTGGCTAGAACTTAGAGATGTTCATTACAAATCTGAGTATAATGAAGAATATGATAGTTATTTTCAGGTACCTTTTTTTGGAAAAAAGATTGAAGAACTTGCAAACAAAGAAGTAAAAATTACCGGGTACATGCTTACCCTTGCCCCTGACGCTGGTGTATATGTGTTATCACAAAATCCTTACGCAGATTGCTTCTTCTGTGGTTATGGTGGTCCTGAAACAGCAATTGAATTAGTTTTAAAACCTGGACATGATGAATTCCTAATGGACGAGTTAGTAACAGTTACAGGAATTTTTCAATTAAATTATGATGACATCATGAGTGGTGTATATAAAATAATTGACGCTGTTGCAATAAAAGAATAATTCATTAATCTTTTTAATCTTTTTTTGGTCTAAAAATTGCCAAGTAAACAACATGAAATATATATATACATTAATATTATTAACTATCACATCAGTTAATTTTGCTCAAGAAGACAAAGTCAAAGCTTACTTAGACTGCAGTAGGTGTGACGAGAATTTCATTAAGCAAGAAACTTCCTTTCTAGATTACGTAAGAGATCAAGATTTAGCTGATGTTGTAATTTTTATAAGAGATATTTGGAATCCTAGTGGAGGAAGGTCTTACGAGATAGAAATTGATGGTAATAATGAATTTACAGATATATATTCAACTACAAAAGTAAATGGATTTTCGTCAGATACTTCAAGCTCTTTAAGAGATAAGATGGTTAATAAATTAAAATTAGCTTTAGTGCCTTTTTTAGATAAAGCTGAATATGATTTAAATGTAAAAATTGATACAAACTTTGATGATTTAGAAATAAATGATGATAAATGGAAAAATTGGGTTTTCGAATTATCTGGTTCTTATAATTCAGATAAAGAAGAAAGTAGAAAAACTAATCGGTATGAAATTCAATTTGAAATTGATAAAGTTACCGAAGATTGGAGAATTGGAATTGATCTTGAAAGAAACGAAACAAATAGAGAATTCTACAGTGATGACAATGTATACTTAAGTAATAGAAAAACCACGAGCTTAAGAGGAAGGGTTGTAAGAAGTATTTCTAAGCATTTTTCAGCTGGTGCTTTTTTTGGAGCATATCAAAATACTTTTGAAAATATTGATTTTCATAGATATATTGCTCCTGCAATCGAATACAGCTTTTATCCATATGAAGATGTTTTAAGTAAAGAAATTACTCTTGCTTACAGAATTGGTACTGGAAAAAGAAATTATATTGAAAAAACAATTTATGGATACGAAAAGCAATCCCTTACATCTCAAACCCTTAGTCTAAATGTTAGATTTAGACAAAAGTGGGGTAATATAAGTTCCTACCTTAACGGCACACAATTTTTTAACGACGGAACAAAAAAAAGATTTTCTTTGCGTAGTGATTTAGATATTAGATTATTTGAAGGATTAGCAGTAAGACTTTCAGGAAATGTTAATTTAATTAGAGAACAGTACAGTCTAGCTGCTGGAAACACCTCAGTTGAAGACTTATTACTTCAACAAAGACAAATAGCAACAGATTACAGAACAAGCTTTTCTGTTGGATTAAGTTATACTTTTGGATCAATTTACAATAGCATAATCAACACTAGATTATGATTTTCAGAAAACTGATTCTATTATTTTTTATTCAAATTTCGTTTACTCAAGAAATTGACAAAAATTTAATTAAAGATTCAGTTGAAAGTGAAATTAATGGTACAGAGCCAGGAATAATTTTAAACTTATTCTCTGAAAAAAATAATCTAAATTTTTCTTATGCCTATGGAATAAATGATTTAGCTGTAGCTGACTTTCTTGAAAATGACTCACAGTTCAGAATAGCTAGTGTTACAAAAACTTTTGTAGCAGCAACTGTTTTAAGATTGTGGGAGGAAAAGAAATTAGAACTCGATGATCCAATCTCTTATCATATTGAAAGAAATGTTTATGACTATCTTATTGATGGAGGCTATAATCCTGAAATTATTACAGTTAGAAATTTATTAAATCATTCGTCTGGTTTATTCGATCATACAACACATCCCAATTTTTTTAAAAAATTATTTGAAAATCCTTCCTATAAATGGACAAGAGAAGCTCAGATCAAAGCGTGTGTTGATTGGGGGAAGCCTGTTGGTTTACCTGGTCAACAAATGAAATATTCTGACACAGGATATGTTATACTAGGAGGTATAATAGAGAAATTGAATGGAAAAAATCTTAATAAATCTGTAAGTGAATTATTAAATTTTAATGAGTTAAATATAACTGACACATGGTTTGAAGATGATAGAAATGATAAGAGAATCCATCAATATTTTAGAAATGGAACTGATGCTTACAATTTTGATAAGTCCATGGATTATTTTGGAGGAGGTGGACTGATTTCTACTGCTAGTGATATTTCTAAATTTTTCTATCTATTATTTAATAATAAAGTTTTCAAATCGCCTAAAACACTTAATGAAATGCTAAAGAAATACTCATACTCCACTCCATCTCAAATGGATTACTCATTGGGGATTTGGGAAATTAATATTGATGGGATAAAACTTTATACACACAGTGGTTTTTGGGGTACCCAAGTTGTTTACAGTCCAGAGCATAATTTGAGTATAAGTGCTAACTACAGTAAAGGTTGGAGGGGAGGAATGAATGCTCCAATCATAAAAAAAGTTCTTAAATTGATAAAATGAAAAAATTCCTATTAAAGATTTCTATTGTATTGATATTGTTTTCTTGTGACAATAATGTTGACATGAATAAAGAAGTTTATGAAAATGCAAAAAAACATTTATCCCAAAATTTGAATAAATATTTAAAAAATACTGTTTCATCTCAGTTATGGGAGAATAACTCCTTAACATATAAAATTAAAAATGATACTATTTTTAAAACTTATAAAATTGATCTTGAAACACTTGAAGTGAATGAAACTGATGAAAATAAAAGTAGAAGAAATAGAGGAAATTGGAATGAATACTTATCCCCCGATGGAAATTATGGAGCTTATATAAATAATCATAATTTATGGATTAGAAATACAAAAACTGGTGATAGAATTCAGTTAACGTATGATGGTTTTGAGGATTATGGTTATGCTACTAATAACGCTGGGTGGATAAAAAATGATCGACCAGTTCTGAAATGGTCCCCTGACTCTAGAACAATAGCAACTTTTAGACAAGATGCACGTGGTTTGGGCGAAATGTATTTGGCTACAACTAACGTCGGACATCCGACGCTTGAGAAATGGAAGTATACTTTGCCAGGTGATGATAAAATTTTTGAAATTGAAAGAATTTTTATTGACATAAAAACTAAAAAAATAACTCCACTTAATTTTAAAAGAGATTTTCAAAGATCTACAACTACAGATCATATTGCTGATTGGGATGGAACATTACTAGATGCTAATTTTTCAGAAAATGGAAGAAAACTGGCATTTATTTCTTCAACCCGAGATCATAAAGAAGCTCATCTTCATGTTGCTGATGTAAGAACTGGAAGAGTTACACCAATATATAAAGAAGTTACACAGACATATTATGAATCTGGTGTAAGCGGCGAGAATTGGAGAGTATTTTTTGATACAAATGAATTTCTATGGTATTCTGAAAAAGATGACTGGGGTCATTTGTATCTTCATGATTTAAGAACAGGAAAACTAATTAATCAGATTACAAGTGGTCAGTGGTTGGTTAGAGATGTTTTGCATGTTGACAAAGACAAAAGAGAAATTTATTTCACTGGAGGAGGTAGAGAGGAAGGAAATCCATATCACATTTACCTATACAAAGTGAATTTTGATGGGTCTGACCTAAAACTTCTGACTCCTGAAAAAGGAACTCATTCAATAAACCCATCACCAAATTGGGATTTCTTTACAACTACTTACTCAACTACAACTAATCCTCCAATAACTGTGTTAAAAGATAATGAAGGAAATACATTAAAAACTCTTGCTGAAAGTGATATTACCGAGCTTAATGAAAATAATTGGCAAGCACCAGTTGAATTCAATGTAAAAGCAAGAGATGGAGAAACTGATATTTATGGATTAATGTATTTGCCTAGTTTTTATTCAGATAATGGTAAATATCCAGTTTTGAATTATATATATCCTGGGCCCCAAGCTGGAAGCGTCAGAAATTATAGTTTTTCGGTTGCTAGAAGAGATTTTCAGGCTATGGCTGAATTAGGTTTTGTTGTTGTAGCTGTTGATGCAATGGGAACACCTGGAAGATCTAAGTCGTTTCATGATGCATACTACGGAAATATGGGTGATAATGGTATTCCAGATAATATTAAGGCGATTCAAGATCTAGCTAAACAGTATACAGGAATGAACATTGAGAAGGTTGGAATTTGGGGACATTCTGGTGGTGGTTTCGCTTCTACAAGAGCTATTTTGGAGTATCCAGATTTTTACGATGTTGCAGTTTCAAGTGCTGGTAATCATGATAACAGAAATTATGAAGCTGACTGGGGTGAAAAATGGCAAGGATTATTAGAAAATATTACAGTTGAAGATGATGAAAGATCTAATGATTTTAACTTCAATAAAACCAATTATGATAATCAAGCTAATCAATTATTGGCTGGTAATTTAAAAGGAAAATTACTCTTAGCTCACGGTAATATGGATAATAATGTCCCGCCCTACAATACGCTATTAGTGGTTGATGAATTAATAAAAGCCAATAAAGATTTTGATCTAATTATATTTCCAAATAAAAGACATGGTTTCGGCGATCAAAATAATTATTTTACTAGAAGAAAATGGGATTACTTTGTAAAACATCTATTAGATCTAAATCCGCCAGAAAATTTTAGTTTAGACTAGTAGTATTTTTTTTTAGATTTTCTTTTCTTTTTTTGATCTCTATGAGAAAAGGATGATTCATCTTTTTGGCCTCTTTTATTTGTAATAGTTACACTAATTTTTCTGCCATTGAAATCAAGATTTTTAATTCCTTCAATAATTAATTTTTTATGAGCTGGTTTTGAGTTAAAAAAGGATTTTGATTGCTGTACATCAACATTATAAATATCACCTGGATGAAGCGAATAAATTTCAATTAAAAAATCCTTTAAATTTTGCCAATTATAATAATCCTTAATACCTAAATTAATTTTATATCGAACATCTTTTTCATTATTTTTTTTGAAATTCTTTTCAATATTTAGCTCAGGTGATACAATTTTCTTATCAAACTTGAGAGATAGGATTTTTAGTAATAATTCACTTTTAGAAAATTCATCTAATTTATTTTCTGATGAAGAAAAATATGTTTCTAATTCAGAATTGATT
>Ga0213864_10001448_pt1 | contig 10649 bp, 9 predicted proteins | sample PICome_5_FD_160078 | JGI IMG/M metagenome (GOLD analysis project Ga0213864, IMG submission 160078) | Coastal seawater microbial communities near Pivers Island, North Carolina, United States - PICO247 | ecosystem: Environmental > Aquatic > Marine > Coastal | place: USA: North Carolina | collected... | reverse complement strand
CGAGCTGGAAGCGAAGGCGCTACTGCAAAAGCATCGTGAGACCTATCGTAAATTTTGGGCCTGGGCGGAAAACAACAAAGATCGTGGATTGCTTGGGCTGAAGCTGGAAACCTGTTTCGGGTGGCCAATTCGAGTAACATCCGGTGATGTTAAAGCGAATACGTTTCTAAATTGGCCGATGCAAGCCCATGGTGCAGAAATGATGCGCATTGCGTGCCTTCTTGCAGTGGAACGCGGCATTAAACTCTGTGCGCCGATACACGACGCTCTTTTGATTGAGGCGCGTTCAGATCAAATTGATTCAGAGGTCATCAGACTAAAAGAGTGCATGGCGGAAGCAAGTGAGGCAGTCCTGGGCGACGGAAAAGTGTGCCGGGTTGATGCGGATATTGTTCGGTATCCGGATCGATATATGGACGAGCATGGTCAGGAAATGTGGGATCAAATCATGGGCCTTCTAGCTCAGACTTGAGGGTAGACCGACGCGGTTTCCGCGGGACACCTACGCGCGTTCCGCGGCACCGTATCTGTATCCTATTATTCTCCTTTAATATAAATATAGGGTATTACTATGGGTAATATGAAAGCCGCTCAGCGCGCAAAACGGGATGCAATGTTCCTCAAGGGACCGGTTACATTTGGATGGATCAAGCGTAGCATTCCAGATCCAACATCAAGACTAATCTTGGTCGCTGAAGCATTCATGAAAATGGCAACGCCGGCACTTAACTCGTTGGAACTTTCGCTTAAGATTTGGGACTGTGCAGGGATCAAGAGCCACGATCAGCGATCCAGGGTTCTGAAAAAGATTGATCAGCGATGTGAAGGGTACTGGGTTGAACGGCGTGATGGTCGCACTGCCGTGTTACACAAAAGCAAAAAACCGAATGAAATTACTCCCAAATGAATTTGTCTGGCCAATACTAAAGGACCATGTGCCATGGACCATTGTCCCTTTTAAAGGGGTACCCCTTTTTGGTCTTTTGGTTACTTCATTGGAATTCGGTAAAGTAACCCCCGCTTCCAGGTCCGAGGACCTTGGACCTGGGCTATAGCCTCCAGTCTTTGCGCCAGTTGGGGTCTAGGACCCCTTGCTCAACCAAACTCGCTTCAATCCGCCTGATCTCTGCACGGACCTTACGGCCAATCTCAGCGCGCTTCTTGGCTTCCTGGCGTTTTTCTTTTGTTAATCGTCCGTGCGTAGTGTGCAAAGCAGCAATTTTGTCCCGACCAGCTTGTGTATTTGGCCCAGTGCTTTTGCCGCCGTGCCGAATGCATCGCCCAGTTCGCTTCACCGCTGGACGCTGGCAGGCACCTCCAGCCTTGGTTCGTGCGCCGCATCGGACACCGGGCCAATCAGGTCCAAAGCGTGTCTCTAGCCCGATGGTGACGTTACCCTTTGCTATCATTTTTAACACCCCTATATGAGTGTTATATTATAACACATTTTAGGCCACTGTGCGAGGGGGTACACTAAGTGGAAATCTCACATACAGCATGACTGCTAGTTGGATGATCTCAGGGCTGGTTTTGAAATAGCGGAACGATAAAGAATTGGGCATGGCTAAAAAGCTATGTTCCCTCTCGACATCAGGCAAGGCGGTTTAATCTGACAGTGCCCTGGCGGCCGCGCATGGAGGCCGGTGAGTTCGTCACCTTCCAGGAACAGGCCGAAGCCGTTGGACTGGCCGAGCGGCATGTCAGTCGCCAGCTGCGCCTCGCCTATCTGGCGCCGGAGGTTTTGAAACGACTGACCTGTGCGCGCGAGGCGCCATCGGTAAGCTTGTATGATCTGTGCTTTCTGGCGGGGGAGGCTTGGGGAGAGCAGGAGACAGGCGTGTTCGATTGACTGCTGCCCTCAATCCTTCAATTAAGCAAGCGCCACGCCTGATTCACATGGAGCGGACGTTCGTGCCTTCTGCAGCTAATGCCGGGTGAGAGTCCAATGTACTCGACGCTGCTAAATGCACGGATGGCCGCAGTGCCGACCAAAGCAGACGTCTACTAAGACAATCGGATCTCTCCCGTGATGGATTGGACGGAAAGCTGATTCAATTCAGTGGGTTGTGAGGGCGAGCGTGCAATTTCCGTGCAGTAAGGCTGTCGCTTTCGACAGAAAAACAGGCTTTGACAGACTCCAATATTGCCAAAGTCGGCTGAGTTTTAGTAGGCTGTGATGCTAGCCACGTCCGACTTTTTGCCCCGATAGTGTTGTCAATTTTGTCCGATTCTTCCAAGCTGAATATGCGAGTTCGATTCCCGCTACCCTCTCCAAAAATCTTGTTGGAATACAATGGCTTGCCGTTCTCTTCGTGCCATGCTTGATGCGTACTTGCTTCGCTGGATAGCAATTGGATAGCAAATTCAGGAAAAAGCTGTGGACAGTATGGTCGATCAAAAAGCGGGCCGTTTCTTAGTCCATCAATCGCGGATTTCAGCAGATCTTCTCCGCCACATGCCTGAAACGCTCTCGATGGCGACCGAGCAGTCGGGCACCTCATGCGCCGATCTCCGGCGGCGGGGTCGCTGCCGGCGCACCAAGTTTGAGTGCCTTTTCCCTCCCGCCATATCGTTCAATCAACTCGGCCTGATCGGCAAACGCCTGCGCGTCGATCGCCTCAGGGTCAATCGTCTTTCGCAACTCCGCTTCCATCCGTGCAAGATCGGCGGAGTATGCTGGGTCTCCCGCCAGGTCGAAAAGTTCTTCAGGGTCATCGTGCAAATTGAAAAGCTCTGGCGGAAAGCCAACATACCAGTTCAGTTTCCACCGCCCCTTGCGCAGCATGAACCCGCCCGACACAGCGCCGGCGGCGTGATATTCCGACAGGATCGGGCGCTCGGGGTCTGCGGGCTCTGCCTCGATTTCGGCAAGCGAGCGGCCATCGCCCCGGAACTCCGCCCCGAAGTGCGCAGGGATCGTCACTGAGATGTCCAGCAAGGACACCGGCGTGTCGCAGGTGCCTTTTGACACACCCGGCCCGGCCAGAATCAACGGCACCGAAACGCTCTCCTGATAGAGGTTCGATTTCCCCCAGAGCCCGCGCGCACCCACGTTGTCACCATGATCCGAGGTATAGACAATGGTTGTGTTGTCGCCAAAACCCGCCTCTTCGAGCCCCTTTAAGATTTCCCCGATATTGTGATCCAACCAGGTGCACAGCCCGTAATAAGCCGACATCGCGGCCAGCCTTTCGGCGGGTTCGCGAAAACTGTCTTCACTGTTCATCATCTGGTTCTGCTTTTCCACCCAAGGGTGACGGGTATAGCCCGTATTGGGATGCAGCTTCACTTCAGGCAGGCTCTCACCCGGGTAGAGGTCATAATATTCCTGCGGCACGACCAGCGGGAAATGCGGCGCGACAAGCCCGACATACAGGCACCACGGGCGGTCATCTGCCGAGGCTGCGCGCTCGGCCAGCCACTCGACGGTGCGCGCGGTGACTGCCTTGTCATAGTCGGTGTATTTGCTTTCACCCGGGCCAATATAGTCGCCCAGCATGCGCCCATTTTCCACGGTGACGCGTTCTTCTTCCTTGCGGATCGAGGCCCAGACCATTCCGACGCCATCGACGACCTGCATCGGGATATGTTCGGTGTCGAACCCTGCCGGGTCCTCGGCGTAGCGGTAATGCAGCTTGCCGATCGATTCGACCGGAACTCCCGCGTCTTGCAGCGCATGACCCCAGCCCCTTGGCTCGCCGGTATAGGGCATGGCGTTGTCCCACAACCGGTTCACATGCACATAGCGCCCCGACGCGAAAGATGCGCGCGCCGGCACGCAGATCGGGCAGGGCGTATAGGCATCGGTAAAGCGTGTGCCCCGGGCGGCCAGCGCATCGAGGTTCGGGGTCTTTACAAACGGATGCCCTGCACACCCCATTGCCCGGGCCTGGTGTTCGTCCGACATGATGATGAGGAAGTTGGATTGGGTCACAGGTCTGCTCTCACTTTTTCTGGACGGAGATTTCAAGTTTGTCGAGAACGCGGTGAAAAACCGCCAGTTCATCATCCGACAAGTCTTCCTGGAGCTTTTGTTGTCTGGCCTGGGTAACAGGTAATGTGCGATCGAATATTGCCTGGCCCTTTGGAGTCAGGCTCAATATCTGCGCACGATGATCACCCGTGTCGCGCTGTGCGTTGACGACACCGTTCTTGATCAGAACTTTCAGATTGCGACTGAGCAATCCTTTGTCGAGTACAGTTTCCCTGGCGATATCCGATAGCCTTGTGGGTCCACTGGTGGCGAGTAGCGCGATCACCCGCCATTGGGTCAAAGTTGTCCCGCTGGCTTCACGGAGAATTCGGGTTGCCTGGGCATTGAGCTTGGCCTGAATCCGGGAAATCCGAAAGGTCAGATAACGGCGCATCTGATGGCCGTAATCTGCATTTCCAACCAGGGCCTGGGCTTTGTTTGCTCGCGCCAATTTCTTCTCCCTTTTTTACAAAATGCGCCAAATTAGTTGCTACGTCAACATATTTGTTGACCCAACAACTAAAATATGTCTGAATCAGAGGCGACAAAGGAGGAGAAACATGATTAAGACTCTCAAAACAGCAATTGCAGCCATTGGACTGACCGCATTCGCGGCAACAGCACAGGCCAACGACTGGACTCCACCCGGACCGATCAAATTGATGATTGCCTTTGCCGCTGGTGGTGGCGCCGATACCCAAGCCAGGCTCATTGCAGATGACCTTGAGTCAAAGCTTGGTTGGCAGTTCATTCCGGAACAGGTTACCGGCAAGGGTGGCATGAACCTTGCCATGGCCATCAAGGATCAACCCAATGACGGTACGGTAATCGGATTGCTGGCAACCGAGACGCTTGGCTATGCCCTGCACGCCGCGAATGTGAACGTTACGCCTGCGGACTATACGGCAATCACCACGACTGCGGGATTCCAAATGGGAATTGTATCGCTCAGTGCCAAAGGCTGGAAAAGTTTTCACGACGTGATTGAAGGTGCCAAGGGCGAGGCACTGCGCTTTGGCGTGATGAGCCCCAAGCTGGCCGATCTCGCGTACCTTTTGGGCAAGGCAAATGATGTCGAGTTCAACATCGTGTCTGTCAAGGGCGGCAAAGCGGTCTTGAATGGTCTGAATGCAGGCGATATCGATCTCGGTTTCATAGCCGGACTTCAGACGAAGGGTGTCGAGGCCGGTGACCTGGTCAATCTCGCCTCTGCGCTGTCGGAGCCTTTGAAGCAGACGCCTGACGCCCCGATGCTGGCCGATCTGGGTGTGCCCTACAATGCCGACGGCTACTTTCTGATCATTGGCCCGAAGGGTATTCCAGCCGAGGCGCGTGACGCCCTCGCCAATGCGATCGGAGAGGTAATCACGACCGAAGGCACGAAGTCTAACGGGATGATCACAAAGGCCTTTGGAGGCCCGGCCGTTATTGCGGGCGACGCGGCACAAGCCCTCATAGAGGATGCTTATTCTTCGGCTGGAGAGCTGATGAAAGTCGCCTCAGAGTGACATCCTCTTCTGCCTGGTGTGCAGTGCATCCAATATGCGGGTAGGAGGACGCCGTGAAACAATTTGACAGAGCAAATGTGATTCTGGGCATCGGGTTCGCCGCCGCTGCCGTGGTGATAGCGCTCGTATGGGTGCCAATGGACAGCGAAACCGGACTGTTCGAGAAGGTGAGGCGCCAGGTCACCATCGGCGACGCGCTGGCGCCTTCGGTCGCTGCAGGCTTCCTGTTTCTGGCCGGCTTGATGATAGTCGTTTTTGAGCCGGCGGAGAGGGCGCGAAGCTTGACGGCAGGCAATCTGCGTTACCTCTCCAAATTGCTGCTTATCGTCTTTGTCTCATTCGCATTGATGCGTTGGTTCGGTCCGGTGCTGGTCGCTGTTTTCACAGATGGAAGCTATCGGCTGCTGCGGGACGCGGTTCCGTGGAAGTATGCCGGTTTCGTTACCGGAGGGGCATTTTTGGTGACCGGGCTGATCGGACTGGTTGAGGGGCGGATTACAATGCGCGGAGTTGTAATCGGATTGGGTTCGGCCATCGTCTTCATCATCATCTACGACTTGCCATTCGACGATCTTCTGCTGCCGCCCAACGGTGATGTCTGATGGGCTGGATCGACCATGTATGGCTGGGAATTCTTGCCGTTTTCCAGGGCCCTGAGCTTTTCAACATTGTTGGATTGTCGATCCCGGTAACAATCGTGATGATCCTGGCGGGATTCCTGGCGGGTATCGCCGTCGGCGCGACCCCGGGTCTGGCCGGGCCGATGGCCATGGCCATCTCGCTGCCGATCCTGATCTCGATCTTTGGATTTAACGATGACGCGCTTCTGCCCGTGATGGGCTTCCTCCTGGGTGTCATGAAAGGGGCAACAGTTGGCGGCGCCGTGCCGGCGATATTGTTCAACACGCCAGGTACACCAGACGCCTATATGACCACGCTGGACGGATATCCGATGACGATGCGGGGCGAGTCTCGCAAAGCGTTGAGAATTGCGCATTTTTCGTCCGCCTCGGGCGACACGTTTTCAGACATCGTACTGATCCTGTGCGCGCCATTCCTTGCGCTTTTGGTCGAGCGTTACCTTGATCTGCCGGAAAAGACGGCGCTGCTGATCTTGTCGCTGGCAGTCATCGCGTCCGTCATCGACGGTTCGCCGGGCAAAGGGCTGCTCTCGCTGGGACTGGGTCTGCTTGCTGCATATGTAGGAACAGGTGAAGATTTCTATCCGCGCCTTTCGATGGGAACGCAGGTATTGGCTCAAGGAATTCCCATTGCCGCGGTGGTGCTGGGTGTGCTGATCGTTGGTGAAGTTTTCCGGAGCCTGGAAGAGATCTTGAATGAATCGCGCGACAGCGGGACAATCAAAACAATCGAGCAGCGCGGCGACCAAAAGTTGCACAGGAGCGATATTCGCAAGCTCATCCCCTACATTGCGCGGTCTGCTGTGATCGGAACGGTGGTTGGCGCACTGCCCGGCATCGGCTCCACACTTGCGGCTACTATGGGTTACGGTTCGGGTCGCGCTTCACATATTCGCAAGGGCAAAAAACCGCCGTTCGGCGAGGGGGCGCCGGAAGGTATAGCTGCCACCGAGGCCGCCAATTCTTCGGTTTCAGGCGCAAATCTGATTCCGGTTTTGTCCCTGGGAATCCCGGGGAATGCAGCCGCCGTATTCCTGATACTTGCGGCCGATACCATAGGCGGGTTCAACCCCGGCCCCTCTGTCTTTCGTTTGACGGCCGAGACCGTAAATCCGGAGCTGGTCATCGCTTTCGGTATCTTTGCAATGATGATGATAGCCAATGCCCTGAATTGGACCATTGGAGGCATCTTCATGCGTTCAATGGGGTTCATGAGCCGTGTTCCAAAGCACATTCTCCTGCCGATCGTATTGTTGCTGACACTCACCTCCATCTATGTGCAAGAAACACGGATGGCAGCTCTGTGGCTCACTATCGGATTCGGTATATTGGGCTACCTTATGCGCCGCCTTGGGATTTCTCCCTTGCCTCTGGTGATCGCCTTCATTTTGGGCGCAAAGCTGGAGGAGGCTGCGAGACAGGCATTTGCCTCGACGGGAGGCGATGCATGGTTTTTGTTCACCAGTCCGATTGCAGCAACTTTCATGGCAATTGCCGTATTGGTGGTTGTTATTTCCTTGCGTAAATCAAATGGCAGCGCACAATGACCCAACCCAACATCCTGCTTGTTTCCGCCGATCAACAGCGTGCCGATTGCCTCGGTTTCATGGGGCGCAAAATCAAGACACCACATCTGGATCAATTGGCGGCGGAAGGAACCCATTTCACGAACTGCATTACGCCGTCGGTTGTGTGTCAGCCGGCACGCGCCTCCATTCTCACCGGGCAGCTTTGCCGAACGCACGGGGTGCACGACAACGGAATCGATCTGGATCCCGAAATCGGCGAAAGAGGGTGGGCCGGGGCAATGGCACTGGCCGGGTATCAAACCAGCTTTTTCGGTAAAGCGCATTTTTCCACCTATCACACCTACGAACCGACCGGATCGCCGGAGTGTCTGCGATCATCCGCTCACTTCGGGTCTGACTGGCACGGCCCCTATATGGGTTTCCAGCACCTGGAACTGATGTTGGCCGGACACAATTGGTGGGCGCCGGAAAAACCGCCTGCAGGCCAGCACTATGAGCGCTTCTATTACATGGATGGCCGTGGCGAGGAAAAAAACCAGCTTATGTGGGACAACGCAGGCGACACCAAGGGCGCTGCACAAACCTGGCACTCGCGTTTGCCTCTGGCATGGCACAACACCCCCTGGACGGCAGACAGGGCTATTGATTGGCTCAGGCACGGGCGGGACCCCTGCAAACCGTTCTGCACCTGGGTCAGCTTTCCGGACCCGCATCATCCGTTCGATTGTCCAGAACCATGGTCTTGGTTACACAAACCCGAAGATATTGACCTGCCTGAACATCGCACCCGCAGCTACGAAAACAGACCCTGGTGGCACAAAGCGGTCATGGAGGGTGAGCCTGCCGATCCAAAATATGCTGACCTTCGCAAGGAATACAGCCGCATTCCGCCACAAAGCGACGAGCAGCTCAGAGAGATCATCGCCAACACGTATGGACAGATCGCATTCATTGACCATCAGGTCGGCCGGCTGATGATTGCCTTGCAGGAGGCGGGGCTCGATGAAAATACCATCGTTATATACATCTCCGACCATGGAGACTGGCTCGGCGATCATGGCCTGATCCTAAAGGGTCCGATGCACTATGAGGGATTGCTGCGTGTACCATTGATCGTGCGAGGTCCCGGTATTCCCGCGGGCGCAGCTGTGGAACAACCTGTATCGACAATCGATATCGGCCCCACATTCTACGACTACGGCGACGCGAAGCCCTTGCTAAGCCAGCACGGGCAAAGCCTGCGCCCCCTGCTGGAGGACGATGGCGCGACGCGCGCCTTTGCCCTGAACGAATGGGGCCTTTTGCCGGGGCGTGCCGGTGTGGCACTGGAACTGCGTACCGTACGTACACAACGATACAAGCTGACGGTCGATCTCAACTCGGGTGCCGGCGAGCTGTATGACCTGGAACGGGATCCCGATGAGCAGGTCAATCTCTTCGACGATCCCGATGCTACCGAGATACGCGCGGAACTCGAACGGTATATCGCGACCCGCCCCGATGATTTGCGGGAACATCAGGTGCCGGTCGGGACGGCCTGACCGTCGCGCAACCAATCGCCGTCATGGCCCATCACGGGCCAATCTTCACCGCATCACCAACTGTCGCAAATATCACCGCTTCTTTTCGCGGCTGTGTTGTCGGGCAATCATGATGGCGAGGGCGAACCGGTATTTACAATCGCTGCACGTATTTCTTGCCGCTTCAGCGCGACAGCCTTCGCATGTCGCTCCCGGACATGGCCGAAGCCTCGGATTTGATCCGGCAAACCAAGAAGCTCGGCGACAAGCGTGGTATTGGCTTTGTTCCAATTGGTCAGCGCAAACTCTATGTCAGCCTCGTAGTCTGCCAGCAGCTTTCGAGCCAGTTTCGCCTCATCATTGTTCCGAAACGGATCGGCGACCGTGCCGCGCAGGAAGCGCAGGCGGTTCATGATTGCGAAGAGGCGCATTGCTGTCTTGCCGCCTACTGCCCCCTTCATGGCCTTGCCAGTTTTTTTGTCGATACCGCCGTAGGGCCAGGCGCCAAAATGGAACTCCAACGTCATCTCTCCATCAAACACATCTGCCAAGCCCTCACGAAACGAAGGTTTGGAGTAGAGACGGGCGACCTCCCATTCATCCTTGACGGCGAGCAACTTGTACAATCCACGCGCAACGGCCATGGTGGCCTCGTAGCCCATCCCTGCCGCCTGCACACGCCTTACCTGGCTGGAGTAGCGGCTGGCGTAAGTCGCGTCCTTGTAGGCGGTGAGGTCCGTACACCGACGAGCGGCAAAATCCTCCACGCCCGTTGTTTGAGCAGCATCCTGAGAGGCAGAAGCTGCTTCACCCAGGAGGCGTTCAACGCCCTTGGGATCGGCAAATGCCAGACGCCCCAGATCGAAGGCCTGCTTGTTCTCGTCTATTCCGACGCCATTGAGTTCAATTGCACGATGGATTGCTTCAAGGGACAACGGAATGCCGCCCTGTTGCCATGAAGCGCCCATCAAGACGAAGTTGGCGAATACCCGGTCTCCCATCACTCTTTCTGCGATGTCTTGCGCTCTTATCGCGTGCGCTTTTTCACCCAACACCCGCGTTAGACGGTCAAACTGCTCCGATGCGCTCAATCGCCAATCGGGATTCCTTGAGAACTCGGCTGTGGGCACTACCGTCGTGTCGGTGATTGCCACCGAATGTCCGGGTATGAGTTTCGATAGCGCCTCATCACCGGCCGCAACCACGAGATCGCATCCGATCAGGCCGTCGGCTTCCGCCGAAGCAATGCGTGTGGCACGCATGTCATTTGGCGTAAGCGCTATCTTGATGTGGGAATGCACCGCGCCGTATTTTTGGGCAAGCCCGGTTATGTCGAGATTGGAGGCATAGTAGCCGTCGGCATGGGCGGCAACAGCCAATGTCTGTCCGAGTGTAACCACACCGGCTCCGCCAATGCCCGACGCAAGAATTGACCAAGAGCCGTCGATTGGCGGCAACTCCGGAAACGGTATGTGGCT